>JGI25321J50212_10002694_pt1 | contig 13039 bp, 11 predicted proteins | sample AutmiccommuBRH23_FD_50212 | JGI IMG/M metagenome (IMG submission 50212)
CCCTGGTGCACCGCCAGCTGATCGCCAGCGGGCGGGCGGCCTGGCTGGGAGAGGCGCTGCCGGCCGCGCCCGGCGCGGTGACCGATGTCGACATGCAACGCGCCCTGGCGCGCGTGCGGGCCCTGCTGGTCTAGTGGGCACGTGGTCCACTAGTAGCCTCTCAATCAGATAATTGTGGATAGAGGCGTTTCAACTTGATTCGTGCGTCGTTGGTGGTGAATCGCCAGTCGACGGTTCGATGCGCCCGGTTGCGCGCTTGAGTCCAGGCTTGGATTTCGGCCTGCACTGTGGGTAGATCCGGTAACCGACGATGCAGACACTGCCGGCTCAGCACGCTGAATTCGCACTCGGCGATNTTGAGCCAGCTCCCGTGGGTCGGGGTGTAGACGAATTCCAGCTTGTCCAGCAGGGCACGGGCCCGCTGCGGCGGAAACGCTTTGTACAGTGAAGCACCGGTGTGGGTGCTCAAATTATCCATCACCAGGGTGATGCGCTCGGCCTTTGGGAAATCCTCTTCGACCAGTTGTCGGATGCCTTCGGCCCATTGCGGGGCCGCATGGTTGTCGGCGACGTCCACTCGGCGCCAATCTTCGAACGGTGCATGAAACAGCAACAGATGGGCCACGCCGTTGCGCTCATACTCGACGTCGTAACGCTCGGTTTGTCCCGGCCGCGCCGGGATCGGGTCGCGTACTTCTTTGACGCACTGCGCGCTGGTTTCATCCATGCAGATCACGGGATGAGCCGGATCACGCGGTCGCTGGTACACCTGAAGCACCGCTTCCATCTGACACACGAACGCGGCGTTGGCCTGCGCGGGAATGCACCACATGCGCTTTCGCCACGGCTTCAGCTCGTTTTTTTTAAAACCTGGCGCACCGTCTCCTCCGAAATCGACGGCACAATCTCCAATGCCACCAGCCGCTCGCTCAACAGCTTCAAGGTCCAGCGCGCATGACCGGCCGGGGGTTCGCTGCAGGCCAGGCTCACCAAACGCGCTTCGCCTTCGCCGTCGAGCACCCGAGAGCGCTCACGACTGCGTGGGCGCCGATCCAGCGCTGCCTGCAGCCCCTCCTGGACGCACCGCTCCCGAATCATCTCCACCAGCCGATGACTACAGCCCACCCGCTCCGCCACCAGACGGTCGATCAGTCCCGGCCCCTGCTCACCCTCGTCCGCCAACAACAGAACCTGTGCATGGCGCCGGCGATAGGCCGCCTCCCGCCCGCGGTTCACCAAACCATCCAACCGGGCTCGTTCCTCCGACGACAAACGAACCACGTAGCGCTTCTTCATTCCACCACCTCTCAATAGCCTGCCGAATACTATTGAGAAAACAGCTTAACATCCGAAAGGATCAAGCGGGTGGCCCACTAGGCACGTACCGGTCGGCCGCCATACCCGCTGTCGACGATGCTTCGCGTTCATTGCCTGCAGCTGTTCTACAACCTGAATGATCCGGCGATGGAAGACGCTCTGTAGGAAATTGAATCCATGCGCCGGTTTGCTGGGCTGCGTTTGTCCGAGCGTATTCCCGACGAGGCCACGATCCTCAACTTTCGTCACTTTCTGGAGAGCCGCCGGCTGGGCAAGGTCATCTTCGACGCGGTCAACCGCCATTTGGCTGATGCCGGCCTGATGCTCAAGGAAGCCCGCAAAGCCTTGCCCAGAGGGCACGCAGTTCCTCGAGGCTCAGCGCGCGCTCACGTGGACGGCTGGCACCTCCAAGGGCGAAACACCAGCGCCGCCGGATTCGTTTCCAGCTTGAAGCGCCGCAGCGCGGAAGCCTGGGCAGAAAACGTTGCACCGATACCCGCCGCGTAGGCCGCGCGCAGATAGGCGCAGAGTTTTTGCGCGGTGCGCAGTTTGTGTCAGTGGTTCGATTCCGCCCCTGGGCACCATCCTCGATCTCGATCCTTCCCGAACCCATGCCGGCCGGGATTGCGGCACCCCCACGCACGAAGGCCGCGGGCTTGCCGGAATCCTCCGGGAGCTCAGGACTGAGCCTGCAATTGGCGCAATGCGAGTGCCGCCGCGGAGGTGCGATTTTCCACGCCCAGCTTGCGAAACACCTGCTCCAGGTGCTTGTTCACGGTGCGCGGACTCATTGCCAGGATGATGGCGATCTCCCGGTTGGCCTTGCCATTGGCGACCCATAACAAGACTTCCGCTTCCCGCTCGGTAAGCCCGAAGGCGGCGCGCAACGGCTGCGTATCTGGTGACCGACCGGAATCGATCAGGCGCAGCAGGTATTCGTCCTCCCCGCTCTGCCGCAGGTAACGCAGCTGGAAGGGGCGGTTCAGCTCATCGACCTCGGCAGTGACCTCGTTGGCCGCCTGCCCCGCGGCCAATCGACGGGATACCACCGGAAAGCGCTCCGCCATCCAGCCGGGAGTGGCGCCCAGGTCCTCCAACAGCTGCCGGGCCTGGGGCGTGGCCCATCGCAACGAGCCCTGCGCGTCCGCGGCGAGCAGGAAATGCCCGGCGCTATCAAGGGCGCTGCGCGCACTGCTGGTGAGCCGTGCGTTGCCGATGTGGGTTTTCATTCGCGCCAGCAATTCGTCGATCCGGATCGGCTTGGTGACATAATCGACGCCGCCCGCGGCAAATCCCCTGAGAATGCTCTCGGTATCGCTCAGTCCGGTCATGAAGATCACCGGAATATGGCGTAGCTCCGGATCGGCCTTGATTCGCTCGCAGGTTTCAAAACCGTTGAGCTGAGGCATGAGGGCGTCGAGCAGGACGATATCCGGCGGCAGATTACGCGCGATGGTCAGCGCCTGAGCACCCTCCAGGGCCACCAGCACCTGGAAACCCTCCCGATCGAGCGTCTCGTTGAGCATCCCCAGCGACTGCGCTGAATCGTCGACCACCAGAACCACGTCCCTGCGCCCTGCGGCAAAGCCGTTCACGGTGCTTGTCCCAGCAACCGGATGATCCGACTGAATTCGAAGTCACCCACCAGTCTGCGCATGCCGGCAATGAATTCCGCGGACACTTCCGGGGATTCCGCCAGAGCGTCGAGTTTGGCGCTGAGTCCCTTGGCATAACCGATTTCTGCGAAGCGACAGAGCTCATCGCGATCCCGCGCCGGGAGCCGCACACCCTGCCCCAGCGCGTCACTTTGTTCCGACTCCACGACACGCGCACTGCGATAGCGCCAGGTAAGCCCCAGACTGGTGCCGACGGTTTCGAGGAGGTTCTGCAAACGAACCGGCTTGACCAGATAGCCGTCATGGGCGGCGGGCGCCGCCGCTCGGTGCAATCCCTCGCGGGCATCGGCGGACACCATGACGATGGGCGTTCGGGGCAGCCGCGCGCGCAGCACCGCGGCGAGCTGCCAACCGTCCATGCCGGGCATCGCCACATCCAGCAGGAACAGATCCGGCGGATACTGATCGACCAGCGCCAGCCCGGTGGCCGCGTCCGGCGCCTCGACCACGGCAAAACCCAGCGGTTCGAGCATGTCGCCTATCAGCCGGCGATGGGTGGGATCGTCGTCGACCACCATCAAGCTCCGCTGTGCGCCGCCATAGCCATGGATACAGCGCTCGGCAGCCACTACCGGGGCCTTGCGCGTCACGCTGGAGAGCATCAGCGACACCTGAAAGGTGCTGCCTTTACCGGGCTCGCTGGCAACGCTGATATCGCCGCCCAGAATATCCACCAGCAATCGGGTAATGGTCAGCCCGAGCCCAGTACCCGGCACGTACCCCGAACCCGCCGGCCGAACCCGCTCGAAGGGCTGAAAGATCCGCTCCATGTCGGCTGCGGCGATGCCGACACCGGTGTCGGTGATCGTGAACACCGCCACCTGACTGCGGTAACCCACGCGCAATCTCACCCTGCCCGAATCGGTAAACTTGATCGCATTGGACAGCAGATTGATGAGGATCTGGCGCAGCCGCTTCTCATCGGTGCGGACGAACTCGGGAAGCGGCCCCGGGCACTCGTAGACGAACTCGATTCCCCTGGCCTGTGCCTGCAACCGAAACAGATTGCCGATCTGGTCGAGCAACAGGGGCAGGCGCACCTCGCCGCTGTGCAGATCCAGACGGCCCGCCTCGATCTTGGAAATATCCAGCAGCCCCTCGATCAGGTCGGCCAGATGTTCGCCGCTGCGCCGAATCACGTTCACCGCGGAGCGGCTCGATTCCGGTAGCGCCGCTTCACGCTCCAGCAACTGGGCATAGCCGAGCACCGCGTTGAGCGGAGTGCGCAGCTCATGGCTGATTCCGGTGAGATAGCGGCTCTTCGCCTGGTTGGCCGCTTCGGCAACCTCCTTGGCCTTCTGCAGCTCACGGTCGGTGGCCTCGTGAGCGGTGATTTCCTCCATCAGCCTGTGCGTCTGGCGCAGGGATTCCTCCTGGGCCACCTTGCGGCTGTTGTGGACGAGCACAAACATCCAGGCCACTACGCCACAGAGAATCATGAGGACAAAAGACACCTTGGAGAGGGCGACAAAGAGTGCGCGTCGATCGACTACCAAATCCAGGGAGATCTGGAAGTAGATCAACGCCAAGGCACCGACCACCACCGCAGTGATGAGCAGAAAGACGCCGATGAAGTTGCCGATCCTGCTGTTGAATCCGGCCACCCAGCGCTGGGGAAGAAAGATCGCCAGCAGCGCCTGCAGCTGCTCGAAGAACCTTGAGCCCTGTTTGCAACTGTCGTTGCAGCGCGCGTCCAGCGCACAGCACAGCGAGCAGATGGGGCCGTCATAGGCCGGGCAGAGGCTCATATCCTCGGGTTCGAAGCGATGCTCACAGATGCAGCACACCGGCAGCGAAACATCGCTCGCAAAGACATCCCGGGGCCTGGCTATGTAGTAACGCCCGCCGGTCATCCAGGCCAGCGACGGAGATACGACGAAGGTCAGTCCCAGCGCGATGAAAGACGACAGCGCAGCGGCGGTCGCGCCGAACATCCCCGCGTGGCAGAAGACCCCACCCAGAGTGGCGATGACCAGAGAGCCTACACCTACAGGGTTGATGTCATAGAGATGGGCACGCTTGAACTCGATCTCCCTGGGCCGCAGGCCCAGGGGTCGATTGATCACCAAATCGGCTACCAGGGATCCCACCCAGGCGAGCGCCACGATGGCGTAGACGCCGAGGATGTCCTCGAGTGCCCGATAGATGCCGAGCTCCATCAGGATCAGGGCGATACCCACGTTGAACACCAGCCACACCACGCGGCCGGGATGGTCATGGGTGAGCCGGGAGAAGAAGTTCGACCAGGCAATGGAGCCCGCGTAGGCGTTGGTGACATTGATCTTGAGCTGGGACAGGATCACGAACACGCCGGCCAGGATGACCGCGGCATCCTGCGACTGGGTGACATAACCGAAGGCCACCGCATACATCCGCGTCGGGTCCCCGGCTTCGGCTCTGCTGTAGCCGTGCCCCAATGCCAGCACGGCGAGAAAGGAACCGATGAGAATCTTGATCATGCCCACCACCGCCCATCCGGGCCCTCCGGAAAGCATCGCCAGCCACCACCGCCGGTGTCGCGGCGCGTCGGGGAGAAAGCGCAGAAAGTCGACCTGCTCGCCGATCTGGGCGATCAGCGAGAACACCACCGCCGCGGCGGCGCCGAAATACAGCAGGTTGAAGCCTTCGCGCTCCGGGGCCTGGTAGCTGGTCCAGTCTGCTACCGCGGAAAAATCGTTCCAGAAGATGAACGCCAGCGGCAGCAGCTGCAGCGTAATCCAGAGGGGCTGCGTCCACAGCTGAAAGCGGCTGATGAGCGTGATCCCGTGCGTGACCAAGGGGATCACCATGAGTGCGCTGACCAGATAACCGAGCGACAGCGGAATGCCCAGCAGAATCTCCAGCGCCATGGCCATGATGGCGGCTTCGAGAGCGAAGAAAATAAAGGTGAAGCTCGCATAGATCAGCGACGTGATGGTCGATCCGATGTACCCAAAGCTCGCGCCGCGGGTGAGCAGATCGATATCGATGCCGTTGCGCGCGGCGTGATAACTGATGGGGATGCAGGTCAACAAAATGATCGTGCCGACCACGGCGATCGCCGCGACCGCGTTGCTGAAACCGTAACTTAGGGTAATGGCGCCGCCGATTGCCTCCAGCGCGAGAAAGGAGATCGCACCCAGTGCGGTGTGGGATACCTGCCCCGCCGACCAGCGCCGGAAGCCCCGGGCGGTAAAGCGCAGGGCATAGTCCTCCATGGTCTGGTTGGCAACCCACTTGTTGTAGTTGCGGCGAACCCGAAAGACCTGCTGCGTCGCTCTCATCATGGCTCACTACGGACGGGAGGGGCAGCGCACAGTTCGACTGTGCGTCGGCCGAAATCCGGCACCGCAACGGTAAAGCAAGACTTGCGCCGTATCCCGGCGACCCCGCCGCCTGCGCACGATTCCGGGGCGATCCTAGCGCCCATCGCCGCCGATTGAATACGTCAAATGACGTAGGCACTTCGGGCATTCGCCCGATACCCCCGGATGCAGACAGGTGCCGATAATCCCTGCACGCCTTTCGCGAAAAAGTATCCAGCGCTCAGGCAGCAGCACAGTTACCACCACAGCCACAGAGGTTTCAGCATGAAGCATCCCCCTCCGCCACTGGACCGACGCCGCCGCAGACTGACCGGCTGGCTCGCGGCACTACCCCTGAGCCTGGCACTGGGCCAGGGCGTTGTCGCCGCTCCGCCGCCAACGGCCGAAGTCAATTCCACCGGACTCGCGGTAACCGACGACAGCGTCACCGTGGGCATCCTGCATTCGGTTACCGGAACCATGGCGATCAGCGAAACCGGTTCCGTACAGGCCGAAAAACTCGCCATCGACCAGATCAACGCCATGGGCGGGGTACTGGGCCGCAAAATCGACTATATCCAGGAGGACGGCGCCAGCGACTGGCCCACCTTTGCCGAGAAAGCCAAAAAACTATTGGTCAATGACAAGGTCGCCGCGGTGTTCGGCTGCTGGACGTCGGCGTCGCGGAAAGCGGTACTGCCGGTCTTCGAGCAGTACAACGGCATGCTCTACTACCCGACCTTCTACGAGGGACTGGAACAATCGCCCAACGTGATCTACACCGGCCAGGAGGCAACCCAGCAGATCATCGCGGGCATCGATTGGGTGGTGAGGGAAAAAGGCGCAAAAACCTTCTACCTGCTCGGTTCGGACTACATCTGGCCGCGGACGTCCAACAAGATCGCCCGCAAGCACATCGAGAAACTGGGCCTCAAGGTAGTCGGCGAAGAGTACTACCCGCTGGGCCATACCCAGTTCAACTCGGTGATCAACAAGATCAAGTTGCGCAAGCCGGACGTCATCTACGCCATCGTGGTCGGCGGCTCCAATGTGGCCTTCTACAAGCAGCTCAAGGCCGCCGGAATCGACATGACCAAGGAAAACCCCCTGGTCCTCACCATCTCGGTCACCGAGGACGAGATTCTGGGCATCGGCGGTGAAAACATCGTCGGCGCCTATGCCGCGATGAAGTACTTCCAGAGCCTGGACAACGCCAACAACGCCGCCTTCGTGAAGGCGTTCAAGGCCAAGTGGGGCGACGACATCGTCATCGGCGACGTCACCCAGGCGGCCTATCTCGGTCCCTGGCTGTGGAAAGCGGCTGTGGAAAAAGCCGGTTCCTTCGATGTCGACAAGGTGCGGGAGGCCTCGCCGGGCATCGAGCTGACCACAGCTCCCGAAGGCTATGTGCGCGTCCACGAGAACCATCACCTGTGGTCGAAAACCCGTATCGGCCGGGCCAAGCGCGACGGTCAATATGAACTGGTGTTCGAAACCGAAGAGTTGATGGAACCCGACCCCTTCCCCGAGGGCTACCAGTAGCCAGGCAAGGCCGGCTCCTCCGGGAGCCGGCCGGCCACTGCCATCTCAACCCTTGGCCCGCGGAGGTCTCCCATGTTCAGCGAATACAGCGGATCGGAACTGGTCTCCATCTTTGCCATGCAGGGCTTCGCCGGCCTGATCCTGTTCGCGGTACTGGTGCTGATGGCGCTGGGCCTGGCGATCATCTTCGGCCAGATGGGGGTGATCAACATGGCGCACGGCGAGTTCATGATCCTCGGCGCCTACATCACCTATTTCACCTCGATGCTGTTTGCCAGCCAGTTTCCCGACCTTTTCGCGGGCTATTTCTTCGTCGCCATGGCGCTGGCCTTTGTCGCCACCTTCGCCCTGGGGACGCTGGTGGAATGGAGCATGATCCGCTTTCTCTACCGACGGCCGCTGGACACCCTGCTGGCCACCTGGGGGCTCAGCCTGATCCTCCAGCAGTTCTACCGCTCCGTGTTCGGAGCGCGCGAGGTCGGCGTCACCATTCCGGAGTGGATGATGGGTTCCTACGCAATCACCGACACCATCGAAATCCCCATCAATGGCATCTTCGTGATGATCCTGACGCTGGTCATCGCCACTTGGCTGTACTTCCTGATGTACCGGTCGAACTGGGGAAAACAGGTGCGCGCCGTGGTACAGAACCGGCCGATGGCGGCAGCGGTGGGCATCAATACCGAAAAGGTCGACCGGCTGACCTTCGGGCTGGGCTGCGGCATCGCCGGAGTGGCCGGCAGCGCCTTCACCATGATCGGCTCCACGGGCCCCACCTCGGGACAGCTGTACATCGTCGACACCTTCCTGGTGGTGGTGTTCGGCGGCGCCGGCAGCCTGCTGGGCACCATCGTCTCGGCCTTCGGGATCTCCCAGGCGCAATCGACCATGGAATTCTTCCTGAGCGGCTCCATGGCCAAGGTGCTCACCCTGCTCACGGTGGTGGGCGTGCTGATGCTGCGCCCGCAGGGGCTCTTGGCACTGAAGATCCGCAAGTGAGGCGCCCAGGATGAACTCCTCGAATACTCTGCTCCCCCGCCGCGACTGGATCGGCTTTGCCCTGCTCGCGGTGCTCCTGATCATCGTGCTGCCGCTCGCCCTCGACGCCTTCCGGCTGAATCTGGCGGGCAAGTATCTGACCTATGCCTTCGTCGCCCTCGGTCTGGTGCTGTGCTGGGGCTATGGCGGCGTGCTCAGTCTGGGCCAAGGCGTCTTCTTCGGGCTGGGCGGCTACTGCATGGCGATGTTCCTGAAGCTGGAATCCTCGGATCCGGAATCCACCAGGATCCAGTCCACCCCGGGCATCCCGGATTTCATGGACTGGAACCAGATAACCGAGCTGCCCTGGTGGTGGGAGCTCTTCTACAGCCTGCCCTTCACGTTGCTGGCCGTGGTGTTGATCCCCGTACTGTTCGCCTGGGTGATCGGGGTGGCCATGTTCAAGCGCCGGGTGGGCGGCGTGTACTTCGCGATCATCACCCAGGCGATAGCCGCTATCCTCACCATTCTGATCATCGGCCAACAGGGCTATACCGGCGGCGTCAACGGGATCACCGACCTGCGCACCCTGATGGGCTGGGACATCCGCACCGACGCCGCCAAGCAGGCGCTCTATTTCGTCTGTGTGGCATTGCTGTTCCTGTGCCTGCTGGTTGCCCAATTCGTGCGCAACAACAAGGTGGGGCGGCTGTTGGTGGCGATCCGCGAACGGGAAGACCGGGTACGCTTTTCCGGCTATGACGTCGCCAACTTCAAGGTCTTCGTATTCTGTCTGGCGGCGGCCTTTTCGGCGATCGGCGGCGCCATGTTCACCCTGCAGGTGGGCTTCATGTCGCCCTCCTTCGTGGGCATCGTCCCCTCCATCGAGATGGTCATCTTCTGCGCCGTCGGCGGACGCCTCTCGCTGCTCGGCGCGGTCTACGGCGCGCTGCTGGTCAACTGGACGAAAACCACCTTCTCCGAGTCATTTCCCGAACTCTGGCTGTTCGCCATGGGCGGGCTGTTCATTGCCGTGGTGCTCGCCTTTCCGAACGGTCTCGCCGGGTTGTTCCAGCAGCATATCGCGCCGCGCCTGCCGAACTGGTACCGCAGCGGTCCGCCGACCGTCGCAAGCGCGGCACCCGCGCCGCAACCCCCGCTGGCGGAACCCTCGAAACCCACCGCCTCGAACGCGGGCACGCTGTAAGGAACCCGACATCATGGCGTTGGCATCCGAATCCAAAGATTTCGTACTGTCGATCGAGGGCCTGACCGTATCCTTCGACGGCTTCAAGGCGGTCGACGATCTCTCCCTGTACGTCGAGGAGGGCGAGATCCGCGTGATCATCGGTCCCAACGGCGCCGGCAAGACCACGGTGCTGGATCTGATCTGCGGCCGCACCCACGCGACCTCGGGGTCCATTCGATTCCGCGGCCAGGAGCTGACGCGACTGAAGGAACACCGGATCGTCCACGCCGGCGTCGGCCGGAAGTTTCAAACGCCGTCGATCTATGAAGATCTGACGGTATTCGAAAACCTGGAAATCTCCTTTCCCCGCGGCCACGGTGTGTTCGGCGCCCTCGCCTTCCGCCGCGATGCAGAGGTGATCGCTGCCGTCGAACAGACCGCGGAGACCATCTTTCTGCAGGGCGACCTGCACCGTCAGGCCGGGCTCCTCAGCCATGGCCAGAAACAGTGGCTGGAGATCGGCATGCTGCTGATTCAGCAACCTGCGCTGTTGATGCTCGACGAGCCCGTCGCCGGCATGTCGGTCGCCGAACGCAAGCAAACCGCAGAGTTGCTCAACCGCATCACCGCAGGACGCTCGGTGCTGGTGGTCGAGCACGACATGCAGTTTGTCGAGGATATCGCCCACCGGGTCACGGTGATGCATCAGGGCAGGATTCTTTCCGAGGGCTCCATGGACCGGGTCAAGCACGATCCCAGGGTCATGGAAGTCTATCTCGGCCATTGAGTGAGCGCATAAAGATGTTGACTGTCAGCGATTACCGGGTCGCCTACGGCCAGAGCGAAGTGCTACACGGCCTCGACTTCGAGGTGCGCCCCCGCGAGATCGTCGCCCTGATGGGCCGCAATGGCATGGGCAAATCCACCCTGATGAAATCGCTGATCGGCATGCTGCCCACGGCAGCCGGAAGCGCGCGCCTGGACGATGTCGAACTCACCCGCCTGAAGAGCTACCAGCGGGTTGCCAGCGGCGTCGGCTTCGTGCCCCAGGGACGGATGATCTTTTCGACCATGACGGTAAAGGAAAACATTGAGACCGGCCTCACCGCCACCGGCCAGCGCAACGTGCCCGCCGAGCTCTACGACCTCTTTCCGGTGCTGCTGGAAATGCGCCACCGCCGCGGCGGCAATCTCTCCGGTGGCCAGCAACAGCAGCTGGCCATCGCGCGGGCGCTGGCCAGCCGGCCCCGGCTGTTGCTGCTCGACGAACCCACGGAAGGCATCCAGCCGTCGATCATCAAGGAAATGGCGCGGACCCTGAAAACCATCCGCGACAGCTTCGGCCTGTCGATCCTGGTCTCGGAGCAGGTGCTCAGCTTCGCACTCGACATCGCCGATCGCGTGCTGGTGCTGGAGAAAGGCCAAATCGTCTTGCAGGAAGCGCGGGAAAACCTGGACCACGCCAGGGTCGCCGCCTATCTGTCCGTTTGAAATCCCCACCGGGATGTTCCCCCAACTCCAGGAGTCTCCGCCATGACAGAAACCATCATCCAGATCGATCTGGGCAAGAGTCCCTACGACAACGACATGGTCCACAATCGCTGGCACCCGGACATTCCCATGGTCGCCAGGGTGAAGCCCGGGGACGACTTCATCGTCCAGTGCTACGACTGGACCGGCGGCCAGATCAAGAACGACGATGACGCCGCCGACGTCCGCGACGTCGATCTCACTCAGGTGCATTTTCTCTCCGGTCCCATCGGCGTCGCGGGCGCCGAGCCCGGCGATCTGCTGGTCGTGGATTTCCTCGATATCGGTGCCTTCCCCATCTCGCAGTGGGGTTTCAACGGCTTTTTTTCCAAACAGAACGGCGGCGGATTTCTCACCGAACATTTTCCCGAGGCACAGAAATCCATTTGGGACTTCCACGGCATGTTCACCAAATCCCGCCACGTGCCCGGAGTCGAGTTCGCCGGCCTGATCCATCCCGGGCTGATCGGCTGCCTGCCCTCGGCGGACATGCTCGAACAATGGAACCGGCGCGAGCAGGCGCTGTTCGACACCGATCCGTCCCGGGTTCCGCCGCTGGCCGCGCTGCCCCATGCCGACACCGCGCACATGGGACGGATGAGCGGCGATGCGGCGAAGGCTGCCGCCGCCGAGGGCGCACGCACTGTGCCCCCGCGGGAGCACGGCGGCAACTGCGACATCAAGGATCTGTCCCGCGGCGCCCGGGTGTACTTCCCGGTCTATGTCCCCGAGGCGGGCCTCAGCGTCGGGGACCTGCATTTCAGCCAGGGTGACGGCGAGATCACCTTCTGCGGCGCGATCGAGATGGCCGGCTGGATCCATATGCGCGTCCAGCTCATCAAGGACGGCATGCGCAAGTACGGCGTCAAGAACCCGATCTTCAAACCGAGTCCCATCGTCCCCCGGTACGACGATTACCTCATTTTCGAGGGCATATCCGTCGACGAGTGGGGCAAGCAGCATTACCTGGACGTCCACATCGCCTATCGCCAGGCCTGCCTCAATGCCATCGAATACCTGACCAAATTCGGCTACAGCCGCGCCCAGGCCTACGCGATCCTCGGCACGGCGCCGGTGCAGGGCCATATCAGCGGCGTAGTGGATATCCCCAACGCCTGCGCAACGCTTTGGCTGCCCACGGGCATCTTCGCGTTCGATATCCGGCCCGGCGCCGATGGCCCCGAGCAGCAGCTCGATGGCAGCGTCGAAGTGCCCCTGGCCCCGGATCTGAAACCCTGAGAGGCCCCTGTCATGCCCCTCTATGACTATCGATGCCCGAAGCACGGGTTGTTCGAGGAACTGGTTCCACTAGCGGCCGGCGGCGGGCCACACCCGTGCCCCGGCTGCAGCGCGCCCGCCGCCCGCGTGATCGCAGCGCCGCACGCACTGTTGGACATGGACCCGGCACGCCGGGACGCCTTCGCGCGCAACGAGCGCAGCCGGCACGAACCCCGAGTCCATGACACCGGGAAGCACGGCAGCCATGGTCCGGGATGTGGCTGCGGGTCGGGGCCGCCGACCCG
>JGI25321J50212_10002701_pt1 | contig 13014 bp, 15 predicted proteins | sample AutmiccommuBRH23_FD_50212 | JGI IMG/M metagenome (IMG submission 50212)
GGCGCAGAACACGACCGTCGCGCAGTGTCCTGCGATCCCACACGTCCCGCGCCGCCTTCCAACGGCGGCGCGGGGTCGTCGCAAGCAGCAGGGAGCTGTGAATGTGGCTACAGACGCTCAAGGGCGAGCAGGACTTTGATCACTGCTCGCATTCCAACATCCATGCCGGCTAATTAACCTGCGAGCGTTGCGAACTCGTCTTCCGAGAGGTCGCCGCTCTCGTCAGCATCCGCGGCAGTGAAGGCATCTTCCGTCACATCCGGCATTGCGGCCTGCACCTCTTCCAAGGTGACCGTACCGCTCTGGTCGGCGTCAACGGTCGCAAAATCGACAGCCTGCGCAAAGGCAGGAGCGGCAAAGCCCAGAATGGCCAGTGTCGCGAGAATATTCTTCATTGGAATGGTCCTTCTTGTTGTCGTCCTGACGGGGCTTCACTCTGAAGACTGTTCATTGTCAGCCCCGCCCGAAATGACCATCAAACGAAAAAATGGTAGAATCTTGCAAGGATATTGTCTAATTTATGTCTTTATTTGGTAACTACAAATAAGAGTTTCCGCGTAAATCCAAATCAATTAGAATAATATTGCAATTCCTGTAGCATCAGCATCTAAATATAAATACTCATTACCCATGGGGATTTTATTTATCAGATCTTCAATATTTCGATGGCAATTCGTAATTACCCACGCCTTGCGATCGCCGACCTCGGTCGTCAGACACTGACGTTGTCAAATCGCGTCGAACCGTGCCCCCCAACATTTCGCTTTCAACGTTAGGTCTTCTCTATTTGGCGCACTGCCGTCGACGGTGATCGCGATCGAGGCGTGCGGCGCATCGCCCCATTGGGCGCGGCTACTGCAACGCCATTCTCGAACGGGCTCGGCCGGGCCAAACCCTCAGAGCCCGTCAGACCATCGAGGGCGCCGGCAATCGCCGCATTGGCTTCAGCCAGCGAGAAGAAGGTCTGCCGCCGCAACCGGCCCCAAAAAGCAGCCACGTAGAAGTTTTCTACGGAGCTATCGTGTAGCGTAATTTGCACACCGCGAGGACGTAGATTTTCCAGGCTCCCCCGCCGTACCTATTTCTCCCCACCACCGAATTCATTACAATTCGACGCAAATCCCGTGGTAGTTGTTGAATTACCCTTAGGCTTATCTGTCTATTACCGACCTAACGAGCAGCGAAACAGGTGCGAATTTAGTTATCAATCAGGGGCATTAAACGGAGGATACCGTGCTTCGGGATTGTATTTTGACGCGCAGCCATTTGAACGCGGTCCTAGAGATCCTTGGAGACGACGATAAATTCGCCCGCTGCCGCGAGTATGTGTCGATCGCGCATGCGGAGATCGAGAGGGTTCAGGCGGAGATCATCGCGACGGCGGCCTCGCGCCCCCGCTTTCTCCACAGGACTATGTCGGTCACGGTCGACAGATCGAACGAGCCACTGCCTATCCGGGCCGGAGATTCTAACTCCTGGGAAGACAGCTATGGTCAGCAACTCGCCGACGGCCGCTTGTCCTCCATGTTCCCTGCCGCAGCCGGGATGGAAGCCGATCTGCAGTCGCGCAGGAAGTACGATGTCAAAGCTGCCCGCATCACGAGCGTGATCGAGCAGTGTCAGCTTTCGATCGCCTACCAACCGATATACAAATTGGAAGATCGTCGCATCGCAGGTCTGGAATGTCTTTCACGGTTCCCCGCGGCGCCTGTGCGAGCACCTGATCTGTGGTTTGCGGAAGCAGCGGAGGTCGGCCGCCAAGTTGAGCTGGAACTGCTTGCAATCCGCCTTGCGCTGCAGGAGCTGTCGGACCTCCCGACCGATATTTATGTGGCGCTCAACGTATCCCCCGATACGATCTTGAGCGGTCAGCTTCCGGCGGCACTGGAGGGCATGGCTCCGGAGCAGATCGTTCTTGAGATTACGGAACATACTTCGGTAGAGGATTACGCGTTCTTGACCCGGGCTCTCCAACCCTTGCGCCAACGCGGCCTGCGGATAGCCGTCGACGACGCGGGGGCTGGATATGCCAGCCTGCGCCATGTTCTTCAGCTGAAGCCGGAGATGATCAAGCTCGACGTCACCCTGACCCGGAACATCGACGAGGACCTCGCCCGCCGAGCCCTTGCATCGGCGCTGATCGCTTTCGCCAAGGAGACTGGAAGCCTCATTATTGCCGAGGGCGTGGAGGCAGCCTCCGAACTCGCCGTGCTTCGAAGGCTAGGTGCCCACCAAGCGCAGGGTCACGTCTTCAGCAAGCCGATGTCACTCGCCGAGTTATTAGACCTCCTCGAGCAGGAACTGTCAGTGCCGCGTGAATTCCCCCCCAAAGCGCCGAAGTAAAATTCCCAAATTCCGCCGGTCAACTCGCTGTGGCGATGGGGTGGAGCCGAGGCGGTCGCCCGCGACGGCGCGGCTCTGCTTGTAGCGGCGGAGCGATGATAGCGTTCGAGCGGACGTGCTCGGGCATGAGCTCGGCGTGCTGGCGAAGCCGATAGCTTGATCCCTCGCTCTGAACGACGACGGCGTGATGCAGCAGGCGATCGAGGAGCGCGGTGGCGACGACCGAATCGCCGAAGACGTCGCCCATTCGGCAAAGATGCGATTGGACGTCAGGATATGGACCTCGCCGGCAAGCTTGTGAACCTCGACAATCCGCCGGCGCGTGGCGTCAGGAACGCTGTAGAGGTTGCCGTCGACACTGACCATGCCGTCCCGGCTGAGGCGGCGCTCCAGCTTGAGGACCGATCGGAACGGCGCGAGCGGCAGCAGCCGCAGACAGGGCCGTTCCTCGGCGAACGCTTCGCCGACGACGCGCTGGGTCGTGGCATGCACCCGGCAGTTGGCGACGGTATCGAGCCAATGGGCCAGTTGCCGGTTCAGATCGTCGAGATTGCGGAACGAGCGCGCCAGGAAGAAGTCTTCCCGGATATATCGAAACGGCCGCTCCACCTTACCCTTCGTCTGAGCCCGATAAGGGAGCAACTGGATCGGCTGCCAGAAGCGGCCCGGACGCCAGTGAGCGTGCTCTTCGATCAACTTGCCGAGACGAACAAGCGGATCGAGCAGTTGACCGGCGAGATCGAAGAGACCCACAAGCAAAGCGGGACAAGCCAGCGCCTGGCCACAATACCGGGTGTCGGCATGCTTTCGGCGACGATCATCACGGCGACGACGCCTGATGTCAGCAATTCCGGGTCCGCGAGAGACTACGCTGCCTGGCTCGGCCTTACACCCAAACCGCACTCGACCGGCGGTAAACAGAGGCTTGGTCGAATCTCGAAGATGGGCAACCGTTATATCCGGCGATTGCTGTATCTGGGCGCCATGGCGCAGATCATGGTCAGACGGAGGCTCGGGCTGGGATTGGACTGGCTATCGAGCATGCTGATCCGGAAAAAGACAAAGGTCGTCGCCATCGCCTTGGCACATCGCATGGCAAGAACGATCTTCGCTGTCCTTCGGGACGACATACGCTATCAGCCGCAGGCGGCCGCCTGATCGGCTAAAGGAATGGTCAGGGCAAAGTGAGGTGATGGCGAACGGACGGAGCCGAAGAACCAGGACACCCCGATCAATCCGAAGCGCTTTGAGCGCGCTCGATTGATTGGGACCAGTTCTCCAAGCGAACATTCATCAGGGCGCGCAGCGATCCCGCAGCATATTCAGACGCCGTATACATGGCCGCAACCGACCTGTTCATCAAAACCGATCCGACAATCCTCGACCCGCAGGAGCCATCCATACACGGATTGAAGTCGGGGCTGTAAGGCGGCAGATATCGCAGTTGCGCACCGGCCTTTTCGATCGCCTGGCGCACGCCATCAGCTTTGTGCGCTGGAAGATTATCCATGACCACCACGTCTCCTGAACTGAGCGTCGGCGCCAGCACCTGCTCCACATAAGCGATCAGACTTCTCCAGACAATATTCGGGCGAGAATCATTGCCGTCAGGCGCATTGATTGCAATCTGCGCTGGCGTTACAAACGAACATGCCTGATCAGTTCAGCGACCAGATCCAGCGTGCGCTGAGCGTGCTCGAAACCGACCGGAAGGGTCTGACACGCATGCTCGAAGTTTCGATGGCCACATTGCGATCGTGGGAAGTGCGTTCGCCACCTGCCTATGCGTGGCTTGCAGTTGCGGCACTCATAGCGAGCCTTGGGACGAAACGGCTGACTGACCCCGCCAACCAAAACACGAGGCACGCGTCAGATCGCTTTTCCCTCGACAGAGGCAGTGACAAGGGACGCTTCTCATAGTGGCTTCATCTGCTCCGGGAAGTGGGAATCGAAAGGACCGCTCGGGAAGGCGAGCGGGTCCCCACGATCCGATCGACGTGGCGGTCGGCCGAAAACTTAAAATCCGCCGGACTGCAGTCGGCATGAGCCAAGTAAAACTTGCCGAGCGTCTAGGTGTGACGTTTCAGCAGGTCCAGAAATATGAGAAGGGCGCAAATCGACTCGCAGCTTCTACACTTTACCGGGCAGGCCGCGCCTTATCGGTCCCCGTCGAGCACTTCTTTGAAGGGGTCGATGACGTCGATGTCGAAACGGAGATTGCCGATCTCAACCCTGCCGCGTATCGGGAGGCCAGTGCGTTCATGAAGATCGAAGATGCCAAGGTGCGCGCTGCAATCAGCGCCCTGGTTCAGGTGCTTGCTGCCGACGATCAGGAGAAATGACGAATGGCAAAATCTGAGTATGGAAGTTTGGCTCAAAGGGCCGCTCGCAGACTGCACGTCTGCGAGCGGCGACATTCCATGTCAGTATCGGTTCGCTAGAGGTGGCCTAGGGTTTCTCAAGAATCTTTGCTCTGAGGGATCGTTAGCGCGAGAAAACGGTCACGCTGCCGTCCGCGTTGGTCTCTAACGCGACGACCGACGAAACATCGACATTCTGCGCATCGAGCGCTGCCGAAAGTTCTGCATCGGCTTCGATCGCCGCCTGAAGCGCTGCGATGTCCTCCTCATTGTCAGCGACCGCGTTGTCGAGGGCGGCAGCGTTCTTGCCTTGAACCTCCCCTTCGACGTCAACAACCGTGACTGACGACGCGTTTGCCAAGGCGTCAATGTCGTTCTCGGAGGTCGGATCGCGGAAATGGCACGACCGAAATTGGTCTCCGAGCTCACGTATACATTGCCCTGGGCCTCACCGCCTGCAGCACCGCTTACACCCATTCCACCTGCATTACCGTTTCCGCCTGCTGTTGCTCCACCGGACGCGCCGGCTCCAATCCCGCCGCCAGCGGCAGCTGTGCCAGCTTCACCAGATGCGCCTGTGCCGCCACTGCCGACGCCACCACCGAAATTGCCAGAGGCACCGCCACCGTCTCGATTTCATTCGCCGATCGATTGATCATTGTGTCCCGACGAGCCGGACTTATGAACCCGCTGTGTGGTGAATGTGGCTTCTCTGGTCAACTCGATCGCGCCTTAAAAACCTTCCGTGAACGTCGGACCTGTGGGCGGTGCGCGATCCAATCGAAACACGTCAATCCTCGCGCTCGGTTGCTAGGCGGCTTATCGGTTGCGGGCGGAAAGACCGCGTTTGCGGTATTGGCCGCGGTGAGAATTCCCGAGATCAGACCGTTGTTAGGAATGCATTAAGCACAACCGCGCATGATCGTCATGCGGGGCTTGGTATTGCGTTCCTCGCCCTTCCGCCAAGGTATGCTTATTATAGTTCGCGCTGATTTGCGGCGCGCAACATCTCCTGGATGCGCGCCACAACCTGCGCTTCATCATAGGGTTTGGCCATCAGCGGGCCGTCTTCGCATAGATCACCGGCCTTCTCCGCCGCGTTGACCATGCCGGAGTTCAGGATGACATGGAGGTCCGGTCGATGCTGGCGTATCCAACGGGCAAGGCCAAACCCGTCGAGTTCGCCAGGCATCTGAACATCGGAAAAGACGACGTGAATCGTCCGGTCGGATTCGATGACTGCCTTTGCATCGTCGCCCGTGGAGGCTTCGATAACATGGAAGCCGCAGTCCCGGAGATAGTCGGCAATGTTGATGCGAATGAACAACTCGTCCTCAACGACGAGGACCGTTTTGTGGTCATCGCTTTGCGCGGAGCCTTTTGTATTCGCTTGGGCGTAATTCATCGTCCTAAACGTCGACGCCTTGAAACGGTTCCCGTTTCGCCACGTTTGCCCGAAAGGATCTGGCGCGTCTCTGCCAAGCTTTGCTCAGCGGGAACGGCGGTGCGTAAGGGTAGAGGCTGATCCGCTCCATTCCAGATCACGAAGCCTCGCGCACGCCTCGAGCACCTTTCGAATCTTGTATTTTTCAAGATTGACGACGTTCGTTCGCCCCCCGGCCGCACACAGGTCGATAATCAGTCGGATGAGTTCATCATCGCTGATCGTCGCGTCGTCAGCCAGCGTGGCAGCGATGTTTTCAATATCAACAGTCATGCCGAAACATCTCCATGCGCCCCCTCCCCGCCGTAAACCTGCGGGATTCACCGAGACGATCAAGGGCGTCGCCGGTTTTCCACAGAACGACGGTTAACGGGTCGTAACGGTTACGCCGCCGCCGCAGGAGGAATATGACGCGTTTGACGGAGCGGTACGACAGCGCCGGGGAACTGCCCGATGACGTGGATCAGCGGTTTGGGTAGCTTGAGACCGAGATCGAGTGCATCGACGCCTTGCGCCGAGGTCGAGGACGCGGAAGAAGATGGCAAGCCGCTGTCTGATAGTTTTGTCCGCGACCTGACCGCCCACCGGACGCCTGGCCTGCGTCTCGCGCTTGGCGAGCAGCCGGACATGGCGTTGCTGGCCGTCACCCATAGCCACGACCTGTTCTGGCTGAGAGGACCGAAGAGAGCCTCAAGCGCGCAAGGCCCGCCATCTCCGTCAGGCGAAAACGCAAGCGCTCCGGATAGTCAAACTACTTCGCCCGATCTATCCTCGGCCAAATACGATAGCCCTAGAGAGATGTTCCGCCGTCTGGCCGGAACCGGCAAGCATGCCGCAACGATCGTGGCAGCGGTTGCGCGCGAATAGGCGGGCTTCATCTGGGACATTGCGCGCCATGTGCCGGCGCCGGTCTCAATGCAGGTCTTGACGCGCGCTGCAGTTATCGGCTCACGGATGAGCCGACGAACGGAAAAGAGAGAATGGATCGTTGGCATTACGACCTGGCTGGCGTGCTGCGCGCCCTGATTGACGCGGACAATCCTCGATATAGCCCTGGGGCAGAATCTATCGACGCTCGATTTCGAGCCGGAGGAACATCCACGACGGAAAAGGGTCGTGCGGTAGCCAATCCGGGGATGAGAGTTTGATCAATTGTCGTCAGAATCAGACGCCCAGCACACCCGCCGGGTCGTTTATTCCCCACCTTGCATCGGATTTTGTTCCGGTGCCAGATTAGTTGTGCGCTCATCCAGACGTGACCATCATGAGAGGGCTATAGCGTAGACGTAGTTCTCCGTTTCATCGTTCTCGGCCCGCCATATCGAATTTATTTTACACGGCATAAACAACGACATACGGCCGTAAACTGAAATCGATTGATGTTGGTTAAACCAACGATTTGTGGTGACCGTTGCGGAATGGGGACGATCCATTGAAACCGCTTACACAGTGTCTGCCTTGGCTCATAGGGACGATCGTTCTTGCAGGAATGGCTCCGACGTCCGCGCAGGTGCCGGTCGCCAGTCCCAATCAACAGGTTCTGAGATGTTGGGCACCGCCGAGCGGTAGCTCGACTGTACGACCAATAACGTTCGTTCTTCGCCTTGATCCCGATGCAAATCTGATTGAGGTGGAAACCGATTACATTCCAGAGAATATTATCGAACGCGCCACTCGCGACGCGGCCGGTCGTGCAATTAAACGGTGCTTGCCACTGAGAAAGCCCGCATCGGATTATGCCGAGTGGAAGGAAACCGAAGTGACCTTCACAGGGGACGAAAGCACGCCGGTTCCCATGTTCATATTGCCCGATTGATTTCGCCGCCCATCGCTTAGAGCATAACGCTTCCCCGACTCGAGAAGTCTTATGAAGCCCTGGCCGGCGGTGTCCGCTGTGGTATCGCTTCGATCACAATGGCGGCCTCAGCCAAGCCGACAAGCCCCGGAGCGACCGAGAATGGAGAATGTTACGTCCCCTCTTCCGCCGCGGCCGGCTCACAAGGCCAAGCCGAAGGGCAAAGCGTTGGGCGAAGAGGACGTCGTCTGGCATGCGCTCGCCCCGGCGGCGGCGCTGGAGCAGGCCGCCGCAGGACCCGAGGGTCTCACGTCGGCCGAGGCGGCGACGCGGCTGGGCCGGTTCGGTCCCAATGCGTTGCCCGAGGCGGCGCGACGCGGGCCTCTCGCTCGCCTGCTCGCCCAGTTCAACAATCTCCTCATCTACGTTCTGATAGCCTCCGGGGTCATCACGGCGTTGCTCGGCCATTGGACCGATACGGCGGTGATCTTCGCCGTCGTTATCCTCAACGCCGTCATTGGCTTTTGGCAGGAAGGGCGGGCCGAGGATTCGCTCGCAGCCGTGCGCTCGATGCTCTCGGCGCATGCCTCGGTGCTGCGCGACGGCGCGCGGGTGACCTTGCCGGCCGCCGATCTGGTTCCGGGCGACGTGGTGCTCTTGGAAGCGGGCGACCGGGTGCCGGCCGATCTGCGCCTTCTGAATACGCGCGGACTTCGCGCCCAGGAGGCGGCCCTGACCGGTGAATCGGTGCCGGTGGTGAAGGATACGGCGCCGGTCGCCCACAATGCGTCGCTGGGAGATCGTGCCTCGATGGCGTTTTCCGGCACGCTCGTCACCTCAGGTCGTGGCGTTGGTCTGGTCGTCGCGACGGGTTCCCTCGCCGAGATCGGGCGGATCGGCGCGATGCTGGAGGGCATCGAGGAGATCACCACGCCGCTGCTACGACAGATCGATCGCTTCGCGCGCTGGCTGACCCTCGTCATCCTTACCGCCAGCGGCGGCGTCTTCGCCTTCGCGGTGCTGGCGCGCGGCTATGCGCCGCAGGATGCCTTCCTGGCAATGGTCGGCATGGCCGTTGCTGCGATCCCGGAAGGGCTGCCGGCCGTTTTGACCATCACCCTTGCGCTCGGCGTGCAGCGTATGGCTCGGCGGCACGCGATCATCCGCAAGCTGCCAGCCGTCGAGACGCTGGGTGCCGTTTCCGTCATCTGCACCGACAAGACCGGTACGTTGACGCGCAACGAGATGGTGGTGCGCGCGGTCGTCATCGAAGCGGATGGCGAAGCGATCGCGGTCACCGGCGACGGCTATGCCCCCGACGGCGAATTGCGCGGCGCGGGGGCGCGATCGACCTTTGACCAGGCCGATGCGCTTCGTGGCTTCGCGCGCGCCGCCTTGTTGTGCAACGACGCTCAGCTGCATCGCGGCGACGATGGCGCGTGGAGCGTCGCCGGCGACCCGATGGAGGGTGCCCTCCTCGCTCTCGCCCACAAAGCCGGTCTCGACCCCATCGCCGAGCGCGCCTGCCATCGCCGGCTCGATGACATCCCCTTCGACGCGGCGCACCGGTTCATGGCGACGCTCAACCAGGACGGCGCCGGCGGCAACACGATCACGGTCAAAGGCGCGCCGGATCATGTCATAACCCTTTGCGCGAACCAGATCGCCGGTGATGGGGTCGCGCCGCTGGAGCATGAGGCATGGTTGAAGCGGATCGACGCATTGGCCCGCGAGGGCCAGCGCGTGCTGGCCTTTGCCGTCAAATCCGTCGGCGACCAGGCAACGCTGGGCATGAACGACATGGCCGGGGGCTTCACCCTGCTCGGTATTGCCGGATTCATCGATCCACCGCGTCCGGAAGCCATCGAAGCGGTCGCCGACTGCGCCCGCGCCGGCATCGACGTCAAGATGATCACCGGCGATCATGCGGTCACAGCGCTGGCTATCGCCGTCCAGCTTGGGCTCAATACGCGCAACGGCGTTCTGACCGGCAACCAGATCGAGGCGATGGACGACGAGGAGCTACGGCGTCGCGTCGCGGATGTGGATGTCTTCGCCAGAGCCGCGCCGGAGCACAAGCTGCGGCTCGTCGAAGCGTTGCAGGCGGATGGCAAGGTCGTTGCCATGACCGGGGATGGTGTCAACGACGCCCCTGCCCTCAAACGCGCGGATGTCGGTGTCGCGATGGGCATCAAGGGCACCGAAGCCGCCAAGGAGGCCGCGCGCGTGGTGCTGGCCGACGACAATTTCGCCTCGATCGTCGCCGCCGTGCGCGAGGGGCGCACGATCTACGACAACATCCGCAAGGTCATCGCCTGGACGCTGCCGACCAATGGCGGCGAGTCGCTGGTGATCGTCGGGGCGATCCTTCTGGGCTTCGTGCTGCCGGTTTCGCCCGTACAGATACTGTGGATCAACATGGTGACCGCCGTCGCGCTCGGCCTGACCCTGTCCTTCGAGCCAGCCGAGCCGTCAGTGATGGAGCGGCGGCCGAGGCTGGGCGGCGCATCGCTCCTCGACATGGAAATGGTCTGGCGGATCGTCCTGGTTTCCATCCTGTTCGCGGGCGCCGTCTTTGCTCTCTTCTTCTGGTCGATCGAACGCGGCGATGATCTGGCCTACGCTCGAACCCTCGTCGTCAACCTGATCGTCGTCATGGAGATCTTCTATCTGTTTTCCGTGCGCTATCTGCACCTGACCTCGCTGACCTTCACCGGAGTCGTCGGTACCCCGGCGGTGCTGCTCGGCGTCGGCCTGACCGTCATCCTGCAACTGGTCTTCACCTACGCACCCTTCATGCAGGCCGTGTTCGAGACACGACCGGTCACCTTCGTCGATGGTGCGGTCGTCGTCGGCATCGGCGTCGGGTTGCTGCTTCTCCTGGAAGCGGAAAAATGGGTGCGGCGTCGCCTTTTGTGACCACCCGACCGCCTTGACCTCGATCAACGCGGCAATCGCCGCCGCGTGAGCAACTGCGCGGCACGGAAAGAGCGGAAAGGGATGAGGCCATGGCGGAGAAAATGCGAGCGGCAATTTTCATCGAACCGGGGCGGATCACACTGGGTGAGAAACCGATCCCGGAAGTCGGGGCGAACGACGCGCTGCTGCGCATCACCACGACGACGATCTGCGGTACCGACGTTCATATTCTCAAGGGCGAATACCCTGTCGAGAAGGGCCTGACCATCGGCCACGAGCCGGTCGGAATCATCGAAAAGCTCGGGTCGAACGTCAAGGGTTACCAAGAGGGACAGCGGGTCATCGCCGGCGCCATCTGTCCCAGCGGTTATTCCAACGCCTGCCTGTGCGGCCAGCACTCCCAGGATGGGCAGAGCCACCCGCATGGCTACAAGCCGATGGGCGGCTGGCGCTTCGGCAACACGATCGACGGCACCCAGGCCGAATATGTTCTGGTGCCGGATGCGATGGCCAATCTGGCTCCGGTGCCGGACGGCCTGACCGACGAGCAGGTGCTGATGTGTCCCGACATCATGTCCACGGGCTTTGCCGGCGCCGAAAGCGGCAATATCCAGATCGGCGACATCGTCGCGGTCTTCGCCCAGGGACCGATCGGCCTCTGCGCGACGGCGGGCGCCAGGCTTCGCGGCGCCGGTCTAATCATCGGGGTCGACACGGTGCCCGCCCGGCTCGACATCGCGAGGAAACTCGGCGCCGATGTGGTCATCGACTTCAAGACGGCCGATCCCGTCGACGAGATCATGAAGATCACCAAGGGACGCGGCGTCGACGTGGCGATCGAGGCGCTCGGCACACAGCAGACCTTCGAGAGCTGCCTGCGGGTGCTGAGGCCCGGCGGCACTTTATCCAGCCTCGGCGTCTATTCCTCCGATCTCACCATCCCGCTGGGGGCGTTCCACGCCGGTCTCGGCGACAATTCCATTGTCACGTCGCTGTGTCCCGGCGGCAAGGAGCGAATGCGCCGTCTCATGAACGTCATCGAGACCGAACGGCTCGATCTCGGCGGGCTGGTCACTCACCGCTTCGGCCTCGACCGGATCGAGGAGGCCTACGAGCTCTTCGCCAACCAGCGCGACGGCGTGCTCAAGGTCGCGATCTCGCCATAGGGCCCGGGCGGATCAGGGCGCAAGCGCCAACGCGTTGCGTTAATTCAATGCCGCTCGGAAGCAAGGCCGAGTTGGAGCCGTGGGGGCCAAACAGACCTTGACCTCACCGGCCGGGGTCCCCTACCCGGTCGGACACCGGCAGAGCAGAGGGATCCCCGATGAAAAATCGCGCGCTCATTCTCACGATCGTTCTCGTGGTCACGGTTCTTGCCATCTGGTGGCGTCTCGACGGCCGCAGCGCGGGCGAGGCCGGCACAGGGGTAGTGCTGGCGGACGTGACCGTCCCGAAGCTGAGCGCCGTCGAAACGAGGGGCGAAGCGCTTTTCAATGCGAACTGCGCAACCTGCCACGGAACCAACGCCGCAGGAAAAAGCGGCACGGCACCTCCCCTCGTCCATAAGATCTACGAACCCAACCATCACGCCGACGCGGCGTTCCAGCTGGCCGTGCAGAATGGCGTTCGCGACCATCATTGGGGGTTCGGCAATATGCCGCCCATCGAAGGGATATCGCCGAAGAACGTCAACCAGATCGCCGCTTATGTTCGCGCGCTACAACGCGCCAATGGAATCGAATGATCGCGAAGCGGTCAGAATTCGCGGAATTCACGACTCATTGATGAGCTTGGATAGGGAATACTTAAGCAGCTACTGTTACCGTGCGCCACATGAGGCTGTTGTTCCTTATCCTACTCGTGACGATCTTGGCGGCGACGCCTCAAGGCATCGCGGTCGCGGCGGCAGGGAATGTCGCGCATGGCGGCTCGATCGTCGCGAATGTTTTGTCGGCAACGGCTGATTATGGCGACGGTATCGCCGCGGCCGCGGATTGCTGCGACGATGACATCAAGGCCTGGCACGGGACGCCCCACTGTCCCTTGGATTGCGGGGTCATCCTGTCCGGGATCGTTGCGGCGATCCCGGACGACGGGCGGGAGCGGCTTTTCGTCGTCGCCTTGTCGGCCGCTTCAGCGAGCCGTACTGGCTT
>JGI25321J50212_10002704_pt1 | contig 13010 bp, 8 predicted proteins | sample AutmiccommuBRH23_FD_50212 | JGI IMG/M metagenome (IMG submission 50212)
TTCGACGGGGCGCCCGGCAAGGGCAGAAAACTCCTGATCGAACTCGCCCAAGTGCCGATGCGTGCCGCCGACCGAATAGGCGTGATAGCCCTCGGACAGTTCCGCATGCAGCAGATTTTCCTTGAGGCTGCGCCCCGCGCCGGACACGCCGCATTTGAGGTCGAGAATGATCTCGTCGAGATCAATCACCCCGGCAGAGATCAGCGGCCGCAAGATAAACTGCCCCGTCGCCGCGTTACAACCCGTGCCCGCCACCAGCCGTGCGCCGCGAATGTCCTCGCGGTAGAATTCCGTGAGGCCGTACACCGCCTCTTTCTGAACCTCGGGAGCAGCATGGGCATTGCCATACCATTTCTGATAGGCGCTCGGATCACGCAGCCGGAAATCTGCCGACAAATCCACGATCTTGAGGTCGCGCGGCAGCGCCGCGATCACCTCTTGGCTGGTTTTGTGCGGCAATGCGCAGAAACAGAGGTCTATGTCAGAGAAATCAATCTCGTCGATGNTGACAAGATCGGGCAAATCGAGATGCCGCAGATGCGGAAACACCTGTCCCATGCTCTGCCCCGCCTTGGAATTGGCGGCGAGTGCGGTGATCTGCATGGCCGGATGGGTGGCAATCAGCCGGACAAGCTCGGCCCCGGTGTAGCCCGAGGCGCCCAGAATGGCGATGTTATGGGTCATTGTGACCTCACTTTCAGATGGGTTGAGGATAGGTCTATTTCGGACCCGCCGCAATGCGTCAGGCCCGTGAGATACGCCCGAAACGGATGCGGTCAGGCTGCCGAGAACTTGATCTCTCGTCGCAGGAATTGCGTGGCGCGGGAGGACACCCGCTTGGGATCGCCGGTGGTCAGGAACGCGGACTCGGTGCCCGCTCCGATCTTGTTCGGGTGCCGCCCCAGATAATCGGCAAGGCTCGACGCCACCAGATTGGGCTGCGAATAGACCGCCACATCGGGGCCGAGCGCGTCCTGAAACACCTCTTGCACCANCGGATAATGCGTGCAGCCCAGCACCGCCGCCTCTGGATGCGGCATCTTGCGCTTGAGCGCGTCGACATGGCTGCGCACCAGCGCTTCGGCCAGAATCATGTCGCCCTCTTCGATGGCATCAACCACGCCGCCGCAGGCCTGCGCCTCGACATCGACCCCTATGGCGCGAAACGCCAATTCGCGTTGGAACGCCCGGCTGCGCACGGTCGCGGGTGTCGCAAAGAGCGCCACGTTCTTGACCGCCACTTCGCGGGGCGGGGAATTGTCGCCCCATTGCCGCTCGGTCAGCGCCTCGATCAGCGGCACAAAGACGCCCAGCACCCGCTTGTCACGCGGCACCCAGGATTCCTGCATCCGCCGCAGCGCCGCCGCCGAGGCGGTGTTGCAGGCCAGAATCACCAGATCACAGCCCGCTGCGAACAGGCGATCCACCGATGTCGTCGTCAGANCGTAGATATCATCGGCATCGCGCACGCCATACGGTGTATGCGCGTTGTCCCCCAGATAAACAAAGGGTACATCCGGCAAGCGTTTGCTCACCGCATCCCACACCGTCAGGCCGCCCAGCCCGCTGTCGAAAATCCCTACCGCCATGTCCCGCGTCCAGTGCCGTTANTCGAATTCNAACCCNATTTCAGAAGAGACAACCGGGCTTGGCGACAATTCATAAGTCTTGGCGCGCAGGAATGCCATGAGGGATTTCGTGTCGCCNGCATATTGCGACAGTGTGCTACGCGGGATCGGATCGCCCACCACCACGCGCACCGGTGTATCGATGCGCTTGCGGAATTCCTTGATCAAGAGGCCCATGCGCAGCGTCACATGCAGATGGCTGGCGAGTTGAAAGAGGCGGCTGGTGTGTCCATCGAAATAGACCGGCACCACGGCGGCTTGGCTCTTGGCGATCATCTTGGCGGTAAAGCCGCGCCAACCGGGGTCCATCGGGTGCGAAAACGGCTTGGCCGCCGTGCTGACGGTGCCGCCCGGAAAGATGCCGATAGCCCCGCCCTGCCCCAGATAGTCGAGGGCTGTCTTGCGGGTGGCCAGATTGAGGGCGACCGCCTCCTTGGTCTCGTCGAAACTGATCGGCAGGATGACCTTGTTCAGATCCTCGGCCTTGCGAAAAATCTGATGCGCCAGAATGCGGAAATCGCCGCGGGTCTGGCTTAGGATATGGCCCATCATCAACCCGTCGAGAATGCCGTAGGGATGATTGGCGATCAGCACCAAGGGCCCCTCTTTCGGAATGTTCGAGAGGCTGCCGCCCACCACATCAAGCGTGAGGCCATAGCGCTCGACGATCACGTCCCAGAAATCACGCCCGCCCGCCACTTCGCTCTCATAGCCAGCCGCGCGCTTGATCAACGCGATTCGCCCGGTGAGGTTTTCCATCGTGCGGATCATCGCGCGCCCGCTCTTGGTCTGAGCCGAATAGGCGTAGGAAATGTCACGGGCAATCTGGCGATCTGGGCGCATGGGCGATCCTCGGCTGAGTCGCGTCTCGTTAAGATTATGCGACAGATGTGACCAGATCCCATGACAGTTTCGTGACGCCTATTCCGCCGCCTGTGCCATTTCCGCCCCGCCCGACCGGATCACCGCCAAGAGCTCTGTGCGCCGGGTTGCGGCCTTGGCGGCGTTGGCCTCCTTGACCGGACCAAAGCCCCGGATCGACAGCGGCAAGAGCGCCAGTGCGATGATCGCATCGCGGGTGCGGGCGGTGAGCAGCGGCAGAACCTCGGCCATATCGCCCTCATATTGCGTGATCAGCGCCCGTTCCAATTTACGCTCGGCGGTGCGGCCAAAGGGATCAAGCGGCGTGCCGCGCAGGATTTTGAGTTTTGCCAGCAGACCGAACGCCCGCAGGATGCCGGAGCCGAATTCGCGCTTCTTGGGCCGACCGTCGCTGCCCATCCTCGACAGCATCGGCGGGGCGAGATGGAATTTCAGCGTGAAATCCCCCCCGAACTCGGCCCGCGCCTTGTCCGCCGTCTCCAGATGCAGGCGCGCGACCTCGTATTCGTCCTTGTAGCTGAGCAGTTTGTGATAGCCCTGCGCCACCGCGTCCTTGACGCCCGCATCGGTGATCCCGTCCAGCAGGCGCAGATACCGCCGCGCCAGCCGCTTGCCCTGATAGGCGGTCAGATGCGTTTCGCGGTAAGCAATGCGTTCAGCCAGCGTTTTCGGCTTGGCAAGCACCGTGGGGGTCAACAGTTTCCCGACCTCCGCCGGATAGAGCGCCGTCCAACGCCCCACCTCAAACGCCCGCAGATTGGCATCGACCGCCGCCCCATTGAGACGAATGGCCTCGGTGATGGCGTCATGGCTGAGGGGCAACAGCCCGCGCTGCCAAGCCGCGCCAAAGATCATCATGTTGGAATAGATCGAATCGCCCATCACGGTTTTGGCCAGATCCGAGGCATCGAACATCTGCACCGCATCGCGCAACCGCGCCTCAAGTGCGAGTTGCAGGCGGTCGGCAGGCAGGGTGAATTCGGTGTTGCGGGTGAAATCGCCGGTGATGATCTCGTGGCTGTTGACCACCGCGCCGGTGCGACCCGGACGTGTCAGACCCAGCGTCTTGGCCCCTGCACTGACCACCAGATCGCCCCCGATGAGCGCATCACATTCCCCAGTCGCCACGCGAATGGCGCTGATATCGCCGGGGGTCTCGGCCAGACGACAATGGATATGCACCGCGCCGCCCTTTTGTGCGAGACCGGCCATTTCCATCATGCCCGCCCCCTTGCCATCAATCTGCGCCGCCTGCGCCATCACCGCGCCGATGGTCACAACCCCGGTGCCACCGACCCCGGTGATCACCACGTTATAGGTGCCGTCAATCGCGGGCAGCCCTGGGGTTGGCATCTCGGGCAGGGTCAGATCGGCGGTGCTGTCCTTGCGGATCTTCGCGCCTTCGAGCGTCACAAAAGAAGGACAAAATCCCTTGAGGCAGGAAAAATCCTTGTTGCAGCTCGATTGATCAATCGCCCGCTTGCGGCCCAGTTCGGTTTCCACCGGCACGATCGAGACGCAATTTGACTGCACCCCGCAATCGCCGCAGCCCTCGCAGACGTCGGTATTGATGAACACGCGGCGGTCGGGATCGGGGAACTTGCCCCGCTTGCGGCGGCGGCGCTTTTCGGCGGCGCAGGTCTGGATATAGAGGATGACACTCACCCCCTCGACCTCGGCCAGCCGTTCCTGCACGCTCATCAGATCGGATCGTTCTGAAAATTCAATACCTTGTGGGAAGGATTTAAAGTCCACGTCCTCTTTCTCGTCATAGACGACCGCCAGATGTTGCACCCCCATGGCGCGCAATTCGGCGGCGATGCGCGGTGCGTTCAGCCCGCCCTCGTTTGCCTGCCCGCCGGTCATTGCCACGGCGTCATTGTAGAGGATTTTATAGGTGATCGTCGTGCCTGCGGCCAAGGCTGCGCGGATGGCCTGCACGCCGGAATGGTTATAGGTGCCGTCGCCAAGGTTCTGGAACACATGTTTGCGCGTCGAAAACGGCGCCTCGCCGATCCAATTTGCCCCCTCGCCGCCCATATGGGTGAAGCCGGTCGTCTCGCGGTCCATCCACTGCACCATGTAGTGACAGCCGATCCCGGCATAGGCACGCGCGCCCTCGGGCAGCTTTGTCGAGGTGTTATGTGGGCAGCCCGAACAGAAATAGGGCAGACGGGTCGCAATCTCGGCGGCGTTGTCATTGCGCCGCGCCTCTGACAGCGCCTCGAGCCCCGCCTTGATCCGGTCGGTGCCGCGCCCCTCTTCGATCAGGATGCCGCCCAGCTTTTCCGCGATCCAAATCGGATCAAGCGCGCCGCGCGTCGGGAAGAGTTCCTCGCGGTGCATGCCCCCGGCACCGCCCTTGTACCAGCCATAGACGCGCCGCCCGCGCCGGTCGTCAAAGATCGCCTCCTTGATCTGCACCTCGATGAGCTTGCGCTTTTCCTCGACCACCACGATCAGATCAAGGTCTTCGGCCCAGTCGTGAAACCCTTGCATGTCGAGCGGGAACACCTGCCCGACCTTGTAGGTGGTGATGCCAAGGCGCTCTGCCTCATTGGCATCAACCCCCAATAAGTCCAAGGCATGCACCAGATCGAGCCAGTTCTTGCCCGCCGCAACAAAGCCGATCTTGGCCCCCGGCTTGCCCAGCATACGCTTGTCCATTCCATTGGCACGGGAAAACGCCTCGGCGGCAAAGCGTTTGAAGTCGATCATCCGCGTCTCTTGCGCATGCGGCGTGTCGATCAGGCGAATGTTCAGCCCGCCTTCTGGCATCGGGAAATCGGGCGTCACAAGCTGCACGCGGTCCGGGCGGCCATCGACCACCGAGGTTGCCTCGACCGTATCCTTCATCGTCTTGAGACCNACCCAGACCCCGGCAAAGCGGCTGAGCGCATAGCCGTAGATGCCGTAATCGAGGATTTCCTGCACGCCCGCCGGGCTGACCACCGGCATATAGGCATCGACCAGCGCCCATTCGCTCTGATGCAGCACGGTCGAGGATTCGCCCGTGTGATCATCGCCCATCGCCATGAGCACGCCGCCATGTTTCGACGTGCCCGCCATATTGGCGTGCCGCATCACATCGCCCGAGCGGTCCACCCCCGGCCCCTTGCCATACCAAAGGCCGAACACGCCGTCATACTTGCCCTCGCCCCGGAGTTCCGCCTGTTGCGCGCCCCAGAGGGCGGTGGCTGCCAGATCCTCGTTCAGCCCTTCCTCGAAGCGCACCTGCGCCTCTGTCAGGACCTTTCCGGCGCGCCGCATCTGGAGATCGACGGCCCCCAAAGGCGAACCGCGATAGCCCGTTACAAAGCCCGCCGTGTTCAGCCCTGCGGCGCGGTCACGGGCTGCTTGGGTCACCATCAAACGTACAAGCGCCTGCGTGCCATTGAGCAGAACGGGTGATTTCTCCAGATCGAAGCGGTCGTTCAGCGTTACCTTTTGCGTGGTCATAGCGTGCCTCCCTTGGTTGAGGGCCATGCCTCAATATAGAGCAATATTAGGTCATAATTCATGACCTACCAAGTGGAATTTTACGAAAATGTCGCACCTCCCCTATAGTTGACCGAGGATTATCTGCTATTGCGTCATAGGCGTTGGTTTCCTCAGAAAGTTAAATTTATGGATTGGGACAAGCTCAGAATATTTCATGCGGTGGCGGATGCCGGGAGTCTCACCCATGCCGGAGAGCAGTTGCATCTGTCGCAATCGGCGGTAAGTCGCCAAATCCGCGCGTTGGAAGAATCGCTGAATGCCACCCTGTTTCACCGCCACGCACGCGGGCTGATTCTCACCGAACAGGGGGAATTGCTGTTCGATGCCACCCGCGCGATGATGAAACGGCTCGATGCCGCGACCGCCCGCATTCGTGACAGCGAGGAGGAGGTGTTTGGTGATTTGCGCGTGACCACGACCACCGGGTTCGGCACGCTCTGGCTGGCACCGCGCCTGCCCAAGCTCTATGAAAAATACCCGGATCTCAAGATCGACCTCATGCTTGAAGAGCGCGTGCTCGACCTGCCGATGCGCGAGGCCGATGTGGCGATCCGCATGAAAGAGCCGTCACAGGCCGATCTTATCCGCAAGCGGCTCATGAGTGTGCATATGTGCCTCTATGCGACGCAGTCCTATCTGGAAGTGCACGGCGAGCCAACATCGCTGGATGATATGAACGCGCATCGCCTGATCTGTCAGAACCCGCGTTCGGCGCAGGTCGGGGCCGGTGCGATGCTGGTGAACGAGTTGATGACCAATGACATCTCCTCGCTCTTGACCGTCAACAACTACTTTGGCGTTCTCCAGGGCGTTCTGCACAATCTCGGCATCGGCGTCCTACCAGATTACCTGACGCGTGATTTCCCGCAATTGGTGCGCGTTCTGCCCGAGGTGCAATCGGTCGAAGTACCGGTGTTTCTTGCCTATCCGGAAGAGTTGCGCCACTCCAAGCGGATCGCCGCCTTTCGGGATTTCGTGCAGGACGAGATTATATCCTATCGCAAAACGCTGAAAGAACAGGCGGTTAGCTGAGGTTCCGGGCTAAACGGGTTTCAGCCATGCATCTCTTGCATAGCGGACATGCTGCATGTGCGGCATTTTTTTCCTTGAATGGACGGAGAGGCACCCTTAATTGCCAATCGTGACGGTGATAGCCGCAAGGCAGTCACCCTCATACCTCCCTGTTGGACTTCGGCCGAGCTTAGTGCTCGGCCTTTTTTTTCGTGGTGCCAGAATTTGAGGCAGGCCGCTCAGATCACCGGCAGGGCGGATGGGGCAAACCGGGACAGGCGCTGTGCCCGACCTTCGCGGATCACGATGTTTTCCTCATGCACCATGATCGACCCCGGTGCGAGTTCCACCCCCGGTTCCAGCGTGATCACCATACCGGGCTTGAGGAGGGTATGATCCTTGGCCGTCAGGGACAGACCTTCGGTTAGTTGCATGCCCAGACCGTGCCCCAGACGGCCCGAGGTTTCATCGCCGCCGGTGATCCGCGCCATCGCCCGCCAGACATCAGAGGCGGTNGCACCGGCGCGCGCCGCCTCTTCTCCGGCCTCGGTGGCCTCGATCAACCGCGCATGCGCNGCGCTTTGCTCTGCCGTGGCATGGCCAATCGCGAAATTCCGGTCATAGTCGCAGAAATACCCGTCCCAGACCGCGCCGGTGTCGAGCATGAGCACATAGCCCGCTGCCAGCGGCGTGTCGCCGGCGGGCGAGATCACATCCCCATAGCCCAATGGCCCGGCGCCTCCGGCCAGATACGGCACCCAATCAGCGCCCTTTTCGAGCAAAAGCCGCTGGAAATCGCGAAACACCGCGCAGAGCGGCACGCCGGGCTCTGCAATCTCGGCCACCCGGTCAAAGGCGCGCCCGGCGATATCGCAGATATGCGCGATCTTGACGATTTCGGCCTCGGATTTGACGGCGCGCAGCCCCGCCATGATCCCGGCATCATCGCGAAACGCCAGAGCACTCGCACGTTTCACCCGCTCGAAATCCGCCAAGGGCATGCGCACATGGCTCTCGGGGCCCGAGGGCACACCCACGGGGCCGCCAATCTCGCGCAGCGTCTCGGCCAGCAGCGACACGCCATCATCCTCGGGGTCCGGGGCCGCCCAAGTGCGAATATCGCGCAGCCCTGTCCGCGCCATCAGCGGCGCTCCAATCGTGGGGATCACCGCCACCGGATCACCCGAAGCAGGCAGGATCAAAAACCACGGACGGCTTGGGCTTTCCCAGAACCGCGTGAGATATCCGGTGAAATAGCGGATTTCCGGCTCTGTCGTCAGCAAGAGCGCGCCAAGCCCTGCCTCGGCCATGCCGAATTGCGCCGCGCGCAGCCGCGCCCGGAACTCTGCCTGCGAAAACCCGCGCCTCATGCCTCTGGTCCTTCGCTCAGGATGCAGAGCACCCGAGCGTCCGCGCCGAGCGCGAGTCCCGGCAGCGCCGCCAAACCCGCCGCGCCCGACGGCGTCGTGGCCAATCCCTGTGCTGCCAATCCAGCCAGCACCGCCTCGGCCTCTTGATCCGTGATCGTCACGAACGCATCCGCGTCCCGCGCCAATCCCTTGAGCGCAATCAGCGACGGCACCTTGCAATCGAGCCGCCCCATGGTGGAGGCAGGTCCNGTTGTCTCCAGTGGACGGCCTGCGCGAATGCTCTCGTAAAGGGCTGGCGCGCGGTCAGGCTCGACCACAATGATCCGGGGCGCATCGCCCCAGACCTGCCGGAACCATGCCGCACAGGCCCCGGCCAGCCCGCCAACGCCCGCCTGTAGCAGAATATGCGTTGGTGCCTCGGGTATTTGGCGCGCGGCCTCTTCGGCCATGGCCAGATAGCCCTCCATCAACCGGTGCGGCAGATCGAAATATCCCGGCCAGGAACTGTCTGACAATAGGGTCCAGTCGTTCTCCATCGCCGCGCGCCCCGCCGCGACCATGCTGGCCTCGTAATCTTGCCCTTCTCGCACCACGTCGGCCCCTTTGGCCCGCAGCCGCGCGGCAAAACTCTCGGGCACGGTCTCGGCCAGATAGATCACCGCCCGCGCGCCAAAGAGCCGCGCCCCCGCCGCGACAGACATGCCGTGATTGCCCGCACTCGCCGTCACATAGCTGCGCCCCACAAGCGCGCGGCTCATATCTTCGGGCCCGGTCTCTGCCGCTTCATGGGCGATCACATAGGCCGCGCCCAGCGCCTTGAAACTGCCCAGCCCCATGCGCCCGCGTTCGTCCTTGGCCCAGATTTTTGGCCCAAACCCCATGACCGGCACCAGCGGGGTCTCTGTCGCCGCCGGACAGCGCCCCAAGAGCGCGCGCACCGCGTCCACATCGACGCTCGGCCATGGCGCGCCGGTCAGCACGGCCTCGGGCAAGCCCTCACCACGCCACGGATTGTCGATTTCTTGCATCTCGCCCCCTGTCCCTCACGAAAATGGCGGGTCTTGAGACCCGCCATTTCAAACCTCACCGCAGTGTAACAGCGCTCAGCTTGCCGCCGCAACCGCGCGGCGGGTCATCACCCCCACCAGATGCGCGCGGTAGGCCCCCGAGCCATGCATGTCCGAGATCATGCTATCGCCCGAGAGCGTCAGCCCTTCGAGAGCCTCCGGCGCGAAGTTGGCCGTGAGCACCGCCTCAGCCTCGGCCCAGCGGAACACCCCGTCTTCCGAGGCACCGGTCACCGCCACGCGCACGCCGTCCGCATATTTCGCGACAAACACGCCGACGAGGGCAAAGCGTGAGGCGGGTTGCTCGAACTTCTGGTAGTTGGCCTTTTCCGGCACCGGAAACCGCACTTCGGTGATGATCTCTCCATCTTCAAGCGCGGTGGTGAACATGCCCTGAAAATAGTCATCCGCCGCGATGCTGCGATTTGACGTGATCACCGTCGCCCCCGATCCCAGCACCGCCGCCGGGTAGCAGGCCGAGGGGTCGTTATTGGCGAGGCTACCGCCGATGGTGCCACGGTTGCGCACCGCCGGATCACCGATATGACCCGCCAGCGCAGCAAGCGCCGGATAGGCCCCGGCCCCTGCGGACACAGCGGCATGGGTGGTTCCCCCACCGATGCAGAGCGCGCCGTCGTCGGCGCTGCAAATCCCCTGCATCTCCTTGATCGCCGAGAGGCACACCAGCTTGGCGGGTGCCGCCAGCCGTTGCTTGAGCGTCGGGATCAGGGTCTGCCCCCCGCCCAGCGCCTGCGCCTCCTCAGACCCGAGGGCCGCGATGGCATCCGCGATGGTGGCGGGACGTTCGATATCGAATGCATACATGATCGTTCTCCTTACCCTTGCATCGCTTGCCAGACGCGCGATGGCGACAGCGGCATATCAATATGGGTGACGTTCCGGCCCGAGCGTTGCAGCGCATCAATCACCGCGTTGACCACCGCAGGCGGGCTGCCGATCGCCCCCGCCTCGCCACAGCCCTTGACGCCCAAGGGGTTGTGCGTGCAGGGCGTCTGACAGGAATGATCGACCTGATAGAACGGGACATCATCGGCACGCGGCATGGCATAATCCATGTAAGACCCGGTCTGAAGCTGACCGTTCTCATCATAGACGCAAGCCTCGAGCAGCGCCTGCCCAATCCCCTGCCCGATACCGCCATGCACCTGCCCCGACACGATCATCGGGTTGATGATATTGCCGAAGTCATCCGCAGCGGAGAATCGCTCGATTGTGACCTTGCCGGTTTCGGGATCGACCTCGACTTCGCAGGCATAGGCCCCGGAGGGATAGGTGAAATTCGACGGATCGTAAAACGCCGTCTCTTCCAGCCCCGGCTCGATATCCGCCAGCGGATAGTTGTGCGGCACATAGGCGGCGAGGGTCACATCGCCCCAGGCCACGGATTTATCCGTGCCCGCAACGCTGAACTTGCCATCCTTGAGTTCGATATCGGCATCCGATGCCTCCATCAGATGCGCCGCGATCTTCTTGGCCTTGTTGATGATCTTTTCGGTCGCCCGCACCATAGCCGAGCCCCCGACAGCGATAGACCGGGAGCCATAGGTGCCCATGCCCATCGGCGTGTTGGCGGTGTCACCATGCACGATCTCGATCATATTGGCGTCAATGCCGATCATCTCGGCCACAACCTGCGCGAATGAGGTCTCATGCCCCTGCCCGTGGCTGTGTGAGCCGGTCATCACCACCAGACCACCCGTTGCATTGACCCGCACGGTGGCACTCTCATATAGGCCCGCGCGCGCGCCTAATTGCCCGACAAGGTTCGAGGGCGCGATGCCGCAGGCTTCGATATAGCAATTGATGCCCAGACCGCGCAGCTTGCCNTTGGCTTCGCTCGCCGTGCGTCGCGCCTCAAAGCCCTTGAAATCAGCGATCTCTTCGAGCTTGTCCATGGTTGCGTGATAATCGCCTGTGTCATATTCCACCGCCACGGGCGTGGCATAGGGGAATTCCGTAATAAAGTTCTGGCGGCGCAGCGCGATCGGATCGACCCCCAATTCCCGCGCCGCCTTGTCGATGACCCGCTCCAATTGATAGGTCGCCTCGGGGCGGCCCGCGCCGCGATAGGCATCAACCGGCACGGTGTTGGTAAACACCGCCTTGACGTTCACATAGATCAGCGGTGTGCGGTAATTGCCCGCCATCAGCGTGCCATGCAGCCAAGTCGGCACCGACGGCGCAAAGGTGCTCAGATACGCCCCCATATTCGCATGGGTATCGGTGCGGATGGCGGTAAAGTTGTTGTCCGCATCCAGCGCCAATTCGATCTTGGTCACATGGTCGCGCCCATGCGCATCGGTCATGAAGGCCTCAGAGCGCGAACAGGTCCATTTCACCGGGCGATTGAGTGCCTTGGCGGCAAAGGTGCAGAACGCCTCTTCCGCGTAGTGAAAGATCTTGGAGCCGAAACCACCGCCCACATCGGGGGCCACCACGCGCAATTTGTGCTCCGGGATGCCCAGCACGAAGGCGCCCATCAAGAGGCGGATCACATGCGGGTTCTGCGAGGTGGTGTAGAGGGTATGATCGCCTGTCGAGCGGTTGAAATCGCCGACCGCCACGCGCGGTTCCATCGGATTGGCAATCAGGCGGTTGTTGATCAACTCGAGCGAGGTGACATGCGCGGCCGTCTCAAAGGCCTCGTTCACCGCCGCCTTGTTCTCTTCGACAAAGCCCCAGTCATAACACAGGTTGCTCTTGAGGTCGTCGTGCACCTTGGGCGCGCCGTCCTCGAGCGCCTTCTTCATGTCCACGACAGCAGGCAATTCCTCGATGTCGAGGACAATCGCCTCAGCGGCGTCGCGCGCCTGCGCATAGGTCTCGGCCACCACTGCGGCAATCGGATCGCCGACATGGCGCACCTTGCCACGCGCCAGAACCGGATGGCCCGGCTCCTGCATCACCTCGCCGAAGCGGTCCGTCACCTGCCAGCCGCAGGGCAACCCGCCGATGCCTTCGAAATCCGCACCGGTAAAGATGCGGATCACGCCGGGCATCCCCTCGGCGGCGCTCGTGTCGACCTTGTTCAGCCGCCCATGCGCCACATCCGAGCGCAGGAAATGCACATAGGCCTGCCCGCGCAGGTTGATGTCATCGGTGTAATGGCCATTCCCGGTCAGAAACCGGATATCCTCGCGGCGCGGGGTCGCGGCCCCAATGCCTCCGTCTTTCGGCATGTCATTCTCCTCCCTGATCGAACGGGGTCACCCCCATGATCACCCGCAGCGCTTTCTTCTTGCCCGAAATATCCCGGGGGGCGCCGCAGGCGCGGGGGCAGCGCCCCCAAATGCACCTTATTCCGCGGCGATACGGCTCACGTCCTGACCGCTCGCCGCCAAGATCGCCTTGACGATGTTGTGATAGCCGGTGCAGCGGCAGATATTCCCCTCTAGGTANTCGCGCACCTCGGTCTCTGTCGGCGTCGGGTTCTCAGCCAAGAGGGCCGCCGCCGACATCACCATGCCCGGCGTGCAAAAGCCGCATTGCAACCCATGGTGATCCTGAAACGCCTGCTGAATCGGATGCAG
>JGI25321J50212_10002708_pt1 | contig 12995 bp, 9 predicted proteins | sample AutmiccommuBRH23_FD_50212 | JGI IMG/M metagenome (IMG submission 50212)
CCTTGGCGGCGGTCCGGGCGCGAAACCGGAAAAACACTATGACGCCGACAGCTTCTTCAACCTGCCCGACGACGATGGTGACGAGGACGAGGACCGCTGAGCCTCTTGGCGTCCTCGTCGATGGAATGGACATGCGAGACGCGAACCATCAGGCGGCCTCAGGAGCAGGCACGATCAGGGGAATGAACCGCAGGCGCGACCCGGCCCCCGTCAACTGCCCTTGCGGCAGGCCCCAAGATTACTCTGTTCGTGACACCCGGGGCAATCATCCATCGCCAAGGCAACCCATGTCAGGCCGCAATTTCTGCTTTGTGTCCTTGTGCGTCCGATTTCGGCCAGGACACCAGGATAACTGCCGGGTTACCAATGGCCCCGTCAATCAGCGCCCTAGGCAATTGACCCAAGGTGCAGCAGACGGTCTTTTCCCGCGCCGTCGATGCATGGCTTGTCACCTCGGTCTGAAGCGACATGGGGATGCCAGCCGCCTGCATGCCTGAAATGATCGACTGCGCCTTGCCGACACCCATATAGATTGCCAGAGATGTGCCCGGTTTCAACATGGTCGCCCAGTCGGGTTCGGGATCGCCGGGTTTGCAGGCAGCGGTCGCCAGCATCAGCCGGTCCGTCACGCCGCGCTCGGTCAATCCGCGCCCGAGGCTGGCTGCGGCGGCGCTGGCGGCGGTCACGCCCGGCACAATCTCGACAGGAATACCCGCATGGCGCGCGGCCTCCNACTCTTCGGTCACGCGACCGAAAACGCCCGGATCGCCCGATTTCAGCCGCACGACNCGGCGGCCCTGCCTTGCCGCCGCCACGATCACCGCATTGATGCGATCTTGTGGCCACGAGCACGCGCCCACCTCCTTGCCCACGAAGACGCGCTCGGCGTCACGCCCTGCCAGTTCCAGCACGGCAGGGTCCACAAGGCGGTCGTAATAGATCACATCCGCTTCTTGCAGCAGGCGCAGCGCGCGCAGGGTCAGCAGATCNGCGGCACCCGGTCCCGCCCCGACCAGCGCAATCGCGCCTTGCACAGCGCCTGCGCCACCTGGGTCCAGCGTGTCCTTGACCGGCTTTGCGGCCTCGCGTCCCGCCCCGCGCCCGATCCCCGCGACGGCCAGCACCGAGCGCACCCCGTCCGCCTGATGTGAATTCCAGCCATGCCGCAACACGCGCTTGCCCGTTGCGGCAACCAGACGCGCCGCCAGCAGAAACCACGGCAAGGCGCNCGNGCGTNCGGCGGCGACAAGGCCCTCATCGCGTTCGCACGACGCCGCGTCACGGTGATCTCGACCATGCTCCAACGCCGCGAACCATTCGATCCGACCGGAAAAGTGGCGTGACTTACGCATTACTCGGCCGCCTCCAGCCTTTGCGCCAGAAGGGCGGCCAGTTCCGGACGGCAAGACCCGCAGCTTGTGCCCGCTTGCAGCGCCGCACCGATCTGCTCGACGCTTGTCAGGTTCTGCGCCGCAATCGCGGTGGTGATCGTGTTCAGGCCCACATTCAGACAGGCACAGACAGTCGGGCCCGGATCGACCACGCCCGCACCTGGACGCCCGGCCAAAAGGGCNGCTCCCGCTTGTCCCACTGCGGCCTCCAGATGGCCGCGTGCAAGCTGCACGGGTTCGGGCGCGACAAACAGCGCCGCCAGCGCGCGCCCGCCATCCATCAGCGCAAGGCGGTGGGTGCCGCGCACGCGATCCTCGACACTGAGACAGGTCGCCTCGGGCAGGTCGAACAGGGCGCGGGCATAGGCTTCCCAATCCCGCGGCCGCGCCATCCCCGCCAGTTCGCTGCGCCAGCCGCCCGCGTGGCGTGCGCGCGCCCAATAGATCGCATCAGGGTTCTGCGCCCCGACCGAGACCNCAAAACCATACCATGCCGGATTCAGCGCGGCGATCGCCACGACCGAAGCCTTGCTTTCCGGCTGCCCCGATACCGGATCGGTCACGGCGGCCACAAGCGCATCGACGCGCCCCGTGGGGGCCGTTTCACCCGTCCAGTGCATNGGTGCGAATACTTGCCCGGGCGCCACGCGATCCGTGATCGACACACGCAAGATGGCNTGCCCCTGCGGGCTGGTGACACGCGCCAGAGTGGCCGGGGCAAGGCCCAGCGATGCGGCATCGTCGGGATGGATTTCAAGGAATGGCTCGGCGATGTGCTGGTTCAGGCGCGGNGCCAGCGCCGTGCGCGTCATGGTATGCCAGTGGTCNCGCACGCGGCCCGTGTTCAGCCGGAAGCGATAGCGCGGCGCTGTCTTTGCCACAGGCGGGCGCGGGGTGATGGGCAGCATACGGGCGCGGATGTCGGGGGTGAAGAAACCGCCCTGCCCGAAAAATCGCCCGCCGGTCTTTCGCGCGTTGACCGGCCAACGGGTAGGCGGCAACGCGTCGTAATCGGCCCGAGCCAGCCCCGAGATATCGAAATCGCGGCCAAGATCGCCCGCAATGCCCGACAAGGCGGCATNTTCAGCAAAGACTTCGGCGGCACTTTCCCAGCCAAAGGCGTCGCCCCATCCCATTCGTGCCGCCACATCCGCGATCATGCGCCAGTCATCACGCGCCTGGCCCGGTGCAGGCAGAAAGGGGCGCTGNCGGCTGATGGTGCGGTCGGAATTGGTGACAGTGCCGGATTTTTCGCCCCAGGCCGTTGCAGGCAGTATCACGTCGGCCAGACGTGTGGTGTCGGTTTGCGTCACGTCGCTGACCACGACAAAGTCGCAGCCCTTGATGGCCGCAGCCACCGCATCGGCATCGGGCATCGACACGGCGGGATTGGTGTGNATGATCCACAGTGCCTTGATCCGCCCCTCGGCCACGGCGCGGAACATATCGACGGCTTTCANGCCGGGCGCTTCCGGCATCGCAGGGCTGTTCCAGAAGCCCTGCACAGCGGCGCGGTGGTCGGGATTCTCGATATCCAGATGACAGGCCAGCATATTGGCCAAGCCCCCCACCTCGCGCCCGCCCATGGCGTTAGGCTGGCCGGTCACGGAAAACGGCCCCAGGCCGTTGCGACCAATGCGGCCCGTCGCCAGATGGCAATTCAGGATTGCGTTCACCTTGTCGGTGCCACTCTCGGACTGNTTGATACCTTGGGAATAGACCGTGACAACCCGCTCGGTCGTGGTGAACCAGTCCAGGAATTGCGCAAGATCGCGGTCGTCCAGCCCAGTCAGCGCGGGACAACTGGCGCGCGCGGCGGCCAGCGCACCGTCAAATCCGCTGACATGGCGCGCGACATAATCGTGATCCACCGCGCCGCGATCGGCCAGCGCGACCAGTAGCGCATTGAACAGGGCCGCATCGCTACCGGGGGCGAGCGAAAGGTGCAGGTCCGCGATATCACAGGTCGCGGTGCGGCGGGGGTCAACCACCACCACTTTCGTGCCACGCGCCTTTTTCGCCGCAACCAGCCGCTGATAGAGCACCGGATGACACCATGCCAGATTGCTGCCCACCAGCACCACCAGATCGGCCTCGTCCAGATCCTCGTATGTGCCGGGCACGATATCCGCGCCAAAGGCCCGGTTGTGCCCGGCAACGGAAGAGGCCATGCACAGCCGCGAATTGGTGTCCACATTTGCGGTGCCCATATAGCCCTTGATCAGCTTGTTGGCGGCATAGTAATCCTCGGTCAGCATCTGCCCCGACAGATAGAAGGCGGCGCTATCGGGCCCGTGATCGCGGATGGCCGCCCCGAAACGCTCGGCCACCAGATCAAGCGCTATGTCCCATGCGGCAGGCGCGCCACCGATCAAGGGGGTCAGGATCCGTCCGTCCAGCCCCAGCGTTTCGCCCAGGGCTGTGCCTTTGGAACATAGCCGCCCGTAATTCGCAGGATGGTCCGGATCACCCTTGACCTGAGCGCCGCCATGTCCGTCGGGGGTTATCAGCACCCCGCAACCCACACCGCAATAGGGACATGTGGTGCGGATCGCGGTCACGCTGCCGCCCCCCGGATCAGGCGCGCCGCGTCCAGCAGGATGCGCCCGCCTTCAACCCGTGCCGCATAGGTGGCCACAGCGCCTTTGTCTGCCCCCGTGGCCAGACCGTCGGCCAGCCCGATCACCATCCCGTGCAGCGGACANGTCACATCATGTCCGTGCACGATCCCCTCGGATAGAGGCCCGCCTTTATGCGGGCAGCGGTCATCCAGCGCAAAGACCCGATCGTCATGGGTGCGAAACACAGCCACACAGCCATGCACCGTCTTCACCACGCGCGCCCCGCGTCTGGGGATGTTGTCCAACGCCCCGATATCAAGCCAGCTCATTCAGCGACCTCCTTCGTCAGATCGGCCAGTGGCGCGAAATCGGCCTGTGCCTGCCGTGTTGCACGATCCGCCCACGGGTCGCGCTGATATACGCCTTGCGACAGATCGAACCGGGCNATCAACGCGGCGCGGTTTTCCGGATCTTCGACCACCCGCGCCNTGACCCAGTCCAGNCCGACCTTGGCCAGCCACCTGTAGGGGCGGTCCAGATATCTGGCATGTTCGCGGTAAAGCTGGACGAAAGCCACGGTCAGGTCGATAGCTTCGCCTTCCGTGGCAACCTTTGCCAGTCGCTCGACCTCTTTGAGGTCCATGCCCGCCGCACCGCCGACGCCGATCTCGTAGCCTGAATCGACGCAGATGATCCCGACATCCTTGCAGGTCGCCTCGGCGCAGTTGCGCGGGCAGCCCGAGACCGCCAGCTTCACCTTGTGCGGCGTCCACGACCCCCAGAGTCGTTTCTCCAGCCTGATGCCGAGCCNTGTGCTGTCCTGCGTCCCGAACCTGCAAAAATCGGTTCCCACGCAGGTTTTCACCGTCCGCAGCCCCTTGGAATAGGCATGCCCCGAGACCAGCCCCGCATCGTTCAGATCGGCCCAGANATGCGGCAGGTCTTCCTTTTTCACGCCCAACAAGTCGATGCGCTGCCCGCCAGTGACCTTGACAGCCGGAATGGCATATTTGTCCGCCGCATCCGCAATCGCGCGCAATTCGCGCGGATTGGTCATGCCGCCCCACATGCGCGGAACCACGGAATAGGTGCCGTCCTTCTGGATATTGGCGTGGTTGCGCTCGTTCACGAAACGGCTTTGCGCGTCATCGGTGTAATCCAGCGGCCAGTCGGCCAGCAGGTAGAAATTCAGCGCAGGGCGGCAGGACGGGCATCCGCAAGACGTTTTCCACCCCAGTTCCTGCATGACCGCAGGCATGGATTTCAGCTCGCGCGCCTTGATCAGGCGGCGCGCATCCTCATGCGTCAGGTCGGTGCAGCCGCACATGGGCTGCACCTCAGGCTTCTGGAACGCCTCGCCCAGGGTGCTGGCCAGCACCTGTTCCACCAAGCCCGTGCAAGTCCCGCAAGAGGCGCTGGCCTTTGTTTGCGNGCGGATATCGGCAAGGCTGGTCGCCCCGCCTTCGATCGCCGCCGTGATCGAGCCTTTGCATATGCCGTTGCAGCCGCAAATTTCCGCCTCAGGCGGCAATGCTGCAACGGCTGCCAAAGGGTCCGTTTGGCCACCCCCCTGATAGGCAGGACCAAAGATCAGCGTGTCGCGCATGGATGAAATATTCGTGCCGTCCTTGATCAGACCAAAGAACCACGATCCATCCGCCGTGTCCCCATACATGACCGCGCCGATCAGGCGGTCATGTTCGATGACCAGCCGCTTGTAGACACCGCGCGCAGGATCGCGAAACACGATATCCTCGCGCCCCGGTGCATCCGCGAAATCGCCCGCGCTGAACAGATCAACGCCTGTGACCTTCAGCTTGGTCGCAGTCTGAACAGGCTGGAAGGCGGCGTGCTGGCCGCTCAACGTAGCGGCCACAACCTTCGCCTGGTCGTAGAGGGGGGCGACAAGGCCGAAAAGCTGGCCATCATGTTCCACACATTCNCCCACCGCCAGAATATCGGGATCGGAGGTGACCATCTGGTCGTTGACCACGATCCCGCGCGCGACTTCCAGCCCCGCATCCGTGGCAATCCGCGTTTCAGGCCGGATACCGACAGCCATGCAGACCTGATCGGCGTCATACACAGTGCCATCCTCCAGCAAGACCGCCTCGACACGATCTTTGCCCAGAATAGCCTTGGTCGCGCCCTTGCAATGCACATGGATCCCGCGCGCCTCCAGGTCCTTTTGNAGCAGATAACCTGCGGCAGGGTCGAGTTGGCGCTCCATCAGGTGGCCCATCAGGTGAATGACGGCCACCTCAATCCCGCGCGCCTTGAGCCCCGCTGCCGCTTCCAGCCCCAGAAGGCCGCCACCGATCACCACCGCCCTGGCGCCTGGCTTGGCAGAGGCGTCGATCATCGCCTGCGTGTCGTCCATGTCGCGATAGGNGATCACGCCGGACAAATCCTTGCCCTGAACAGGCACGATGAAAGGGGCCGATCCCGTGGCGATCAGCAGCTTGTCATAAGGCGTGCCATCGCGACTGGAGTGGACGACCTTGTTCACGGGGTCGATCTTGACCACGCTTTCGCCGAACCGGCAGGTAATCCTGTGCTGTGCGTAGAANGTATCATCATGGGTGACGATCTCCTCATAGGTCTTTTCGCCAGACAGAACGGGGGACAGCATGATGCGGTTNTAGTTCCCGCGCGGTTCCCCATTGAACAGCGTGATGTCCCAGCCATCGGGGTCTTGCGCCAGCACATGTTCCAGCACACGGCCCGATGCCATGCCCGCACCGATAATAACGAGTTTCCGTCTCATCATGCGGCCTCTTTCTTGTGCGCGCCGTGTTCGTAGTCTTCAAGGAATTGGAGGACTTGCGCGCGGTAAGCGTAGTAGTCGGGATGCTCCAGCAGCGCCTTGCGGCTGCGGGGGCGTGGCAGATCCACATCCACGATCTTGCCGATGCGGGCGCGCGGACCATTGGTCATCATCACCACGCGGTCGGCCAGCAGGATCGCCTCATCCACGTCATGTGTGACGCAAACCGCCGTGACCTTGGTGCGCGTCCAGACCTCCATCACCACTTCCTGCAATTCCCAGCGGGTCAGGCTGTCGAGCATCCCGAACGGCTCGTCCAGCAGCAGCAGCTTGGGTGACAGGGCAAATGCGCGGGCAATGCCGACGCGTTGCTTCATGCCGCCCGACATATCCTGTGCCATGCGGTCCATGCTGTCGCCAAGGCCCACGCGCTCAAGGTAGTATTCCACCACCTCCTCCCGTTCGACGCGGGAGGCGCGCGGATAGACGCGGTCCACCCCGATGGCGACGTTTTCCTTGGCGCTCAACCANGGAAACAGGCTGGGTGCCTGAAACACCACGGCGCGTTCAGGATCGGCGCCGCGCACGGCCAGACCATCCAGCTTGATCGCGCCGCTGGAAATCTCGTTCAGCCCCGCGGCCATTGTCAGCACGGTGGACTTGCCGCAGCCCGAATGGCCNATAAGGCTGACGAATTCACCNTTTTTCAGTTTCAGGTCAAACCTGTCAACCACTGTCAGTGGCCCTTCCGGCGTGGGATAGACCTTGGAGAGTTGCGAGAATTCCAGATATTTCTCGTCGAGCGGGCTTTTTGCGGCCTCGGCATAGGCCCTGGGCGCACCGTGAATGGGCGTGACTTGCGGCAATTTNCGGGTGTCCTCAACCTTGGCGGCAATCCCCACATCCATCAGGTATTTCGTGATATCCGCGCGCAGACGCTTGAAAGCGGCATCGTTGTTCATCGCCGTGCGCGCGCGCGGGCGCGGAATGGCGACCTTGAACGGCGCACCAAGCGTGCCATCCGGGTTCAGCGGAATGATCCGNTCTGCCAGCAGGATCGCCTCGTCCACATCGTTGGTGATCAGGACCACGGTCTTCTGGTCGGCCTGCCAGATTTCGGTGATCTCGTCTTGCAGGTTGGCCCGCGTCAAGGCATCCAGCGCCGAAAGCGGCTCATCCAGCAGCAGCACCTCGGGATTCATGGCAAGCGCGCGCGCAACCGCAACCCGCTGGCGCATGCCGCCGGACAATTCCGCCGGACGGCGGCCCTTGGCATGGCCAAGCCCCACCATCGCGATAAACTTGTCCACGATCGCGGCGCGTTCGGCGCGGCTGGCAGTTCCATGCACCGCGTCGACGGCCAGTGCGACATTGCCCGCAACCGTCAGCCACGGCATCAGCGAATAGGACTGGAACACCAGCCCCCGCTCCGGCCCCGGCCCGGTGATGGGCTTGCCCTTGAACAGAACCTCGCCGCTGTCGGGCCGGGCCAGTCCGGCGATCTGGTTGATCAACGTGGTCTTGCCCGTGCCGGAAAAGCCGAGGACAGCCAGAAACTCGCCCTCCTCCACCGACAGGGTGATATTCCTCAATACCTCCCCGCGGTTCAAGCCGGTGCCGAACCCCTTGCAAACGTTCTTGAATTCCAAAATTGCCATGACGGTCTACCTGTTGTTCGAGTAGGTGAAAAGCGACTGCAGCGCATACATCAGCCGATCAAGCAGAAATCCGATGATNCCGATGGTAAAGACCGCAACCATGATCTTGGCGAGGCTGGTGGACGACCCGTTCTGGAACTCATCCCAGACGAATTTGCCAAGACCGGGGTTCTGCGCCAGCATTTCCGCCGCGATCAGCACCATCCAGCCCACGCCCAGCGACAGCCGCAGCCCGGTAAAGATCAGCGGCAGTGCCGAAGGCAGGACCAGGCGGGTGATCTTGGTCCAGGTGCCCAGTTTCAGCACCCGGCTGACCGAGATCAGGTCGCGGTCGATGCTTGCCACACCCAGCGAGGTGTTGATCAGCGTTGGCCAAAGCGAACACAGCGTCACCGTGATGGCCGAGGTCAGGAAAGACCGCGAAAACATGCCATCCTGCGTGACATAGACGGCCGAGACGACCATGGTGACGATTGGCAGCCATGCCAGCGGGCTGACCGGCTTGAATATCTGGATCAGCGGGTTCAACGCAGCGTTTGTTGTGGGCGACAAACCGGCCGCAATGCCCAGCGGCACGGCAACCACCGTCGCGATCAGAAAGCCGAAGAACACGGTTTTTACAGATGTCCAGATTTGCGCATAGTAAGTAGGCGATCCTGTATAGGGGCGCTCACGCACACGGTCGGCCTGCCCCGCTGCGATCAGCTCGGCATTTCGGACGGCCTGACGGTCCAGAAACTCGGCCTTGCGCGTCTGTTCGGCCACATGCTCACCATGCAGCACACGGGCCTGTTCCCAGACCTGCGCAGGNCCGGGAATGGCCCCCAGCGAGGTTTCCACACGCGGTGCCAGATTGCCCCAAAGCAGCACAAAGCCGATGATGGCAAGCACTGGCACCCCGAGAAGTTGCCATATCTGCTTTGCCTGCGCTCTGGGATTGTCGCCTGCGATTGCGCGCAAAAGCGGGGTCACGAAGGACAAGCCGAGCACCTGAAACCAGCCATCCAGCTTGTTGATCCGTGTGAACAACCGCGCACGGCGTTCGGCGTTTAGTCGGGTCGGGTCGATTGCAGTCATGTCATGCGCTCCCTGACTGGGGTGCAGGGTCTTAGCCCTGCACCTCGTTGCCCACGACAACCTGATTGCCCTTCAGACCGATCGGAAGGCTGTCGATATAGGCGTTTGGCGCGCGGCCATCGAAGGGGATTGCGTCGATCGCCTGATCGGCAACCGGGCGGATCCCGTCACTGTCGAAAAGGAAGGCGTCGGCAGGCACAAGGCCGTCATCGACCAGTGATTGGGCCGCGTCCTCGAACAGGTCCGACAGGAACACGCTGCGCGCCGTTTCAAGATACCACTCATCGCTTTGTGCTTCGGTAATCTGGCCCCAGCGACGCATCTGGGTCAGATACCAGACTGCATCGGACGCAAAGGGATAGTTGGCGTTGTAGCGAAAGAAGACATTGAANTCGGGCACGGGCCGCACATCGCCTTTTTCATACTCGAACGTGCCTGTCATGGAGTTGCGCAGGACTTCGGGATCCGCGCCCACATAGTTGGGNCTACTGATGATCTGCACAGCCTCTTCGCGGTTGGCGTTGTCATTCTCGTCCAGCCAGATCGCGGCACGGATCAAGGCGCGGGTCAAGGCACGCACCGTATTGGGGTTTTCCTCTACAAAATCCGCCCGCAGACCCAGCACCTTTTCAGCGCGCATCGGGAAGATATCCAGATCGGTTGCCACCGGCACACCGATACCCATGGCGACGGCCTGCTGGTTCCACGGCTCGCCCACGGTATAGCCGCTGATGGTGCCCGCCTCCAATGTTGCGGGCATTTGCGGCGGCGGCGTCACCGACAACAGCGCCTCGGCGTCGATCTGGCCGGTGATATTGTCGGCGCTGTAGAAACCGGGATGGATACCGCCCGCCGCCAGCCAGTACCGCAACTCGAAGTTATGGGTNGAGACAGGAAAAACCATGCCCATATTGAAAGGGCGGCCCTGATCGGCGAAGGCTTCGAGNGCNGGGCGCAGGGCCTCGGCGGAAATGGGGTGAACGGGCTTGCCGTCCGCACCCGACGGGATCGCGGGACGCATCAGATCCCAGACCTCGTTCGATACTGTGGTGGCGTTGCCGTTCAGGTCCATCACGAAAGGCGTGACGATATGCGCCGCGGTCCCGAACCCGATGGTCGCGGCCAGCGGTTGGCCCGCCAGCATATGTGCCCCGTGCAGATTGCCGTCGATNACNCCGTCCAGCAGCACTTTCCAGTTTGCCTGCGCTTCAAGGGTCACGAACAACCCTTCATCTTCGAAATAGCCGCGCTCGTAGGCGATTGCCAATGGGGCCATATCTGTCAGCTTGATGAAGCCGAGGGTCAGATCCTCGATCTCGGGAAAGGTGTCTGCCTGCAACGCCGTAGCGCTGAGGGCTGCAATCAAAGATGTCGTGGCAAGGAACTTGCGGATCATGATGTCATCCTCTGGCTGTGGCCCGTCAGTCCGGGCCAGAAACGAAAAAAGCCGCCGACCGAACATGCGCAATGCGCAATCTGGTCAGGCGGCTGTGCCCATGGGGGTTCAGCATTGAACCCGATATTTCGCGGAACGACCCCATCGCCGCCCGTTGTTCAGACCTTGCAGGCGTCCTTGGCATGAAACAAGATGAAACCGGACAAAACGCGCGCATAATGCAGATGCAGCATTCCGGTGCCGAAATATTCAGCGCCTTTACAGGCTGGAGTCAAAAATCTGACCGTCAAAGAAAGAATCCGGCGCTAGAATCATCTGACCCCGTTCCGATGCGACAGCCGTTGCATGATGCAGGCTCCCCTCCAGCTTTTCCGATGCGCCCGGCAGATCGGCCCCGGCAGACCGCAAGTTGCGACGATACAGATCGGTGCGGCAGATTTCCTTGGCGGATGCGATGCTGCGTTCCAGGTCAAGCCCGTGGCGTCCGGCGATTTGCGCGGCAAACCACGCCGCCTGTGACCGCCACGGAAAGCTGGCCGACCCGTCGAAGAAACAGATCATGTCGCGCACCTGACGCAGTTCGCCCTGCGGAGAAATCACCATCTCTCCACGCAAGGCGCGATCCAGCACCTCGACNGGCGCATTCACATATTCGGACCTGGCCAGCATCTCGGACACGATAGAGCGGTTCGCGGGCACGCTTAGCCAGCGGCCTGCCCGCCAGATCGCCCGCATCAACCGACCCGTCAGGGCCGGGTTTTCGTGCACCCAGTCATGGCGCGCAGCCAGCACCTTTTCCGGGGCCACCGCCCATATGGCGCGGCCTGGCAGCAACAGCGTGCCCGCGCCAAGCTCCACGGAAACAGAGCCCCAAGGCTCGCCCACGCAAAAGGCATCAATTTCGCCCGCATCCAGGGCTTCGGCCATGCGCGGTGGCGGGATGGTGCAAAGCTCGTATTCCAGCCGCGCGTCGCGCAGCCAGTATCTGACCAACTCGACATGAGTCGAAAAAGGAAACGGAACGCCGATCCGCACGGTCGCATCCGCAGCACGGACAAGATCGTCACGCGCGCGCCGTGCATCGGCAAAGCCGAAATCATGCCCCGCCGCCCGCAACCGGGCCGCCAAGGCCTGCGACACGCCGATCACATCGCCATTGACCGACAACACCTGCAAGATATCCAGCCGCGCGACCGCGCCGCCCAGCCCCAAGGCCATGGCAACCGGCACGGGGGCCAGCATCTGCGCGGCGTCAACCTGCCCCCAGAGCAGCATGTCGCGCAGGCTTGACCATGACGGCGCCCGCAGCAATTCCAGCCCCAAGCCTTCTTCGGCGGCAAACCCCATTTCATGCGCAACGACAACAGGCGCCATATCCAGAAGCGGGATAAACCCCACGCGCAGCGCTGTCAGGTTCATGACAGCAACCCCGCTGCCGTCACAAGGGCGCCGGCGACATCGGCCACCTTGCGGCCCTGATCCATCGCCGTCTTGCGCAACAGCGCATAGGCGTCCTCTTCGGATATGCCGCGCGCCTTCATCANGATACCCTTGGCGCGGTCAATCAGCTTGCGTTCCTCCAATGCGCGGCGGGTGGTTTCCAACTCGACCCGCATGCGGCGGAACATCTGGAAGCGGGCGATCGCTGCATCCATAACTGAGGCCACCCGCTCGGGCTGCAACCCGTCAACGACATAGGCCGACACCCCCGCCTGAATGGCCTGCTGCGTCAAATCACGATCCGTGCGATCCACAAAGAACGCGACCGGCCGCTCCATCGGGCCAGAGGCAAGCGCCATCTCCTCCAGCGTGTCGCGCGACGGGTTGGACATATCGATCAATACGATATCCGGCGCGATGTCGCAGACCCGGCGCGCCAGTCCCGCAGCCTCGCTGATCACCGTCACATGATGCCCCAGCGGCTGCAAACTGTCGATCACCAGCCGCGCGCGGGTTTCATCGGGCTCTACAATGACGATGTGAAGTTTCATGCCGTGCACTTTCGATCCTGGCACATGCAAACAACAGCCATGCGCCAAGCACAAGAACCTTTACCGTGACTGGTCCGGCCCCGAACCTTGTGCCGCCCCTGGCAAGCGTTTTTCCGTTTCATCAGGGTGACGGTCTGGTGATGAACTGGTGGAC
>JGI25321J50212_10002724_pt1 | contig 12954 bp, 9 predicted proteins | sample AutmiccommuBRH23_FD_50212 | JGI IMG/M metagenome (IMG submission 50212)
ACGCCTTCTATAGTCCTGGTATTCCTGATGTCGTCCAGGGGGTTCTCGTTTAGGAGTACCAGGTTTGCATGTTTACCTTCGGTGATGGTTCCTTCGGAAGCATAGGTTTGCAAATACCTGGCGGGGTTTACGGTGCTTGCCAGTAAGATGTCATATGGCTTTATTCCGGTTTCCTGTAAAAGTTCAAATTCATGGTGGAGCGAAAAGCCCACGATTACCATGCCATAGGTATCGCTTCCGCTAAGCAGGCGGATATCATTATCGGATAAGTAGCGGGTAAAAGATTTCATCCATGAAAAATATTGCCCAAACAATACCGGGGCTTGTACCCCGTCAAATTCCAGTTTCCTGAGTTTTCTGTAGTCATTCTTTTCGGTAAGGAAGCTTTCCCTTTCCTTTCGCGCCAGGTACTTTACGTGCTCGTGTTTCTGCAAGGCATGAAAGGTTTCGTCGTCCATGCAGGCGTTAATGAAATCGAAGACCGCGAGGGTGGTGCCCACCCAGATGCCTGAAGACTGAAGCTGGCGGAGGAGGCTTTCCGGGTTGGGGCTGCCGTTAAACAGGGTAGTGCCCTCTTTTTTACCGGGCAGGTAAAGGAATTCCTCTATATGTTCTATTGACTTCATCCTCATGGAAAACTCCGGGGGAAGATGCCGCTGGGCATGCCCCACAACAGGCACCCCATAGATCCTGGCCTGCTCCAGCAGTTCGAGGTAGATGTCTTTGGGCAGGTTCCCGGCAATCTTTAAGAAGTCGTACCCCTTTTCCCTATGCATTTTTACAAGTTCCACTGCCTTCTCCTTTGTTGGAATATCAGGGGTCGTCAGATAGGGTCCGGTGGTGAAGTAATTCGGGGCCAAAAGGGTTCCAGAACGTTTTTTGTTCCTGATCTCAAGATGATCTTGCCCTTCAGATCCAGCCATATTCCGCACAGTTGTAATGCCGTTGGCTATCAACAGTTTAAAATCACTCGCTATATCCCCGCTCCTAAAATGGTAATGCATTTCAGACAAGCCGGGGATCAGGTATTTGCCGGTACCGTCTATGGTCTGCCTTACGTTAAAAGGAAGGGGCGTATCAGCAGGGGCGACCAGTAAAATAGCACCATTGGCCAGGACGACTTTTTGGTTGCTCAACACGCCCTCACCCGTCATAGGAATGACATTTACGTTATCAATGGAAATCGTATCCTGTGCAAATAATCCGACAGCCCAAAGCAGGCAGACCAATACAAGTGCCGAAAAGAAACCTTGCTTAACCATATTAAAGCATGCATACTTAGGAAAGACTTCCGGGACCTTATGCATGCGGACCAAAAATAATGTTTTCCCTTTTAGTTTGTACAGGCAAATACTTTTGAAAAGTGGTTCCCTTAGCATAGCCAAAAGCATACAGGGGATGGATTTTTGACCTCTTTCATTAATCCTGCGGGGAAGGGAAATATTCACCAACCTGCAGTGGAATTAAGTATTGCAGGCGTATGACTTGCAATCCGGCCCGGGTTAAAGCTGCCGAAACAATTCTTTGGAATCCCAGACAGTTGCAAATTCCTCGTTAAGGTTGGCAAGGGCTGTCCAGTGGATTAATTCGGCCCCATACTTTTCCCCTTTCACCCCTATCCTGTCAAAAGCCGCAGTGGCATCTGAGATCACAAAGGTATCATATCCCATATTCCCGGCCATACGGGTTGTGGTGGAAACACAATGATTGGTGGTGATCCCGGCAATGACCAGGGTTTTTATGCTTTCCTTTTTCAGGAGATCGTCCAGGTGAGTGCCGATAAATGCACTGTTTACTGACTTGGTAATAACCTTTTCCCCTTCCAGGGGTTGCACGGCCTCGTGAAAGGCAAACCCTGCGCTGGTCGCGTGCAATTTTGAAGCCGGATTGGCCGAACTATGCCGTATGTGGACCAAAGGAAGCCCAAGGGTGCGCCATTGGCGTAATAGCTGTCCACATACCTCTTCCGCATCCCTATTATTGCGGTTACCGCCCCAGTAAGCGTCGTCCAGGAAGGCCTGTTGGACATCTATCAGCAGCAAAGCCGGATTCTTAGCCCGAAATTTCATAGCGCAGTGAAGTTATTTAGTGGTTCTGAATAGTGCAAAGTTAAGAACTCAGGAGCATATAGAACTAATTCCTGAAAGCCGCATTGCGATGGGGGAATTCAGGCCCGGTGATTTCGCGATATTCCACGTCTTTTTTAATACACTAAAATTGCTTAAATTCATAGGTTATTTATATTGGAAAATCATCATAGGTTTTCCTTAATCGCTATAAGATAATCCTATTAGAAACCAAAATATATAAGTAAATATTATCGTATCATTGAACTCCAACACTGCTAAATCTCTCATAATATGAAAAATAACAATCATCCGGACACAGCCCAGGACACCAATGTATGGGATGTGAACGAGTCAAGCAGATGCCCGTTTTTAAATGGCGCCTTAAACTACACAGCCGGTTCAGGTACTTCCAACCGCGACTGGTGGCCAAATCAGCTGAATCTGAGTATCCTCCGCCAGCACGCTTCGCTATCCGACCCAATGGGGGAGGATTTCAACTATGCCGAGGAATTTAAAAAACTCGACCTGCAAGCTGTGAAACAAGACCTCTATAAACTGATGACCGATTCCCAGGACTGGTGGCCGGCTGATTACGGACATTACGGTCCATTCCTTATCCGAATGGCATGGCACAGTGCAGGTACTTACCGAATTTCCGACGGCCGCGGAGGGGCGGGATCCGGTTCGCAGCGCTTTGCCCCCCTGAACAGCTGGCCCGATAATGCCAACCTGGATAAGGCCCGCCTGTTACTTTGGCCTGTCAAGCAAAAATATGGCAGGAAAATCTCCTGGGCAGACCTTATGATCCTCGCCGGAAACTGCGCCCTGGAATCCATGGGCTTCAAGACTTTCGGTTTCGCCGGAGGGCGGGATGATGTCTGGCAACCTGAAGAGGATATCTATTGGGGATCCGAAGGTGAATGGCTGGGTGATAAGCGCTATACAGGAGACAGGGAACTTGAGAATCCCCTGGCCGCCGTACAGATGGGCCTGATTTATGTGAATCCTGAAGGCCCCAACGGGAACCCGGATCCGGTAGCTGCTGCCCGGGATATCCGTGAGACTTTCGGCCGGATGGCAATGAACGATTATGAAACAGTTGCCTTGATCGCCGGGGGGCATACTTTTGGCAAGACACATGGTGCGGCCGATCCCGGACAATATGTAGGTATGGAACCCGCAGGGGCGGCAATTGCGGAACAGGGCCTGGGCTGGAGTAACTCCTACGGCAGTGGGAATGCCGGTGACACGATTACCAGTGGCCTCGAGGGGGCCTGGACCCAAAAGCCCACCCAATGGAGTAACCTGTTCTTCGAGAACCTTTTTGGTTATGAATGGGAACTGACTAAGAGTCCGGCGGGTGCCTATCAATGGAAACCTAAAGATGGTGCAGGGGCAGGTACGGTCCCCGACGCGCATGACCCCTCAAAAAGCCATGCTCCATTTATGCTTACCACAGACCTGGCCCTGCGCATGGACCCTGTGTACGAACCTATTTCAAGGCATTTCCATGAGCATCCTGATGAATTCGCAGATGCGTTTGCCCGTGCCTGGTTTAAACTTACACACCGTGATATGGGCCCGATTGAACGATATCTGGGGCCGGAAGTCCCTTCGGAAGAACTGATCTGGCAGGATCCCATCCCCAAAGTCACCCACCAGTTAATAGATGACCAGGATATCAAGGCCCTGAAGGTTAAAATCCTCGGTTCAGGGCTAACGGTTTCCCAGCTTGTGTCCACTGCCTGGGCTTCTGCCTCTACCTTCCGCGGCTCCGACAAACGGGGTGGTGCAAACGGGGCGCGGATACGCCTTGCCCCACAAAAATACTGGGAGGTTAACAATCCTGTCCAACTTGGGAAGGTATTGGATGTGCTTAGCGGCATCCAGCAGGAATTTAACAGCAGCCAGACCGGCGGGAAAAGGGTTTCGCTGGCAGACCTGATCGTGCTGGGCGGTTGCGCCGCTGTTGAACAGGCTTCAAGGAACGCCGGCCATGAGGTAAGCGTGCCTTTCTCCCCCGGACGTGCCGATGCATCCCAGGAGCAGACCGATGCTGAAGCTTTTGAAGCGCTCGAACCAACGGCCGACGGTTTCCGGAACTACGTCAGCGCCAGGAAAAAATACTCGGCCTCTGCAGAAGAAATGCTGGTTGACCGGGCACAGCTCCTAACGCTAACCCCGCCCGAAATGACGGTACTCCTTGGCGGGATGAGGGTCCTGAATACCAACTTCGACGGTTCCGGGCACGGCCTGTTTACAAAACGCCCGGAGGTACTTTCAAATGACTTCTTTGTAAACCTGCTGGACCTGCGTACAGGGTGGAAGGCGACATCGGAGGACGAAACCCTGTTTGAAGGTCGTGACCGGGCAACTGGAGACCTTAAATGGACCGGTACCAGGGTAGACCTTATTTTCGGCTCCAACTCCGAACTCCGCGCCCTCGCCGAAGCCTATGGCTGCAGCGACTCCGGGGAAAAGTTCGTACAGGACTTTATCGCGGCGTGGAACAAGGTGATGAACCTGGACCGCTTCGACCTGAAGTAATAACATTTTTAAAATTAACCTATTGAAGAGGGCCTTAACGGGCCTTCTTTATTTTTGAAGAGGTACTTTAAAAGTTTTAGCCAATTTTTTAATTGACTCATCCCCCCAGAAAAATTTTACGACACCCCCCAAAGATCATCTAACTATTAATTCTCCTTAAAGCGCCCTAAAACCATTTCCTTATTAAGCATCATCCCTGCGGTAGTGCCTGTTGAAACCGCATTCGCTACAGTGCGCATCGGGGAAGTAGAATCCCCGCATGCATAAATACCTGGTATAGTGGTGCGTTGTAAATTATCGACCTGGAGATATCCTTCCGGGCTATAACTGCAACCTAAATCTGCCGGAATTGTACAATGTTGCTCAAACGGAGTTTGGGTATACAGGGTATTTACCATGGCCTTGCTTCCATCCGTGAAGACAAGATATTTCAGTAATCCGTCTTCGTGCTGGACTAATGCGATATCTGATTCAACAATGTTTATTTGATGTCTCTTAAGCATTTCACTTTGTTGTTCACTTAAGGTGGAGGCACCATTCGTGTAGAGCGTCAATTGTGTTGTCCAATTGGAAATGAGCCTCACGAATTCATAACCGGCCTCTCCGTTTCCCAGGACACCAGTTATATTTTCCTTTACCTCATAACCATGACAATAAGGACAATGCAATATAGAAATGCCCCAACAGGAAACAAACCCTTCGATGTTCGGCAGAATGTCCTTTATCCCGCCGGCAAAAACCAACTTTTCTGCGGTGAACCGCTTCCCGCTGTTGGTTGATATTTCAAACCCATTTAGGATTCTACGCCCCTGGACAGCCCTACCTTCAAGGAAGCGAACAGTACTATATTCTTCCACCTGGCGCCTTCCAAGAGATGCAATTTCGGCCGGAGTATGACCATCCTGCGTCAGAAAGTTGTGAGAATAGGGGGTTTGCCGGTTACATGGCATCCCTTCATCAATTACAAGTACTTTTCTGAGCGACCTTCCCAATGCCATGGCCGCGGCAAGTCCGGAATAACTACCCCCAATAATCAGTACCTCAAATTGTTCGTTTTGGTTCATATGGATAATGCAATTTAATTCGGTTCACGATCCTTCAACCCTTGTTCCTTTCAACCTTATTGGCTCGAACCGGGAATGGAGGACGNTAAATTGTTGAGAACTACCTAATTCCTTTTCACTTTTCGGAAATTGTCAGAAAACTGCCGGATTACAAAATCAACAAAAGGTACTCCCAGAAATACTATCAGGGGGACCAGCGATAATGTCATTAACAGTGTCCTTAAATAAATTGGCATCAAGGCCAGTGGTTCTTTGAAAGCATACAGAAAGAAGGTTAGTGCGGGATAAATAACTACCCAGATCTTAAGCGAAGCGACTATTTTGACTCTTGTTTTCATGGGATTATTGAATATTGTTTAAATGGAAAACAAAAATACCCTGAAGCAAGGTTCAAGTGGTAGGACAAAACCGGACTTGTACAGGACTTATTTAAAGCCTGGCCGGAAGGCTCCGGGTGAAAATCCTGTATGCTTCTTGAAGAACCGGATAAAATAGGATATATCCTCAAACCCCAACTGGTAGGCTATTTCTTTTACCTGGTTCTGGGTGGCAAGCAATTGCCTCTTCGCTTCCAGGATCAGGTGTTCATTAATTATGCGGGAACATGTTTTTCCCAACAGTGATTTGGTCATAGCATTCAGCTGGTATGCGCTCAGATGAAGCATTGCCGCATAGTCCGAAACGCGCTTATATTCATGGACATGTGCTTCAAGCAGCTCCAGCAAATCCTCAATCAGGTCCTGAGGATAGCCCTTACCCTTTAAAGAATGATCGGAATCTGACTGTTTGCCTTGCCGTAATAGTTCTATATAAAACAGGTCGAGGTTAGCCCTGATGGCTTCTTCATAAAATTGCGGTCTCGTAGTTTGCTCCTCCCTGAGGTTATCCAATATGGGAGTGATTCGTTCAAAAACCCAGGAATCCATCGAAAAATAATTTTGATAGCTTACCCGGCGAAACCTTTGCCTTGCCAAGGGATCAAGTGGATAGAAATCGCGGGAAAATTGCATCAGATAGCCCGAAGCACCTGTTAATAAGCATAGCTGGTGGACCTGTCCCGGCCTCAAAAGGAATATCGTATGCTCCTTAACAGGATATGGCTCAAAATCGATGATGTGTTCCCCGCTTGCCTTCTGCAATACCAGTACTAAAAAGAAATCATGCCGGTGTATTTCCTGTACCATGTCCAGGCCAGACATCAATTGTCCCAAATCCCGAATCTCAAAGGAGCCGGACAAAACAGGTTCCTTTTGCGCGTTGTTCATTGTACGTACCTGAATACTCTTCATTGGGAATCTTAATTTATAATCGGGCAGTTATATTTCATATTTATTAAAACGTACACCTTACACTTTCTGATAAGATCATCCTTAAAGTCGCTACAGATACATAATATCTCAATAAACGTAAGTTAATTAGTCTCAGGTTTGCCTTTAACCTATCACTTTCTCAAAACACCGGCTGTTTTCCATCCCGGCATATTGCCCATAATTAGGGATCGGATTATAACCNCTTTTCGTATACAGTGCAATGGCCTCCGGCTGGCGCAGGCCGGTTTCNAGCACACATTTTTGGAAACCGAGTTCAGCTGCCCATTTTTCCAGCTCGGTAAGTATAAGGGATGCNACGCCCTGACCCCGAAACCCGGGCATGACNTACATACGCTTTACTTCCATGGCCGAGCTGTCAAATGCTTTAATGGCCCCGCAGCCCACAGGAAGCTTCCCCATTCGGGCCACAACCACCTGCCTGAGCATATTAATTTTGTTGAACTGGGCATAAAACACATGGTCTGCCCCATCCCTCCCGGCCAGCTCGGTATCGAGCCGGGAGACCAGCGAAATAAATTCTTTGTTTTCAGAATCCGTGCGGCGTATGGTTATCATCTAAATTATCATTATTATCCGGTTGCCAGGGAGGTTGCACGTATGAACAACTGCCCTTCAGTTAGAATCGTCATGAAGGAGAGAACATGGCTGAGCCTTTAATAGGATTCATTACTCCAACTGTTCCAGCAATTCTGTAAGAANACCCCGGGCATCGTGAAGGTCATGGCCAAAACGGGCTACCCTTTCGCCATAATCGTCTGNTTCGGTAACGGTAATGGTAAGGGCATAGTTCCCACGTGCATGTTCCAGGCGGTTACCCTGGTCACTTATGCTTACCGGTACCGGGGCAAGCCAGCCGGTTTGAACATTATAGTTGCTTTTATTGCCCGTGCTGTCCTCAAGCCAGTGCTGTTCCCCATCGCCGGTAAGGGTATACGGCTCGCCAAGGCGGAGGTTGGTCAGGACCATGGTGGCCTCTCCCAGGGTCTTGCTCTTAATCTCCCCGTTCTTTACCTGCCAGTAGCCATCCAGGACCACCCTGATACTCAGGTCCAGGTACTGGTCGCCCGTACGCATCTTCGCCTTGGCCTTGTGCACTTCTATCTTCTCCGGAAGAAGGGCAAAAAGGGAATGCTCCCTGTTTGGAACCCAGCGGAGCCTGATAGCCGATGCAGGTACTTCCCTGCCCCCGGCCTTGTCTGCCGCATANCGCTTCAGNTCCAGGGCCNCAAAACTTAATTCCAGGCTGGTGTCGCTNTTATAGAAATCTTCGCCTATCNGGGTGGCGCTGTAGCCGGCTACATACTTTTCACTTTCGCGGGTGTATATTTCTTCAAGTTTGGCTGTGCTAAAATTAATCACCGAAGGCGCCAGGGCTACCGCAAGCGGCCCTATTGGCAATACCCCCTGTTCAGTGTTTTCCACCGGGGTGAGTTCCAGGCGTTCGCCGGAAACATAATAGGAATCAATATTGGAAGTAAGGGCGCAGCCGCCGGTTATGCTGCTGCAGAGTATGGCTGTAAACACAGCAATTAACTGGGTTTTCATATGCAATGTGCAGGCATTGCAGCCGGGGTTTGAGGGAAAGGGTCCGGCCGCGATACCCTTTTGGTTGTTATTATTCAGCTTACCTGTACCTGATTGAACAAGGCATTCTAATATAGGAAAAGTTTTACATTTTTAACAACTGCATAACAAAAAAGCCGCACCTTAATCCGGGCACGGCTTTTACATTTATTTCAAAAAATTATTGGCTTTAATCGGCCAGGACGATTATTTTATTGTCGTTCAGTTCTACAGTGCCGCTGCGGATATGAAGCAGGAGCGTGCCATCAGCCCCCTTTTGAAAATACTCCTCAAAATCTTCACTTACGCCATTCCCGCCCCTGATCTTTACAGGACCTTCCTGCAAGAGCGAAACTATGGGCGCATGGTTTTCCAGCATCTGAAACTCCCCGTTGACCCCGGGTACGGTTACCGAACTTACTTCCCCTTTATAGAGCGTGGCTTCGGGGCTCACTATTTCCAGGTACATTTTTTACAGTTTACAATTATCAATCAGCAATTAACAATGTCCTTACAAAAGGGTTTAAAATTATTGTTAATTGATCATTGTTTATTGATTATTGAATTATACTTCCGCGAGCATTTTCTCGCCGGCTTCGATAGCTTCTTCAATGGTCCCTTTCAGGTTGAACGCGGCTTCTGGCAGGTGATCCAGTTCCCCATCCATGATCATGTTAAATCCTTTGATGGTGTCCTTGATGTCTACCAAAACCCCCGGGGTACCCGTAAACTGCTCGGCTACGTGGAAGGGCTGCGACAGAAAACGCTGTACCCTCCTGGCCCGGCCAACGGCCATTTTATCTTCTTCAGACAGTTCTTCCATCCCNAGNATGGCGATAATATCCTGTAATTCCTTATATCGTTGCAACAGCTCCTTTACTCGCTGGGCGCAATTGTAATGTTCTTTTCCTAAAATCTCCGCGGTAAGGATCCTTGAGGTCGAATCAAGCGGGTCTACCGCGGGGTATATCCCAAGTTCAGCAATCTTACGGCTTAGTACGGTAGTAGCATCGAGGTGGGCGAAGGTGGTCGCCGGTGCCGGGTCAGTTAAGTCATCCGCAGGAACATATACCGCCTGGACTGAGGTAATGGAACCCCTCTTTGTAGAGGTGATACGCTCCTGCATGGCCCCCATCTCAGAGGCAAGGGTTGGCTGATAGCCCACAGCTGAAGGCATCCGCCCCAGCAGTGCTGATACCTCAGAGCCCGCCTGTGTGAAACGGAAAATATTGTCTACAAAGAAAAGTACGTCTTTTCCCTGCCCGTCACCTGCCCCGTCCCGGAAGTACTCCGCAATGGTAAGGCCAGAAAGGGCAACCCGGGCACGGGCACCCGGAGGTTCATTCATTTGTCCGAATACAAAGGTAGCCTTGGATTCCTTCATCGCCTTCATATCTACCTTGCTCAGGTCCCAGCCTCCATTCTCCATGGATTTGGAGAATTCCTCGCCGTATTTGATAATACCCGATTCCAGCATTTCACGAAGCAGGTCGTTCCCCTCACGGGTACGTTCCCCTACCCCTGCAAATACGGAAAGTCCGCCGTGGCCTTTAGCGATATTGTTGATCAGTTCCTGGATCAATACAGTCTTGCCAACCCCCGCTCCCCCGAAAAGGCCGATTTTTCCACCTTTTGCGTAAGGCTCGATAAGGTCGATCACCTTGATTCCCGTGAACAAGACTTCAGTACTGGTGGTAAGGTCTTCAAACTTGGGTGCTTCCCTGTGGATAGGCAGGCCATTCTTGCCGGTTTTGGGCAGGCTGCCCAGGCCGTCAATAGGATCGCCGATCACATTAAAAAGGCGCCCGTAGATATCGTCCCCAACGGGCATTTGGATCGCGTCGCCGGTGGCTACAACATCCACGCCCCTGCTAAGGCCGTCCGTAGAGTCCATGGAAATGGAACGCACGGTGTTCTCACCTACATGCGACTGTACTTCCAGTACCAGGATAGAGCCGTCTTCCCTTTTGATCTCCAGGGAGTCGTAAATTTTTGGGAGCTCAGCCCCCGATTCAAACTCCACATCGATCACCGGGCCAATGATCTGTGCTACCTTACCTGTAACTTTTGCCATTGTTCAAGTATTATTTAGAAGAATTATAGCTATTAATAACGCGCCGGTCCCTTCAGCCCGGAGCTTTTGTTTTTCAGGCTGCAAAGATAGGATATTCATATTGAATTCCGGAAGGCTTACCCCGCTTTTTTTCCCAATAAAAAAAGCAGCCGCGAACAGCTGCCTTCCTTTTATATGCTGCCGCTTGTCAGGGGTTTATACTGATCGCAACGTAATATATGGAGCCAACTGCCCCGGTGCCTACCGCGGAGAAATATTCATCCCCAAGGAGGTTGGAACCCCCTGCCTTGAAAACGGTTTTTATGCTGGGTACCTCATAATTGATCTGGGCATCCACCACGCTGTAGGCATCGATAAAGCCGTCTGCAAAAGTGGCCTGCCAGAAGTAACTATCACTCCAACGGTAGTTTACATTAAAGCCGAAATTCTCAAAAAGCGCCGTATTCCCGAAGGAGGCCTTTACCTTGTGGTTGGGCGAGTTAAAGTTGGTCCGGAAATCGGGGAAAGCCGCCTGGTTGAAATCAAGATCGGCATAGGTGTAGCTCACCCCAAGGTCGAAATTCCCTAATATTTTCGCATCAACACCTACCACGGCACCCCAGGACTCTATATCTGCTGCGGAATTGGTGTAGTTTTGGTAAGGGAAGAAATCGCCGTTCTGCAGGGCGAGAAGCGAAAGGGCCCCGTCTCCGGCCTGTCCGTAAAAGGGAACTATCACCGTGGTGTTGGAGATAAAATTCTGATAGCGGTTGTAGTACCCGCTCAGGTCGATGGCTACACTGCCAAACTGGGCGCGATAGCCTGCCTCATATGCGGTGATTTCCTCAGGTTTAACCAATGGGGTATTAATTGCCGCAGGAGCCCCTGCACTTACTGAAGCCAGTGAAAAAGCGTTCTCATAGGCGGCACGGCCAACAACTGTAGCGCGCTGCTGCCCTGTTATGGTCTGCCCGGCAGCGCTGAGGTCGTACTGCCGCACGTCGCGGTCCAGATTATCCGGAGCGGATCCAACCAGGACGGCACGGCCGGCATTCAGGCCAATAAAGAGGTCCTGGGTGGTGGGGTTCCGGAACCCCTGTTGCACAGATACCCGTACATTCTGGTTCTGTTGGGAGCCAAAAATATACAACAGGGATAAGCGCGGGGAGAAGAAACCTTCGAAAAATTCATTCTTGTCATACCGTACCGACCCGGTAAACTTAAGGTGTTCCTGCAGTAGTTTCTTTTGCACCTGCATATAGGCGCCGAACTCGTTATATACGATTGGGCCGTCTACATCCGTAAAAATAGTTCCGCTTGAGTTCAGTTCATATTCCCTGAATGAGCCCCCAAGCTGGATATCTGCGAAATTGCCGGTAAGGTGGCTGAAATTATAGTTGGCGTCCGCATGCCTGAATTTAGTCTTGTCTATAAACTTTGCCCCGGTTGTCAGATTGCCGTCGTTGGTAACCGCTGCGAATTCTTCCTGGAATTCGGGGGTTCCCGGAATAAGGCGGCCTGTATCGGCAGCTTGCCGTGCGGCGGCATGGGCGGTTGCTTCATCCAGCGGCACGCCGGTGCCAACTCCCAGACGGGCACCAATATAGGTTTGCGCGTATTGGGTAAACCAATCGACATTCGATTTCCAGCGCTGGTTTACATTGATAGCGGCAAAGCGCGAATCGTAGGAGTCCCCTGCACTCTCTGAAGTTATATAACCTCGCAGAAAAAAGTTGTCGTTCTTCAGTTCCAGCTTATGCTGCTGCATGGTAAAATTGCGGATAGCATAGCGGTTAGCCCCCTGGTAAATGGTGTTCCCGCGTCCTATACGACCATTGTACGACAACTCCAGATCGTCGCCGAAAGGCCGGTAATGAAAGGCATAGTCTGTCTTCACGCTTTCGGCATCATAATCTACCAGCTCGCGTTCCTGATAACCGGTACGAGTCACAAAAGCCGAGCCCACGGTACCCGATGGCAGGCCTGCGGCCTGGTCAAAATTCAGCAGCGTGCCTACCTCATCACCATAAACATTCAGGCCGTCATAGGCCGGGTTGCTTCGGTCGGCCCCCGGGTTGTTCAGGTCGTCTGTCCGGTTGGCGTGCCAGTCTTCCCCTTTCAGGACGCTGATGTTGGCCTTTATCGCGAACTTATCGCCGAAGGCTTTTGCGGCCCGCATGCCGAAATCGTAATAGGTATGGTCTCCTGCAGCTTGCTGTGAGGTGATCCCCACTTTGCCATAACCGCTTACCCCCTGGTAATCAAAAGGGTTTTTACTGGTCATGAACAGGATTCCGTTGAAGGCGCCAGCCCCATAGAGCGCAGAA
>JGI25321J50212_10002730_pt1 | contig 12941 bp, 12 predicted proteins | sample AutmiccommuBRH23_FD_50212 | JGI IMG/M metagenome (IMG submission 50212)
GAGGCTTTTATCGCCTCCCGCTTTCCCCTGACCGAAGCGACGCTGAAGGAGCTGGTCCGTTCAACCGGCTGGGAGAGTGCAAGGCTGCAGGCAAAACTCGACGAGATGGCCGACAAGGGCCTGGTGATGGACACCAAATACGGCGGTAAGACGTTTTACCTGCTGATGCCCGGCTTGATCGGTTTTTTCGAGTTCAGCTTCATGAAGCAGCGTAACGATCTGCCGGTAGCCGAGCTTGCCCAGTTGATGCACGAATATCTCTACGGCGACCCGGAGCAGAAGATGGGCCGGGAATTCTTTGCCAGCAAGACCCCGCTGACCCGCTCGCTGCCCTATGAAGAACATATTCCGGTAAGCTCGCAGATCGCCACCTATGAAAGTGCGCGGGAGATCATCAAGAATGCCAAATACGGCGGTATCGGCATGTGCTACTGCCGCCATAAAAAAGAACATCTGAACGACAGCTGCAAGAAGAATGCACCGACCAGGGAGATCTGTATTTCGCTTGGTACGGCGGCCAAATTCATGGTCCGCCGGGGCTTTGCCGAGTACCGGACCACCGAGCAGCTGCTCGCGGTACTCGACAAAGCACGGGACCTGCGGCTGACCCACATCACCGACAATATCCGCCATAAACCTTCCTTCATCTGCAACTGCTGCTCCTGCTGCTGCGAATTGCTGGGTGGTTTGCTGCAGGGCTTTCCCATGGGGGTGGCCAAGACCAACTATACCCTGCAGATAGACAGCGAGACCTGCCTTGGCTGCGGACTGTGTCACAAGGCATGCAATGTCGCAGCCCTTGAAACGGTAGCCGCCGAAAACGGCAAAAGGAAAAAACGCATGACGGTGCTTGCCGATAACTGTCTTGGGTGCGGGGCCTGTATCAGCGCCTGTCCAAGCAAGTCGCTGTCTTTAATCCCGGCCAGCCGCCCGCCGATTCCCGAAAAGAAAAAAGATCTCTTTAAAGCGATACTGAAAGAGAAGAAACGGTTGACACCTTTTGTCGTAAGCGGCATAAAGAATAAGATCCGTCGAAAATTTGGAATGGGGTAGGTAACAACTGGGGTTTACCTGCCTTCGATAGCGTCTCGGACTCCGCGACAGTCCGAGACGCTATTTTTTTTCTTCAATACAGCAGCCAGCCTGCCTCAGGCCGGCTGCTGTCCTCTTTTGTCCTCCTTTGGTTTTTCCGCACCTTCGCCCTCGTTTCAAGTCCTAACTATTTTTCCTTGTAAAGATCCGGATTCTCCCATAATATGCATAAAACACTGCTGTAACGACCACACGCAGGGTGCGTTCCACGCACCTTTCTCACCCTCCCGGAAGGAAAAAATGCAGCTCAAATCGAAAGCCGACGCTCAACGAAGGGCGGATCAAGTAGCCTGCTTCCAGGCTGAACTGGAGATAATCGAGCAAGAAAAAATTATCCTGCTCAACGAGAGCCAACGTTCTGCCATCGCCAACTACCATGAAAATCTTATAGCACAGCTCTCATCTCTTTTTGACATCGATTCAAGCAAAAGAGAAAAACAACTGAGCCTTGGCATGAAAATCGCTTCATTCTTAGGTGCTCTCGGCCTGGCTGCCAGCGTATTTTTTCTTTTCTATCAATTCTGGGGAAGGTTCTCGACAAACATCCAGGTTTTTATCTTAATTGCGGCCCCCCTTATCTGCCTGGCGGCCACCATGTACGCATCCTCCAGGGAAAAGACAGGCTACTATTCAAAAATTCTCGGGTTGGTCAGCCTCGCCTGTTTTGTCTTGAACATCTTTGTGTTCGGCCAGATTTATAACATTACTCCGTCGCCCAACGCGCTGCTGGTCTGGTCGATTTTTGCTTTCATCCTTGCTTACGCCTCGGACGCACGTCTTTTGCTGGCCGCCGGCATTATATGCTTTTCGGCTTTTCTATCGGCTCAGGCAGGAACCTGGAGCGGGTGTTACTGGATTCATTTNGGCGAGCGGCCGGAGAATTTTTTCCCGGCAGCCTTGATACTTTTCATGATCCCATATCTGCCTCATAATAAATACTCCGGNTTNGGTGTAATNTATCGCGTTTTCGGGATGCTTCTGTTCTTCATTCCCGTCTTGATTCTTTCTAACTGGGGANCGATCAGCTACCTTGATGTAGCAAGCAATTCCATCGAGATTCTCTACCAGGTTGCAGGCTTTATTTTCAGCGGGATCGCCATATGGATAGGTGTCAGAAAAAGTTGGCCGGAGGTGGTCAACACCGGCAATGTTTTCTTTACGATTTTCCTTTATACGAAGTTTTATGACTGGTGGTGGGACTGGATGCCCAAGTACCTCTTCTTTCTGGTGATTGGTCTGACAGCAATATTGATGTTGCTGGTATTCAAACGTCTTCGCAATTCTGTAACGCAAAGCGTGCAGGAGGTGCTGGCATGAAACTACTTTTATCGCCCCGCGTCTTATTCTTCATCGGTTTTGCGATAATCGTGACGACCAATGTTGTAGTGCTTTCCGGGGCGGCTTCCAATAGATCCGGCGACCGCGATTCGCAGATAATACTCACCGAGCGGGAGTTGCGACTGCCATATCGATATCAGGTGAATGAAGAGAACAGCGGCCTTGCTTTACGACTTTCCTGGAGTGCTTTAGGCAAAAGCGAAGAGAATAGCGACTATATCGACCGGAGATCTCCTGCCTGGTTCAATACTGAAAAACTGGAAGAGCTGGGCTTTGATATAACCGGAGACCTCAGCCGGACGGACGATACAGCCCGTTACCAGCGGCCACTCCCCAGGGAAGTGTATATCGTGCTTGAAATGGAAGGCGAGCCATACAACACAGCGGTAAAAAGAGCGGAAGTTGCATTTGAGAAAATGGACGAGTTATACAAGGCAAACCCGGAAGATACAATGCTCCGTGGAAAATTTGAAATGGCTGAAAACAGACTCAAAAACATGCACACCACGGAATCCCGCCTTTTTGCTGTCGATGCAGGCCTGGACCGCAAAAAATTAAGAATACAATATGGAGATCCGGCACGGTTCATTATCGCCAGGGGCCAGGTCAAGCCAATGTATCGCGGCGACCGACAGAGGAGAGAAGCTGTTGGATATGTGATGAAATTAAGCGTGGAAAAAATCCATGTACCGCTTAACCATCGGAAAGTATTCGATGACGTCCTGGCGAGGGAAAAGTCAAAATATACTGATTTTGAGCATCCTCGTTACGAGGTGGAACTGGCTTATGGCAGTCGATTGGAGCCATGGATTCTATCGGTCGAATATTTGGATAAGCAATCCGATTATAAAAGATAGCCATGCGGACAAAGGGCAAGATCGTTGTTCTCATTCTGCTTACGGTGACAATCGCTTTTCTCCATTTTCTTGTCCCAACCGATCGGCACACTTTTCACATACTCCATATCATCCTGCGCAAGCTCTATTTCCTCCCTCCAGTGATGGCGGCGGTTTGGTTTGGGTTGAGAGGGGCTGTGCATGTCACGCTGTCGATCAGCGTACTTTTTTCCTTCCACGCGATTCTGGACTGGCCGGAAAACTACATGGAACAGGCCAATCAGTGGGGCGAACTCGTCAGCTTCTGGGCTGTGGGGCTTGTGGCCGGTCTGCTTTTCCAACGTGAACGAGCTCTTCTGAGGGATCTCTTGCGGGCCAACGAGGAAACGCTTCTCGGACTTGTTTCTGCGCTCGACATGAAGGAGCACAACACCAACCTCCACTCGCAGCGCGTCAGAAANTACACGCTTCTTCTGGCCGATAAATTTGGTTTNGATGAGACCGGGAAGAGGGCCATCGGTTTCGGNGCGCTCCTGCATGATGTGGGGAAGATNGCGGTNCCGGACGAAATTCTTTTGAAACCGGGCACCCTGACAGATGAAGAGCAGAAAGTGATGCGCAATCATCCGTCAGCCGGTTACGGTATTGTGAACAGGATCGAATTTCTTCGAGAGGCTGCGGAAATCGTCCATGCCCACCATGAACGTTTTGATGGCAGCGGATATCCTCGGGGACTCAAGGGAGAAGACATCCCCCTCGGGGCAAGGCTCTTTGCCGTGGTAGATGTGTACGATGCCCTTACCTCGGCAAGACCCTACCGACCAGCCATGAGCCATGAAGAAGCGCTCATCGAGATCAAAAAAGGAAGTTCTCGCCATTTTGATCCGAAAGCGGTCGATGCTTTTCTTGCCATCCCCCGGGAAGAACTCAATACTGCCTGAGTTGTGGCGCAGGCAAGGGGCTCCGCATAAACGGCAAGCCGGCAAGGACGATCACCAGGGTCAGCAGGAAGAAGTGCACAAACAAATCTTTCTGGATTGCGCCCCAGATGATGTACACCGAACCGGCTCCGGCAAGAAGTGGCGCGGCATATCGGCTGAACGGTCCAAGATCCGTGAACCGCCTCATCACCCAGATGTAGAGCGAGATATAAATTACATAGAGAAAGGCGATTGGCAGTTCGGAAATATCCATGAATTTGCCGAACCATCCGGCGAAATTGCCGTACCAGACCACCAGCCAGAAAGCCGACAGGATAAAGCCGAGGATGGCCGAGTTGCCGGTACTGTTGGTGCGGCGGTCAATGGTGCCGAAGAACCTGGGGCTCGGGCCCAGGCCGCGGGAAGCAATGGCAAACATGCCGCGCGAGGCCCCCATGATCAGCCCGTTCAGGGTGCCGAGACAGGAGATGATGACAAATACGGTCAGGAGGGTGCCGCCCAATCTGCCGAAAATAAGAGCGATAACCTCGACCGGCGCACCATCGCCTGCGGCGAGTATCCGCTCATTGGAAAGCACCCCGGAAATACCGAGGTAATAGAGCATGTAGATGATGACCACTGCGGTTGAGCCGAAGAAAAGAGCTTTCGGCAAGGTCCGCTTGGCATCTTTCAGCTCGGCATTGATCGAGGTGGCGATAATCCATCCCTCATAGGCAAAGGCCGTCGCCAGGGTTGCAACCGCAAGGCCGCCGCCGCTGGATACGGTCTGGGCGGAATTGGCAAAGCTGGAAAAAGTCTGGCCGCTGAAAAGCCCGGTAATCACTCCCACCACCGCAACCAGGGCCAGAGGAATCAGTTTGATGACCGTAGCCGAAACCTGCCACATGCCCGCCAGAACCGGAGAATAGATGTTCAGCAGAAAAAAGAGCACGAGGTAAGCCGCTGCAAGCAGCCAGACACCCTGCGCAAGACCCAGCAGGCCAATTGTATAGTTGGCGGAAACCCAGGCCAGGACGGCAACCAGGGTCGGATAATAGACAAAGGTCATGAACCATGCCACCAGATAGCCGGCCCGCCAGCCATACGCCTCTTCAAAATAATCGACCAGACCGTTGACCCTCTCGATTCGGGTGGCGATCTTTGCGAAAACGAAGGCGGTAACGACCATGATCGAACCGCCGATGAGCCATGCCAGGAGAGCGGTCGGCAAACTCCCTCCCGATGCCAGCAGGACATCGTCGGCTTTAAAAAAAACTCCTGAGCCGATGACGATGCCGACCACCATGGCGGTCGCCGTCCAGATACCGTATTTGCGCTGCAAATCCTGCATATAAAACTCCTGTTGCTGTAGAAAACATCAGAATTGTGTACTGAAAGATTATAAAAAATCAGTATCGGCTCCATATACAGCATATTTACGCAAATAACGAGATGATTGTTTTCCAGCTTGGTGAGGTGTTTATAAAAGATCAAACGGACTGGCGACCGGATTGCGCATATCTTTGACGACATGAGTATAAATCATCGTGGTTTCCACCTTCGCATGGCCGAGAAGTTCTTGGATCTGCCTTAAATCAACCCCCTTCAGCAATAAATGGGTTGCAAACGAATGACGCTTATGCCGAATTCGGCATAATCGCCACTGTTTCGCAACCCATGCGTGCGACCAGGGTGTTCATTTTTACATCCATTGCCTTATCCCGGCAGGGGTTCTCTCCCAGGATGGCAGGCGCTGGGCACCAAGCAACAAGAATTTTCTGTTTCGGGTCCAATCGCTTGCCAAAGAATTCAAGAATCAATACCTGAAAAGGATTTCAACCAGGATGGAGCTGTTGCAGTTGCCGGAACAGAGTGACGAACTGTTAAACCTGGCCAGGGAGCGGACCTGGATTGTTTACGCCAAGAAGCCTTTTGCCGGGCCGGAGCAAGTGCTGGACTACCTTGGTCGCTACACCCACAGGATTGCCATCAGCAACCACAGGATCAAATCGATAAAGAATGAAAAAGTGACTTTCACCTATAAAGATCGACAAAATAACAGTAGAACCGAAAGGATGACGCTGAGTGCCGGGGAATTCATCCGCCGTTTCCTGCTCCATGTCCTGCCCTTCAGGTTCATGAAGATCAGATATTATGGCTTTCTTGCCAACTCCTGTAAGCAAAAAGCGGTGCTGTTGATCCGCAGATTGATCGGCAAAGCGATAAAGATCTGGCAGGTCGGCAAGGAAACCACCCAGGAAAAAGTGCTCCGCTTAACCGGCAAGGACATCCTGCTCTGCCAATATTGCAAGCAGGGCAGGATGATCTATCAGGGAGCGATACTATCAGCCAACACAAGTTGACCGGAACACATTGACATCTGGTTTTACGACATCTGCAGGATATTGATGGACAGGTGCGTCTTATCACCGGACTTTTTTGGGCCAACCAACATGAAATTGAATCCAGGGATAAAAATCACCGAGGAGCATCTCTAATGAAACATCCTTTATAATCAGCTCCTCTGGCGAAAAACAAATCTTTCCTCTCCGCCCAGGCAAGCAAATGTCCTGGCAATATATTTACTTCAGCGTTTCAGTAGGTTATAAACTAACCCCATAGAGGGAAAACATATCCTTCACAGCCCGCGGCTCAGTTCAACAACGTTTTATCAATCATCCCGCTCCGGCTACCGTCATACGGTGCAGATTCACAGTTCCGGAACGCTGGCGATGATCGAAGTTTAGCGTGGGCGGGACGACTGATAAAACGCTCTACGTTGGACGACTGATAAAACGCTCTACGTTACATCCCACAAGGAAAATTCGATGAAGAAAATAAATCCATATAAACCTAACAGTCCAGTGCCTCCAGGAATGTTTGCCGGTAGGCTAGAAGAAATAAAGGCATTGGAAAATGGACTTTACCAAACCAAACATGGGAATCCTTCCAATTTCCTTATAACCGGCGAAAGGGGGATAGGAAAGTCTTCTCTTATCACATATATAAAACCAACAGCTCAGGGAGATATTGTCGCTCCAGGATATGAACCATTTAAATTTGTGGTCGTCAATACAGTTATATCTAACAAATCAACACTAATTAGCTTCATTAAGCTTATTGAAAGGAATCTTAAACGAGAGATAGGAAAGATAGAGAAGGTCAGAGGGTTTCTAGACGATACATGGAGTTTTGTTCAGCGATTAAGAATCATGGATTCAGGCATAGATAAAGCTCAAACACATGAAGAACTGGATTTAATAATTGATGACTTTTCATTTTCTCTTGCACAAACATGCGACCGTATTACTAACCCAGAAAAGGGAGAAGTGTCAAAAGATGGAATAGTTATATTTGTTGATGAGGCTGACAATGCATGTGTAGATCTACATATCGGATATTTTTTCAAAGTTGTAAGCGAGCTACTTCAACAGCATGGATGTGCAAATATAATATTCATAGTTGCCGGGCTTCCGGAAGTATTAAACAAGCTTGCCGAATCTCATGAATCGTCACTAAGAATCTTTGCTCAGTTGAAAGTCAGAGAGCTTAACCCTGAAGATAGGAAGTATGTGATTGATCGAGGACTAGAAGTTGCGAATGAACAAAATGCGGAGCAAACCACTATATCATCAGAGGCTAGAAATCTTTTATCCACCTTATCTGAGGGATATCCACATTTTCTTCAACAGTTTGCTCATTCAGCCTTTGAAACGAATACTGATGGAGAAATTAGTGAAGAAGATGTTGGTAGAGGTGCCTTTAAAGTTGGTGGCGCATTGGATGCGATCGGCTCTCGGTACTACCAAAGTGCATATAGTGAACAGATTAAGTCTGATGAGTATCGCCAAGTTCTTGAAATAATGGCCGACAGCATGAATTCTTGGATAAAGAAAAGTGATATCCGAGAGAAATTCACAGGAAGTGAACATGCCCTAAGCAATGCCTTGCAGGCCCTAACATCAAGAAAAATCATTTTAAAAAACCCCTCTAAGGTCGGAGAATATAGACTGCAGCATCGTGGGTTTGCGTTATGGATAAAGCTGTTTGGCCAACGAAAGAAAGAGATGTAACAAGGCAAATTAACTCGGACCGCAAATTCCGCTGCGCTCCATTTGCGTCCGGTTATTTGCTACGTTATGCGAGGAAACAAAAATGAAATCAATACTTGCCTTTTTTTTCCTGGCAACGGTTTTATTCCCAGTATCTTCTTTCGGCGAAGATTCTCAATATTGCACTCAAGAATATTTCAAGAAAATTTCAACCCTCTATCAAAATCGCAACCCGGAGACAGCAAAAATCATTTTTCAAGTTTTATGTTGCGGTGACCAAATATCAAAAGAAAGCAAGCGTGGTCAATTCACCGCACTTGTAGGCGGCTATATGCAGGAAAATCCATCTTTAATTGACCACCTTTTTACTTCGGCAAGCTCCGTTAAAAATACTGATGCTGCTAAGATATATCTCGATGGGCTATGGCTTTGCTCAACAAATGAGTGCCGCAATAAACTTAAAGAGCGGCCGTTTCAGCTTCCTGCCGAAGATGTCAATAATCTCCTTGCTGAATCCCCACCCGATCTTTTCTCAATGCCAATAAACGACCCTGCTACTCTCGATTTTCTCTGGGGGTTCTTTTTTGGAGCAGGTGACACCAAAATCGTTGACCGTGTGTACCAGCTTCTCGCAGACAATTGGAAAGATTTGAATTCCAGTGATCCTATAGGGGCAAATAGGCGTATGCTTCTGGCCGCAGCACGATGGTCCCTGGTTTCAATCGCCTCGCAACATGAATTTGTAAAAGACCAACTTGAAAAAAAGAATTCTACAGTTGCCCAAGCGCTGTTAAAAGAAATAGAAATGAAATAACAAAATCGCATAACCACGTGATCCAGTGGACGGGGATACCGCAGTGGTTCTCGAAAAATGCCTACTTGCTCGACAGCCTCTGCGCCGCCACTGATCACTAGCCGTTAAATTCAAAAGGAACACCAGAAGATGGCATTGTCAGAAGACGAGATCAGAGAGCTTCGCGTTGCGAAGGAACTATTAGAAGACCCGGGTCTTACTGCAAAAATAGGCAGCTTGCTAGGGACTCCAATCGAAATTGCATTTGACAAGCTCCCTAAGAACTGGAGCGTCGCAATAAACGACGCAACGAAGAAATCGATAGAAAAGGCTCTGGATGTAGCCATCTGGACCATGGATCAAAATGAACAGACACCACCATCAAACTGGTGGCACAAGTTTGCTGTTGGCACCACAGGGGCCGCCGGAGGCTTTTTCGGTCTGCCTGCGTTGGCCATTGAGTTGCCGATATCAACAACTATCATGCTCCGATCCATTGCGGATATTGCGCGTAGTGAAGGCGAGGACCTTCGATTCCCAGATGGAAAACTCCAGTGCATCCAAGTGCTAGCGCTCGGGGGGAACTCAAAGAGTGATGATGGGGCGGACGCCGGGTATTTTGCAGCTCGTGCGGCGCTCGCAAAAGCACTCTCGGAGGCTGCATCACATCTTGCCGAGAAGGGCTTTGCGCAGAAGGGTGCTCCCGCCCTTATTCAACTCATTGCTAAAGTGGCATCCCGCTTCTCAATCGTCGTCTCAGAGAAGGCGGCTGCGCAGGCCGTTCCGATAGTCGGCGCGGCTGGCGGCGCATTCATCAACACTATGTTCATCGGTCACTTCCAAGATATGGGGAGAGGGCATTTCATAGTCCGGCGGCTCGAACGCACTCATGGTCCGGAAGAAGTTCGCCGGATATATGACTCCCTCTGAAGTGGCTAACAATCGGCTCCAGGCGACACACAAAAGCGCATCGCCTTTCTTGTTCATCCCGGCTTTCGGGGCGGCGCTTTTGTGCGCGCCCTGAGCCGAAGTTTTCGAAGGACGCTGCGCGCGGCAAATAAAGGAAATACCAGTGATAATGCCTCAAAGCATAGATACCTTTCTTTTCGCGCCATGTGGTATGAATTGTATGGTGTGTTATGTCCACTTAAAGATTAAAAAACCATGTCATGGTTGTCTTGGTGATAATGTAGATAAGCCTGATCGCTGTATAAATTGCAAGATAAAGCATTGTGCAAACTCAAAAGGGCATAATTATTGTTATGAATGCAATGACTTTCCATGTAAGAATATAATAAACTTAGAAAAAAGTTACATTAAAAGATATAAAACCAGTTTGATTACAAATTCTGAATTTGTAAAAAAGAATGGCATTATAGCTTTTATGAAAAAAGAAAGAGAAAAATGGTTTTGCACTTGTGAAGGAGTAATGTCATTACATGATCGATATTGCACTGAATGTAAAAGAAGCTTGGATGAAGTAGTGGAATTATGAAGCAAAAATAGTTAAATGATATTAAACAATTAAAAGAAATGACTTGTCGGCCTTGTTGCTGGAAAATAGGACCTTCCGGTCAGTTGAGCCAAGTGTCTACTCTGTTCTTGCCGATAATGAATCTGGCAATGAGTATGATACTCAGTTGGGTTTTATATACGACTTGGTCGCGTGCAATCCGATCTATAAGAAGGCTATTGGGGGGTATTCGGTCAAAATGTTTCCAAAAATTGCGACCGATGCACTGCAGTCTACGCCCCATGGTATTGTTTTGGACCTCGGTTGCGGTTCCAATAAGCAATGAGGGGTGGGATGAATCACATTCTGAAATGTCATGAGATCGTCAAGACTGATTTTGTGCGAGGCGAGAATTGTCATCTGTATGACAGTCAGGGAAAACGGTATGTCGATTTGGAATCGGGCATTTGGGCTACGGTCCTCGGCCATGGTCATCCACGCATCAATCAAGTCATACGATCGCAAATCGAGAAGGTCATTCATCTCGGCACGCGCTATCCCAGTATCCTAGCTGAAGAGGCCGCCACAAACTTCCTTGATATCGTCGGGATCGATGGCGGGAAATGCGTCTTTCTGAGTTCAGGGAGTGAGGCGGTTGAATTCGCCGTGCAAACAGCACGGCGCACCACCCAAAAACCCTTGATTCTCACATTCTCAAATTCCTATCTCGCAGCCTATGGCTCTGCAGGAAGTAAAAGCACTGACGAATGGTGGTTGTTTAATGGGAATATCTGCGTAGACCCAGACCAAAGTGAATGTTTGAAGGGGATTCCCTTTGATAATATCGGTGCTTTTGTGTTTGAACCAGGCGGTAGCGGTTCGGGATTTGTCAAATTCCCACCCAAGCAGCTTGTGCTGGATATTGCACAACGGATCAAACAAGAAGGTGGCCTAATCGTGGCTAATGAAGTCACGACAGGCATGGGGCGTACTGGGAAGTGGTTCGGCTTCCAGCATTACGACATCCAACCAGACATCGTCGCTGCAGGAAAAGGTTTAGGAAATGGATATCCGGTCAGCGCCGTTGCGATGAGAAGCGATATCGCAACGGTATTGGAAGACAGCGGATTCCATTATGCCCAGTCCCATCAAAATGATCCCCTGGGTTGCGCTGTTGCCAAAGAGGTAATCGCCACGCTGGGCGAAGAAAATTGGATTGACCTCGGAAATATCGTTGGAGATTTCTTTTTGGACGGATTAAAGCGACTGGTAGAGAAATATGTTGTACTAAAGGAAGCCCGCGGGCGGGGATTGTTGCTTGGATTGGAGTTCCATTCACACGAGCGCATTTCAGTTGAATGGATATATCATGCACTCTTGGAACAGGGATTTCTAGTAGGGTATTATCCTGCGGGCAATGTTCTCCGTTTTGATCCACCATTAACTGTTGAAAAAGAAGATATTACTTACTTGCTGGACTGCATAGACTCTATACTGGAAAATGCGGGTTAACCTCATGCTTTACTGCTACGCTGCCGTTCCGCATCTGCCGGTAATCATGGCCGTTGGCATAATATAAGAGTCATCAATGAATTCAAGGTTAACAGTGAAGCAAATAAATGGAGATTGTCAGGAAATTCTAAGATGTTTTTATATCGATTCTGAATTCCTTGACCCTATTGATGAGATAATTGAAAAAATCGCAAAAAATACGAAAGAACCAATTTCTAGCCCTTTTGGAGTCTATCGTGACGATGATATCGTATCATTTTTTACTTTAGAAAGTTCAAACCCTAATGTTCAGATGATAGATGATTTTGTAGGTTCTTACTGGTTGGATTCATTTTTTATCACCAAACACTATAGAGGAAGAGGTTTAGCAAAAACAATTTTTCTCGAAATTATTAATAACGTAAAGGTATATTTCCCACATGCAACATCTTTGAATTTAACAGTTAATTTTAGAAATAAAATTGCTAAGAAAATCTATCAAGATTGTGGTGTGTTGGATACTGGAATGATCTATAGAGGCGGCCCAGCAGGCCCGCAACATATATACTCAATAAGTATCTAGGAAACGCCAACAAATCATTTCGCCGGAAACCATAAAAATCAAACAAAACAATGCACAATTACAATATCCTGATAACCAATGATGATGGAATCGATTCACCTGGTCTCCGAGCTGCAGTAGAGGCAGTGCTGGACATTGGAAATGTAACAATTGTTGCTCCAACCCATCAGCAAACAGGAACTGGGAGAGGCTTAACCGGAAACAAACTATCGTGTCTCAACCCTGTTGAATATCGAATAGACGGAAAGGAAATTCCAGCTTATCACTGTGATTGTTCGCCCGCCAGGGTGAATTTCCTCTACTTTTTTTCTGATACAAATTCATCAACTTACGTTTAAAACTGGACAAACCCTTTCGTGTAAGGTACACTCTCCAAAATTTTA
>JGI25321J50212_10002805_pt1 | contig 12687 bp, 9 predicted proteins | sample AutmiccommuBRH23_FD_50212 | JGI IMG/M metagenome (IMG submission 50212)
AGAGGGTCTGGAAATTTGGGAAAGTGACTTTTTATCTTTCGATGGATTGCGGATTTCTCAAATAGCTACAGCATAAGTCTTTAATGTAAATTCAGGGGATCTCATATGGTGTGCCCTGCTGCCAGGGGCTTTTGTATAAGGAATAACGCTCCGGCCAGAAACAGAATAGCGCCTTGCTTTTCCCACAGGTTCGTTACGGATTTTACACCCCCCCCCTGGCCGGAATGACCGATAAAGGTCCCGGCCATATCGTGAATAATACGGTGTCGCCATTAACAGATTCGCAATTTCACTACGTAATTATTTGCATATAAATACTTAAAATATACGTAATAATACGTAATATTGCTCCGTAGATTAAAGTGTAGTTTATGAAAACGGTCATAGTTGTCGGTAACGGCATGGTAGGATATAAATTTTGTGAGAAGTTTGTTAACCGTGCCCCTGCAGGTGAGTACAGGCTCATAGTTTTCGGGGAAGAGCCCCGGGTGGCCTATGACAGGGTACACCTTAGTGCGTATTTTGAGAACCGGGATGCAGGGGCTTTGGAACTTGCCCCAAGAAGCTGGTATGCCGGGAATGGCATTGAATTGATCAGCAACGCCAGGGTGGCCGATATCCATCGCGACAGGAAATCGGTTACCACCGCCATGGAAGAGGAGTACACCTATGATTATCTCGTACTGGCCACGGGCTCCGTACCCTTTGTCCCCCCGATCCACGGTGTTGAAAAGGAGGGGGTCTTTGTTTACCGCACGATTGAAGACCTGGAGGGGATGCTTGCCTTTGCAGGGAGGATAAAAAAGGCCAAACCATATGCCCGTGCCGCCATCCTGGGTGGCGGCCTACTTGGCCTTGAGGCCGGGAAGGCTGTTATGGATATGGGTCTGGAACCCCATATTGTGGAATTCGCCCCCAAACTTATGCCCCGGCAGCTCGATACCCGCAGCAGCAAGGTGCTGCAGTTAACTCTCGAATCTATGGGGATCAGCATTCACCTGGGGAAAGCAACCAACCGTATCCTGGGTAATGGGGTATTCGAGGGGCTGGAATTCGGAGAAGACGACAAACTGGATGCCGACATGCTGGTAATCTCTGCCGGGATCCGACCCCGGGATGAACTGGGGAAGACCTGCAACCTTAAAATGGGCGTTAGGGGTGGCATTGTCGTGGATAACCGCATGCAAACCTCTGACCCCTATATATATGCCATCGGGGAAGTAGCCCTTTACAACCAAATGATCTATGGCCTTGTGGCGCCCGGTTACGAAATGGCTGAAGTTGCCGTACAGCAGATCCTGGGAAATTCAGTTACCATGAGCGGGGAAATCGACATGTCTACCAAATTAAAGCTAATAGGCGTGGATGTCGCCAGCTTTGGGGAGCCCTATATGCCTGCCGATAAGGGGCATTCCATCATTTTTGAAAATAAGACCAAAAGCCTCTATAAGCGCATCAATGTAAGCCACGACGGGAAAACCCTCCTGGGCGGTATCCTGGTGGGCGATGCGGCCGACTACAGTATCCTGCACCAGATGTACCTGAATGGGATCNCATTGCCAAACAATGCCGAGGAGCTTATTGTGGGTTCCAGGGGCGNGGGCGGGTCTGCTTTTGGCAGTGCCATGGACCTGCCCGATAGCGCGGTGATCTGTTCCTGCGAGGCCGTAACCAAAGGAGCCCTCTGTTGCTCCGTACTGGAGGAAGGAAATGAAGATGTAAAAAGTGTGGCCAGGGCTACTAAAGCAACCACCGGATGCGGCGGTTGTAAACCCATGGTGGCCGACCTGATTAAGGAAAGCCTGAAAACGCTCGGGAAAACCATAAAGGAAAGGATATGCGAGCATTTCAATTATTCCAGGCAGGAACTTTTTGACCTGGTAAGGCTTAGGGGGATTATGGATTATGATGAATTGCTCGACACTGCGGGGAGGGGGCATGGCTGCGAGGTCTGCAAGCCGGCTGCAGCGGCCATTTTTGCCAGTATTTACAATGAAACCGCAAACAGGCAGGAAACCATACAGGATTCCAATGACCGTTTCCTTGCGAATATACAGCGCAATGGAACCTATTCGGTTGTTCCCCGGGTTCCGGGTGGGGAGATCACCCCGGAAAAACTGATGGCCCTCGGCAGGGTAGGGCAGAAATATAAACTGTATACCAAGATTACCGGTGGGCAACGCATAGATATGTTCGGGGCACAACTGCACGAGCTGCCCCTGATCTGGGAAGAACTGATCAAAGAAGGGTTCGAAAGCGGTCATGCCTATGGCAAAGCCCTTCGGACGGTGAAGAGCTGCGTGGGCTCAACCTGGTGCCGGTACGGGATGGATGAGAGTGTGAGTTTTGCTATAGAAATAGAAAACCGCTACAAGGGGATCCGCTCACCTCATAAGCTTAAGGGCGGGGTCTCGGGCTGTATCCGTGAATGCGCCGAAGCCAGGAACAAGGATTTTGGATTGATAGCCGTTGAAGGCGGTTGGAATGTCTACGTATGCGGCAATGGAGGCGCCAACCCCAGGCATGCCGAACTGCTGGCGGAAAAAGTAGACCGGGAAACAGCCATAAAGTATATAGACCGTTTCCTCATGTTTTACATCAAGACAGCNCAGCCGCTAACGCGGACATCAGCCTGGCTCGACAAGCTTGAAGGTGGGATCACCTACCTCCAGAATGTCGTAATCCACGATGGCCTGGGCATTGCCGGCGAACTGGAACATGAGATTGAACAATTGATAGCCAGGTATCAATGCGAGTGGAAAGAGGCGGTGGAGACCCCTGGTATCCGGGAAAGGTATTCGCATTTCATCAACTCTGAAGAACCCGACGGCGCTATAGAATTCGTGGCGCTCAGGGATCAGAAAATGCCAAGGGCCTGGGCATAANCGTGAAGGNTTAGACAATTTTAAATACTGAGAACCATGAATATATTNGCGCAACATAGCTACCAGAAGGTACAACCGGAGGAAGTTACCCATTGGTTTAAGGCTGCCCCNGCGGNAAAATTCCCGCAGAACGGGGGTGCCTGTGTTAANTACNGGGACCGGCAGATAGCGNTTTTCAATTTCACAAGGGAAGGAAGCTGGTATGCCTGCCAGAACCTTTGCCCTCATAAAATGGAAATGGTCCTCAGCAGGGGTATAATCGGGGAAGAGCAATTGGAACCCAAGGTAGCCTGCCCGCTGCATAAGAACACCTTCTCCCTTAAAACAGGGAAACACCTTAACGGCGACCTTGATGGGATTGCCACCTATCCGGTAAAAGTAGAAGATGGTTTTGTGTATATAGGTTTTTCTGAATAGCTTTGGGAGAAAGCCGGTTCAGATGGGAAAACCAGAAAAATTACTCAATGCTTTCCGCCTGTTCGATGCTGCGAATGCGGAAGATCCGAATAAGGAGGAGGCCGAAGGCAAATCCTATCCCAAGGAACTGCTGTACGCCATGCGCATGAGCGGGAAGCTCGATGAATTTGCACCGCACGCCTCCGAAGCCCTGCAGTTGACTGCGCGCTGCCAGCATATCCGCCGCTGGGAAATCCCAAGGGAATCTTACGACATGGACCGCACAGGGTATTTGAAATGGCGGCAGGACCTGAAGAAATTTCATGCGGCCAAAGCAACTGAAATCCTCGACTCCATAGGATACCCCAGGGAGATAACAGACCGGGTAGCCTTCCTCCTCCAAAAGAAAAAGCTCAGGCGGGACCCTGAAACCCAAACCCTGGAAGATGTTATTTGCCTGGTGTTCCTGCAGTATTACCTGGAGCCCTTTATGGAAAAACACCCGGAGAACAAACTTATCGACATCCTCCGGAAAACCTGGGGCAAGATGTCGGANGAAGGCAGGGATGCTGCCCTCAGGTTACCNCTTTCCGAAAATTCGCGAAGGCTNATAACCAAAGCNATTGACGGCCAAACCTGAATAATTTAAATTGATTGTGGAACATGGCAGAGCAAAAACACCAGCCACCCCTGGATACCGCAACCTTTCAAAGGATCCGGAAGTGGTACATCCTTGCACTTTCGGGGATCGCCCTGCTCATAATCATCGCCCAGATCCTTATCCAGCAACACCTTACCTCCCAGCTGAGCGACTCCCGTGTAATTAATGTGGCAGGCAGGCAGCGGGCCTACAGCCAGAAACTGGTAAAAGAGGCCCTCATCCTGACCGAATTGGATGAGGGAAACGACAAACAATTGGTGCTCTCCGAGCTTAAGCGTACCCTGCAGGTATGGAAAATCTCGCATATGGGTTTGCAGTTCGGGAACGACTCGCTGGGGCTTCCGCCGGAAGACGATCAGGAAATCCTGGACCTGTTTGAACGGATCAGGCCACATCACAATGCCATGGTCGCTGCCACAGAGAGTATGCTGACACAGATAGAAGTGCCATCAAGGGCGGTTTCAGAAGGTTTTTACAGCAACGTAAAAGTGCTGCTCGACAATGAACGGCAGTTCCTCCGCCTGATGGACACCATTGTAAACGGCTATGATCAGCGAAGCAAGGAGCATTTGCAGCAATTAAAGGTTAAGGAATATATCCTGCTGGCGATTGCCCTCTTCATCCTTTTGCTCGAAATGCTATTTATTTTCAGGCCACTTTCCCTCCACATAAGGAATACCATCTCCAACCTGATGCAGAGCCAGCGCAGGTCTGAAAAAGATGCCGAGGCGATCAAAAACCTGTATGAGGAAAAAGAACGGTCGCTGCAGGCTTTGCAGGAACTGAATTTCGTGATAGACAATGCCGCCCTGTTTGCCAGTATCAAAAAAGACGGTACCGTGGTATTTATCAGCAGGAAATTCCGTGAGCTTCTGGGCTACCGGGAAGAAGAACCTGGAAAACCATTCTCCGAATTGCTTACAACGGATGAAGGCCAGCAGCAATACCTCAGGGAAATCCTGAAAAGCAACCGCAATACCATAAGGACAGAAGAAATCAGAATCCGCACGCCCAAAGGCGAGGAACTATGGCTTGATATGTCAATTATCCCCATGCCAAATTCAAGGATGCAACAAAGTATCCTGCTNTTGTGTTCCGACATAACCGAAAGGAAAAAAACCCAGTTGAAGGTAGAGCAGCTCACCCGGCAGAATTATGAAGAGAGCATNCGACAGAAACAGCAACAGGCAAGCCAGATTGTCGAAGGCCAGGAAGAGGAGCGCAAGCGGATCGCAAAAGACATTCATGATGGGATAGGCCAGATGCTCACCGCCCTGAAGTTCAACATAGAATCCATCAACCTGAAAAATAAAGAGAAAACTGCCGAAAAGATTCAATACATTAAAGACCTCACGGCAGACCTGATAAAGGGAGTCCGGACAGCGACCTTTAACCTTACCCCACCGGAATTAAGTGACCATGGGATAGTTCCGGCATTGCAGAAGATGACTACAGAGCTCTCCAGGCTTACGGGCAAGAACATCCTGTTTGAAAACCGCACACAGGAAAATATCAGGCTTGATTCGCTGGCGGAAACCAATATTTACAGGGTAGTACAAGAAGCGGTTAACAATGCCATAAAATATGCCGATGCGGGCTATATCCTTGTGGCTATCAACTATTCTGACGGGATGCTCAGCATTATGGTAGACGATGATGGAAAGGGTTTCGACGAAGCCCTTACGGAAAATTCCAGGCACAGCAGTGATGGGGGTATGGGTCTCTTTTTCATGAAGGAAAGGGTGAGTTACATCAATGGCCGGTTATTTGTAAATTCGGTAAAAGGCAAAGGTACCAGGGTAACTGTCAATTATCCGGTACAGATCGTGGAAGTGCCCGGGGAACGTGGAATAAAGTAGGCAGTTGGCAGTGGCAGTAGGCAGAGGATTGCAATAAACAATGATCAATAAACAATAAGCAATTTTTGAATTTGAATTTGAGTTTGAATTTGAGTTTGAATTTGAGTTTGAATTTGTCTTGAACTTTGAACCCGAATATACCATGAAAATAAGAATAAAAGGAAATTCTATCCGCTATCGTCTGACCATGTCGGAAGTGGAGGCTTTCGGCAAAACAGGCGTTGTTTCAGAATGTACATCTTTCGGGAAGAACACCTTCTATTATGCCCTGAAGGCCGATCCCGGAATTAAAGCGCTCAGCGCCAGTTTCGACAATAATACGATCACCCTCATGCTTCCTGAGGCGGAAGCCAGGGGATGGGCGGCAAGTTCCGCGATAGGGTTTCGCAATACGCTTAACCTGGATGGCGGTGGCCAATTATCGCTGCTGCTGGAAAAAGATTTCACCTGTATGGATGAAACGGAGGAAGACCAGTCTGATAATTACCCCAATCCCCGGGCCATGCCCTGAAACATCCAGGCAACAGTATTCCTAAGTAAACTATGCCATGAGATTATAGCGAGGCTATTATCCCGTACCGACAGGGTACCGGTTTACACCTTCTTGCTCTTCACTTACCTTAAAGACTGGTTTTTACAAGGATTTCATCCTGTTCCGAGCCCGTCCTAGTGCCCGTTGGATGGCCCCGGATCAAGGATTTCTCCAGCTGGTCACCCGATCTTCTGGGCAATTAAAATCGCTTTTCGGGTTAAGAAATTGCGGCCAGGAAGGCTACCTTTTCCGACAGATGAACCTCCAAGATCTGCAAGTCAACGGAATAATGACCTAAATGTCTTCGGAATTCTCCTACTTTGTAATATTTAATATGTAACTAAATAATCAGAAAATGAAAAGAAACGCCCTAATTCTTTTAGTATTTGCTGCCACCCTCTTCGCAGGATGCAGTAAGGATGATTCCAATGATCCGGATAACGGACCCCTGGAATCTTTCAATTTTAGTCTTAATCAGGTCAATGAGAGCGGAGTTGAAGGTAAGGTTACCGTCGCGGAAAATGAAAATGGAACGGCTACCGTAACCATCGAATTATTTGGCTCCACAACGGAGGAACATCCTGCCTTTATTTACAATGGAAATGTGACACAGGATGGCGGGGTAGCCATTACGCTCAACGCATGTACATGTGATAAGAGCGTGACTCAGGTTTCCCAATTGGATAATGGCACTAAGATTACTTACGAGGGCCTTAAAGCCTTTAATGGCCATGTGAGAATCCTCCTGAGCCCCGACGATTTGGAAACCGTCATTGCTGCAGCTAATATAGGTGTTAATGCAAACTAATATTCCAGCCTTGTATTTATAGGCTTTGGCCGGTGGTTTTCCACCGGCTTTTTTTTGCCTTTACGAAAACATGCCGCTTATTGGAAGGAAAGGAAACAGGATTCTGCCGCAATTCCCTGCGGTATCTCCCCGCGGTGCTGGTAAACCGGATACACGGGTTAGACTTATGCGCGTAATTTGACAGAAAAGTATTTCTCTGATTGCTGAATTTTAAGGAATTTTCAAGCCCGTTAATCAGGAAGGGTTTGATCTTAGACCATAAAAGCCATCAGCTAATACATTATCGCCACGGTCTTCATTAGATCCTGGCCCTTCCGTCAATCCTACAGATAAAATGACCATTAAACGATTATTGGCAGCTTCCGTCCTGGTCCCATTGATTGCAATATCAGTTTCCTGCAGGGATGAGGGCCCCCGGGTACTTGTTTTTTCAAAAACCAAAGGCTGGGTGCACACCTCCATTCCGTTTGCCAATAAGGCCATTGAGAAGCTCGGGAAGGAAAACGGATATATGGTCGACCTTAGCCAGGATGCCGCTATATTTAACGATGAGGACCTGAAATTCTACGATGCAATAATTTTCAATAATACAACAGGAAATATCCTGAATGCCGTGCAGCAGGCAGCCTTCGAAAGGTATATCCAGGCAGGGGGCGGTTATGTGGGCATCCATGCTGCGGCCGATACGGAATATGAATGGCCCTGGTACGGGAAACTGATGGGGGCCTGGTTTGAAAGCCATCCCCACAACCCCAATGTGAGGGCGGCTACCATACGGGTCACAGACAAGGAACACCCTGCAGGAACCGATTTACCAGACCGTTGGGAAAGAACAGACGAGTGGTACAATTACCGTTATTTTTATCCGGACCTTAAGATTATTGCTTCCCTGGATGAAGAATCCTATGAAGGAGGGACTAACGGAAGTACACACCCGATAGCCTGGTACCACGAATTTGACGGAGGCAGGGCTTTTTATACGGGCGGGGGCCATGAAGACAGTTCCTTCAGTGAACCGCTTTTCCTGGAACATTTGCAGGGAGGCATCGCCTATGCCATGGGCAGCAGGCGAAACCTCGATTACAGCAGGGCTACTGCTGTCCCGGTACCCGAAGAAAACCGCTTTGAGAAAACGGTGCTTATCAACGACCTTGATACACCCATGGAACTGGCCGTGGCAGAAGATGGCCGGGTCTTTTATACCGAACTAAGGTCGGCCAACCTGGGAGTTTACGATACCCGTACAGGTACCCAGTCCATAATACACCGTTTTGAGGTGGAGACGGAAGGCGGTGCGGGGCTGATTGGCATTACCCTCGACCCCGGTTTTAAGGATAACAATCATATCTACCTCTATTATTCCCCACCCGCAGAAGGAGGCCCCATTCACTTCAACCTGTCGCGCTTCGTGCTCAGTAAGGATAATACCCTTAACCTGGGATCCGAAGAGGTATTGCTGCAAGTCCCGGTGGAAGCAAACAGCGGTGCACATCACGGCGGCTCCCTGGCATGGGATGGCAACGGAAACCTGTACCTTTCCACAGGTGATAGTTCCAGTCCCTTTCCTGCGGACGGCTACGCTCCCCTGGATGAGCGCCCGGGGGAAGAGTTTTTCAGCCTCGATGCCCAGCGGTCTGCCGGGAATACCAACGACCTGAAAGGGAAGATCCTCAGGATACGGCCGAAATATGCCGTCGCAGAAGGCGAACCCCTGTATTCCGTTCCAGAGGGCAACCTTTTCCCGGTTGGAACAGCAAATGCCCGGCCGGAGATCTATGCTATGGGGTGCAGAAACCCCTACCGTCTTGCGGTAAATCCCCGTACCGGAACCGTCTATTGGGGTGATATAGGACCAGATGCAGGGGAGCCCGGGGCACAAGGCCCAAGGGGATACGATGAGTTCAACCAGGCAAAGGAAGCCGGGAACTTCGGCTGGCCATACTTTATTGGCAATAACGAGGCCTATGCCGATTGGGATTTCGCCATGCAAACTGCCGGTCCGGCATTTGACCCCCAGGCCCCGGTGAATGATTCGCCCAACAATACCGGCCTCCGAAACCTCCCGCCGGCAATGGCGCCCATCATCTGGTACCCGTATGCCGCCTCCGCAGAGTTTCCCGAACTGGGACAGGGTGGTCGTTCGGCAATGGCCGGGGAATTCTACACCTATGATGCGGGATCAGATTCCGGATCGAAGTTCCCGGATTATTTTGACGGGAGCCTGTTTGTCTTTGACTGGATGCGCAATTGGGTGATGGCCCTAAAGTTCGATGACGCGGAAAACCTGGTAAAGGCAGAGCCCTTCATGAGCGCTGAGGGCGATTTCAGAAGACCCATAGACCTGGCATTCGGCAGGGACGGACTCATGTATATGCTCGAATACGGTTCGGTATATGGGGCCGACAACGAAGATGCCCGCCTGGTTAAAATTTCCTATAACCGTGGCAACAGGCCGCCAACCGCCAACGCATCCATCGTTGATTCCCTGACCCGGGCAGAACTCTGGAACCGGGTATTTATCACCTCTGAATTACGGAATCCTGTTGTGAAGAAGGAAGCCGCCGGAAAGGCACCCCTGCGGGTAAGTTTCAGCAGCGGGGGAACTGCCGACCCCGATGAGGACGAACTTGAGTATGAATGGTTCCTGGAGGGCAGCGCATTAACGACTACCGAAAAGAATCCTGTACATACGTATGCATCCCCCGGGGAATATCAGGTTGTCCTGAAGGCCACCGACCAGACAGGACTTAGTGACACCGATACGCTTCTAATTAAAGTAGGCAATGCCCCCCCTGAGGTTCATCTGCTGTCTGCCCATAACAAATCCTTCTATTGGGAAGGAATTCCTTTCGAATATGCCCTGCAGGTTAAAGATGAGGAAGATGGCGGCATGGATAAGGCCAATGCCGGGGTCCGCTTTGGTTATGACCCTTCCCCGGCCAGCCTGAGCCAGAGTGCAGGCAGTGAAGCGTCCGTAGCAAAAGCCGTACCTTTTGGCTATTCCCTAATCGATCGCAGTGATTGCAAGGCCTGCCACTTACAGGAAGGAAAATCGGTGGGGCCTTCCTATACGGAGGTCGCACAAAGGTATAAGGGCCAGGCTGACGCCTTGGCTACGCTCCGCACCAAGATCATTGAGGGAGGCGGGGGCAACTGGGGCCAAAGCGTAATGAGTGCACATCCACAGCTTGCCGTACAGGATGTGGAAGAAATGGTGAAATATATCCTGTCTCTTTCGGAGGATCAGGAAGAAATGACCAAACAGGAACTGGAAGGCAGGCTGATTTTCAACCGCCACCGGGAAGATGAAAGGCGCGGCGTTTATACCCTGATGGGATCGTATAGAGACCGCGGCGCAGGCGGAATAGCACCGCTGAGCCGGCACGAGATCCTGAAGTTCCGCAATGCGCGGGTCCCGACGGTATTTATGGACCGCTATGAACATTTTGAACGCTTTGGTAATTACCTGACGAATGCCAGCCACAAGGCGTATTACATGCTAGAAAACATAGACCTAAGTACTATTAAAGGATTCCTTTTTGAATATGCCTCGGAAACGGAAGCCGGACATATTGAGGTGCGTATGGATTCACGGGCAGGCCCGGTCCTTATGAAGGTAGCTTACACGCCCACCGGCGACTGGGATAAAACAGAGTCCCTGGAAGCAAACCTGAAAACCCCGGTTCAGGGGCGGCACGATGTATATTTTATTATGGTAAAACCCGAACCCCCCAATGAAGATATTATCAACCTGAAGGCTGTGACTTTTATGCAATGAACATGAAACAACCCAGGCCTTCAGATATTTCCTCGCCAGGTGTTAGTCTAATAAGGAGGCCTTCTGAATTTTTGAGGCGCCATTAAAAGATTTTATATCCGGACATTAATATATTGCCGAAATTTAATTCCGAAATGAGGGATTGACTACGGGAATGGCTGTGCTTACATACTTTCAATATTTTGCAATTGCAGGGATCCTGAATACCCTGCTTTTCACAATTTTCTTTATTAAGAGGAACCAGTTTAATGCCGCCTCTTTCTATCTGCTGATTTTTATGGTCACGGCTTCTTTCCAGGCCTTGTTGAATGCCTTCGACACCCGGGCTTTTTTTCTTGCCCAGCCCCATTTAAGCCGGATTTCATGGCTGATACCAAGCCTGTTCGGCCCTTTGATTTATCTTATCGTCCGGAAAATGACCCGGGAGAAAGAAGGGATACGTTTCTCTGACCTCCTCCACCTGGTCCCCTTTATTGGTTATTTTGTATTCCTGGCCGGTTGGTTCTTTCAATCCGCAGAGAGCAAGAAACAGCTCCTCAGTAATTTTGAAGTCCACAGCCTGGAGGATTTTGGTTTACTTAACCAACTGAGCCTTTATCTCATCTTTCTTTATACGATTTTGGCGCTGAAAGAACTGAGGGCCTATAAGAATTACCTGGAGCACCGTTTTTCGGAAATAGAGCGGATGCGTTATCGCTGGTTACAACAATTCCTGTATGCCCTTATCGCAATTCTCATTATATCAGCCCTGGGTTTTTATGGCAGAAAATGGGCGGTTCCTTTCCTTACCAACCTCTACCATTACAATTATGCCCTTGTAGTGCTTATGCTTTATTGGATTGCCTACAAATGGGCCGGGCAGGCCGCCCTCCTCGGATACCTGAACCGGCAAACCCGCGATGAGAACATTCCCGAAAAGAAATATGCAAAATCTGCCCTGGATACTACGGCAATAGAAACCATATATGATCATCTTGAACAATATATGGATGAAAAGAAACCCTACCTGAAAGGAGATCTGTCTCTGCTGGAACTGGCCGACATGCTGGGCGTTAAACGGCACGACCTTTCACGGGTAATCAATGAAAAAGCGGGCCATAGTTTCTATGACTACATTAACAGCTATCGTGTAGCCGAGATGGTGAAAAGGATTGATGACCCCAGGATGGCGAACCGGAATTTTTTGGGACTGGCGCTGGATAGCGGCTTTAATTCAAAGGCAACCTTTAATGCAGCTTTTAAAAGGCATACCGGGAGCACCCCATCGGCATATTTCAGGAAAAAGAAGTACGAGCCTGTCGGCTAAGTCGATTCGCGCTTGCCTGCTGCTGTAGTTTTGCAATAAAAAAACAATGAACAAATTATTTCTTCTTTTTCTATTTCCGTTGGCCATGGCAGGGTTATATGGCCAAGACGAGGTTGTTAATTATAACAGCCAGGAGTTGCACGAGGATTTCCAGCTGTTAAAGCAGGCACTTACTGAAGCGCATCCGGGATTGTACCGTTACAGCAGCAAAATGCAAATGGATTCGGCATTTGACGCAGCCGGACAAAAGCTCACGCGGCCCATGACCGAACTGGATTTTTACCGCATAGTGAACCCGGTTGTGGCCAGGGTAAAATGCGGGCATACCAAGCTGCACCGCAGGGAGCAGGCCGACAATGCTTACGCTTTTTTCGACCGGGGCTTGTTTCCCCTCGGCTTGTATTTTAAGGATGAGGAAACGTATGTCGTCAGATCCTATTCGGAAACCGACCTGCTCCCACA
>JGI25321J50212_10002823_pt1 | contig 12632 bp, 15 predicted proteins | sample AutmiccommuBRH23_FD_50212 | JGI IMG/M metagenome (IMG submission 50212)
AGCGTGGTGCCACCCTTGGCATTGCCATGGATGCGGCCCTTGAACGCCTTGCGGAACTTGGTTTTCTTCGGTTGCAGCATTTTATCTTACCTATCCTGCAATCAGCGCGCCGGACGGACGCCAGAGGTCTGGGCTTCCATCATGAGGCGATCCTGTGCGGTCGGATCATGAGCGAGGATTTCACCCTTGAAGATCCACACCTTGATGCCGATGATNCCGTAAGCGGTGAGCGCTTCGGCTTCGGCATAGTCGACATTGGCGCGCAGGGTGTGCAGCGGCACACGGCCTTCGCGATACCATTCGACACGTGCGATTTCTGCACCGCCCAGACGGCCGCCGCAGGTGATCTTAATGCCTTCAGCCCCAAGGCGCAGCGCCGATTGCACGGCGCGCTTCATCGCACGGCGGAATGCGACACGGCGAACCAGCTGGTCAGCCACGCCCTGAGCGACGAGCTTGGCGTCAATTTCCGGCTTGCGGATCTCAACGATGTTCAGCTTCACTTCGCTGTCGGTCATCTTCGACAGCTGGACGCGCAGCTTCTCGATATCTGCGCCCTTCTTGCCGATGATGACACCTGGCCGCGCTGCATAGATCGAAATGCGGCACAACTTGGCCGGACGTTCGATCACCACCTTCGAAATCGCTGCCTGCGGCACGGTTTCGACGATGTACTTGCGGATCTCGATGTCTTCCTTGAGCAGCTTGGCATAGTCACGCCCTTCAGCGTACCAGCGGCTGTCCCAGGTGCGGTTGATCTGCAGGCGCAGACCGATCGGATTGCTCTTCTGGCCCATGTTACGCCTCTTCCTGCTCGCGCACCACGATCCGAAGCCGACTGAACGGCTTGAGGATCCGGGTCGACTTGCCGCGACCGCGGGTGTGGAAACGCTTCATGGTGATCGACTTGCCAACCGAAGCTTCGGCCACGACGAGCGAGTCAACGTCCAAATTGTGGTTGTTTTCCGCATTGGCAATCGCCGATGCGAGTACCTTGCTGGCGTCTTTCGCCATCGCCCGCTTCGAGAAAGCGAGGATGTTCAGAGCCTCTTCAGCCTTCTTGCCGCGGATCAGCTCAGCAACGAGGTTGAGCTTCTGCGCCGAACCACGGATCGTGGTGCCGACGGCCAGCGCCTCGTTATCGCCTACGCGGCGGGGTGCCTTTGCCTTGCCCATTAGCGCTTGCCCTTCTTGTCGGCAGCGTGGCCGGGGAAGTTGCGCGTGGGCGCAAATTCGCCAAGCTTGTGGCCAACCATTTCCTCGGAAACCGAGACGGGGATGAACTTCTGCCCGTTGTAGACGTTGAACGTCAGACCAACGAACTGCGGGAGGATGGTCGAACGGCGCGACCAGGTCTTGATCGGCTTTGTGCTGTTCGCTTCCTGTGCGTCCTCCGCCTTCTTGAGAAGGCTGAGTTCGACAAACGGACCTTTCCAGACGGAACGTGCCATGTGTCCTTACCTCTTCTTCTTGGCGTGGCGCGAACGGATGATCATCTTGTCCGTCTGCTTGTTGCTGCGGGTGCGTGCACCCTTGGTCGGCTTGCCCCACGGGGTCACCGGATGGCGGCCCCCGCTGGTGCGGCCTTCACCGCCGCCGTGGGGGTGATCGACCGGGTTCTTGGCGACGCCGCGGGTCAGCGGCTTCACGCCCATCCAGCGCTTGCGGCCGGCCTTGGCAAAGTTCTGGTTCTGGTTGTCGGGGTTCGACACCGCACCAACCGTGCCCATGCAATCCGCACGCAGGTAACGCTGCTCGCCCGAGTTCAGGCGCACGATCACCATACCGCGGTCACGGCCGACGATCTGCACATAAGTGCCCGCCGAACGCGCGATCTGGCCGCCCTTGCCCGGCTTCATCTCCACATTGTGGCAGATGGTGCCGACCGGCATCTGGCCCAGCAGCATCGCATTGCCCGGCTTGGTGTCGGTCCGCTCGCCGGCCACCACCGTATCGCCAACAGCAAGGCGCTGCGGGCAGATGATATAGGCCAGCTCGCCGTCCTCATACTTGAGGAGCGCGATGAAAGCAGTGCGGTTGGGATCGTATTCAATACGCTCGACCATCGCGGGAGCATCCCACTTGCGGCGCTTGAAATCGATAAAGCGGTACTTCTGCTTGTGACCGCCCGCCATGCCGCGCGAGGTGACATGACCCTTGTTGTTCCGGCCACCGGTCTTGCGCTTGCCTTCCGTCAGCGACTTGACCGGCTTGCCCTTATAGAGCCCGGACTTGTCGATCAGGATGAGGCCGCGGCGTGCGGGGCTCGTCGGTTTGTAGTTCTTGAGTGCCATCTTCTCTGCCCTCAGATCCCGCTGGTGACGTCGATCGAGTCACCCTCTGCCAGGGTAACGATCGCCTTCTTCATATCGGAGCGCTTGTAGGCCTTGCCCTTCCAGCGCTTGGTCTTGCCCTTCACGACGATGGTATTCACCGCCACGACCTTCTTGTCGTAGATCGCTTCCACCGCTTCCTTGATCTGCGGCTTCGTCGCATCGCCAGCCACCTTGAACACAACTGCGTTCTGTTCCGAGGCCAGAGTCGACTTCTCGGTGAGGTGCGGAGCCAGAATCACGTCATAGTGACGCGCATCGATTTCCTGCTTCTTAGCCATTGAAGCGCGCCTCCAGCTTGGCGACAGCGTCCTTGGTCAGGACCAGCGTGTCGTGGTTGAGGATGTCGTAGACATTGGCACCAATGGCGGGGAGCACATTGACGCCCGGCAAATTGCCAGCGGCTTTCTTGAAGCCTTCATCCACGCTTTCGCCGTCGATCACCAGAACCTTGCCGGTCAGGCCAGCCTTGTCGAGGTGACCCTTGAGCACCTTGGTCTTGGCGTCCTTAAGCGAGAGGCTGTCGACAACCACCAGGCCGTCCTTCACCTTGCTCGAAAGCGCCATCTTCAGGCCGAGCGCACGCAGCTTCTTGTTGAGCGACTGGTTGAAGTCACGCTTGCGAGCGCCGTGAGCCTTGCCGCCGCCGATGAAGATCGGGGCCGCGCGGTCACCGTGACGGGCCGTGCCGCCGCCCTTCTGGCGACCGAACTTCTTGCCAGTGCGGGCAACATCGCTGCGCTCGCGCGTCGGACGTGCGGTGCCACGGCGGTTTTCAAGCTGCCAGGTGACGATGCGATGCAGGATGTCGGCACGCGGCTCAACCCCGAACACGGCATCATCGAGCTCGATATCGCTCCCTGCACCCGAAACGGCCTTGCCGTCGATTTTCTGGACCTTCACCTTCACGGCTCAGCCCTCCTTGTTTTCGTCGCTTGCCGGAGCGTCAGCTGCGGGAGCGTCTGCTTCGGGAGCGGGTGTTTCAGCTGCGGTATCTACAGCGGTTTCTTCAACCGGTGTTTCCACTGCGGGCTCTTCAACCTGCGGCGCGTTCGTATCGATCACCGCTCCGGGGAACGGCAGATCCTCGGGCAGAGGCAGCTTCACCGCATCGCGGACCAGCAGCCAGCCATTCTTCGAGCCTGGGACCGAACCCTTGACAAAGATGAGGCCGCGGGTCGCATCGGTGCGCACAACCTCAAGGTTCTGCTGGGTACGTTGACGGTCGCCCATGTGGCCGGCCATCTTCTTGCCCTTGAACACCTTGCCGGGATCCTGGCGCTGACCGGTCGAACCATGCGAACGGTGGCTCAGCGAAACGCCGTGCGTTGCGCGCAGCCCCCCGAAGCCCCAACGCTTCATCACACCGGCAAAGCCCTTACCCTGGGTGTGCCCGGTGATGTCGACTTTCTGGCCGGCAACGAAGTGGTCCGCGCTGATCGTGGCGCCAACCGGGACCAGCCCGTCTTCACCTTCGACACGGAATTCGGCGACGCGCTTTTTCAGGCCGACCTGGGCCTTGGCAAAATGCTCGCGCTGCGGCTTGTTGACGTTTTTCTGCTTGGCTTCGCCCGCACCCAGCTGGACCGCGAAATAGCCATCGCGATCGGCGGTCCGGTGCGAAACGACCTGGCAGTCTTCCAGCGAAAGAACTGTCACGGGAACGTGACGTCCATCCTCCTGAAACAGGCGGGTCATCCCGACTTTCTTTGCGATAACGCCTGTGCGCATCGTCAAAACTCCTACACAGAGGCACACGAGGCCCATCCCCGCGTGCGTGCCAGCCCAAATTGTTGTGCATCGCCCCGTCCGGGCTGAATGCTCACCGTGCCGGATGGCATGGTAAGCGAGACGGGGGACGCAGACCCGGATCAAATCCGGCGGTATCCCAATGTCTGCGGGAAGTTGACCTTCCCACTGTGCGTTCCTGTTAAAGCAGGAACCCAGAGCCTTGGTGCCCTGGACCCCGGATCAACTCCGGGGATCGCTCACCAATCAGGCGAGCTTGATCTCGACGTTTACGCCCGCAGCCAGATCGAGCTTCATCAGCGCGTCGACGGTCTGGGCGTTAGGCTGCACGATATCGAGCAGCCGCTTGTAGGTGCGCACCTCGAACTGCTCGCGCGACTTCTTGTCGATATGCGGGCCGCGGTTCACGGTGAACTTCTCGATACGCGTCGGCATGGGAATGGGGCCGCGAATAAGAGCACCTGTCCGGCGCGCGGTGTCTGCAATCTCGCCAGTAGCCTGGTCAAGAACGCGATGATCGAACGCCTTGAGGCGAATGCGGATATTCTGAGCTTCCATTACCTACACCGATGCGAAAGAGCCAAAGGAGCGTTCCAATCTCTTGGGCGACCCCTTAAAAAAACAAAGGCCCGCCCCGCTTATGCCCGGTTTCCCGGAAAGGGCGGCCCTTCAAAATTCTTGTTACGGCAGCGACGAATCCCCGCCTGTTGGCGCGCATATACGTAGGAGGCCTGCTTCTGGCAAGCCCTGAATTGCGCGCCTTCGCCGCAATCGGGGCCTGCTGTCAGCCGGGGCGCTTGCGCCCCACCCTCATCCGCAAAATGCAGCCTTCATAAAAAAGAACCCGGCGCCCATCTCTGGGCACCGGATCCTTTTCAAACCTGCGTGCACCCGTGGGTGCAAACGCGATTTACTTGGTGATTTTCGAAACCACGCCCGAGCCAACGGTGCGGCCGCCTTCGCGGATAGCGAAGCGCAGGCCTTCGTCCATGGCGATCGGCGCAATCAGCTTGACCGAGATGGTCACGTTGTCGCCCGGCATCACCATTTCGGTGCCTTCGGGAAGGATCACTTCGCCGGTCACGTCAGTCGTACGGAAGTAGAACTGCGGACGGTAGTTGGCGAAGAACGGCGTGTGACGGCCACCCTCGTCCTTCGAAAGGACATAGACTTCCGCGCTGAATTCGGTGTGCGGCGTAACCGAGCCCGGCTTCGCCAGGACCTGACCACGCTCCACATCCTCACGGCCGATGCCGCGGATCAGCGCGCCGATGTTGTCGCCAGCTTCGCCGCGATCGAGCAGCTTGCGGAACATTTCAACGCCGGTCACGGTTGTCTTGGCGGTGTCCTTGATGCCGACGATTTCAACTTCGTCGCCCACGTTCACAACACCAGTTTCGACGCGGCCGGTAACCACCGTACCACGACCCGAGATCGAGAACACGTCTTCGATCGGCATCAGGAACGGCTTGTCGACCGGACGGTCGGGCTGCGGAATGTGCTCGTCCACGGCTTTCATCAGCTCGAGAATCGAATTCTTGCCGATCTCGTCGTCACGGCCTTCAAGCGCAGCCAGAGCCGAACCCTTCACGACCGGAATGTTGTCGCCGTCGAAGTCATAATATGACAGCAGTTCGCGGATCTCCAGCTCGACGAGTTCGAGGATTTCCTCGTCGTCAACCTGGTCAACCTTGTTCATGTAGACAACCAGCGCGGGCACGCCCACCTGGCGGGCCAGCAGGATGTGCTCGCGGGTCTGCGGCATGGGGCCGTCAGCAGCGTTCACAACCAGAATCGCGCCGTCCATCTGCGCCGCGCCGGTGATCATGTTCTTCACATAGTCAGCGTGGCCCGGGCAGTCGACGTGGGCGTAGTGGCGGGCAGCGGTTTCGTACTCGACGTGTGCGGTCGAGATGGTGATGCCGCGCTCGCGCTCTTCCGGAGCCTTGTCGATGTTCGCAAAGTCGACAGCCGAACCGCCATAGGTCTCAGCCATAACCTTGGTGATAGCCGCAGTCAGCGTGGTCTTGCCGTGGTCAACGTGACCGATGGTGCCGATATTGCAGTGCGGCTTATTGCGCTCGAATTTTTCCTTAGCCATTTCTCGAATAACCTCTGAGTTGAAATTGAATCTCTGCGGGACGAGGACGGCACCCGCTGAATACGGCGCCGCCCCTAGACCGTGTCGCTCGCTTAGGCAAGCTTCTCCTTGACTTCCTGCGCGACATTCGCCGGCACTTCGTCATAGTGGCTGAACTGCATCGTGTACTGGGCACGGCCCTGGGTAAACGATCGCAGCTCGTTGACGTAGCCAAACATGTTGGCCAGCGGCACGAAGGCATCAACTGCCTGGGCATTGCCACGGGTATCGGTTCCCTGGATCTGGCCACGGCGGCTGTTGAGATCGCCGATCACATCGCCAAGGTAATCCTCTGGCGTGACGACTTCTACCTTCATGATCGGTTCGAGCAGCTTGATCCCCGACTTGCTGGCGACTTCGCGCATGGCACCGCGACCAGCGATTTCGAACGCGATCGCGCTCGAGTCGACGTCGTGATACGCACCATCGAACAGCGTGATGGAGAAGTCGATGATCGGGAAGCCGACGAGGTGGCCGCTTTCGGCCTGTTCGCGGAAACCCTTTTCAATCGCAGGGATATATTCCTTCGGAATGTTGCCGCCCTTGATCTCGTCCTGGAAGATCACGCCCTGCCCACGCTCACCGGGCGTAACCCGGACCTTGACGCGGCCGAACTGGCCCGAGCCGCCCGACTGCTTCTTGTGGGTGTAGTCAACTTCGACTTCGCGAGCGAGCGATTCGCGATAGGCCACCTGCGGCGCGCCCACGTTCGCTTCCACCTTGAATTCGCGTTTCATGCGATCAACCAGGATGTCGAGGTGAAGCTCGCCCATGCCCTTGATGATCGTCTGGCCACTTTCGTGGTCCGTTGAAACACGGAAGCTTGGATCTTCGGCAGCCAGGCGATTGAGCGCGACGCCCATCTTTTCCTGGTCGGCCTTGGTCTTGGGCTCCACCGACAGTTCGATAACCGGTTCGGGGAACTCCATCCGCTCGAGTATGATCGGCTTGGCTGGATCGCACAGCGTATCGCCGGTGGTGGTGTCCTTCATGCCCGCCAGCGCGACAATGTCACCGGCGAATGCTTCTTCGATGTCCTCGCGATTGTTCGAGTGCATCAGCAGCATGCGGCCGATCTTTTCCTTCTTGTCCTTGACCGAGTTCAGAACCTGCCCCTTGGTGAGCTTGCCCGAATAGATGCGGGTGAAGGTAAGCGAACCGACGAACGGGTCGTTCATGATCTTGAACGCCAGCGCGCTGAAGGGGGCATCGTCGCTCGACGGGCGTTCCGCTTCCTCGTCGCTGTCAGGCAGCACGCCCTTGATCGCCGGAACGTCAAGCGGGCTCGGCATGTAATCGACCACTGCATCAAGCAGCGGCTGCACGCCCTTGTTCTTGAACGCCGAACCGCATAGCACCGGCACGAAAGCCTGCGCCATGGTGCCCTTGCGGATCAGCCGCTTCAGCGTTGCCGCATCAGGCACTTCGCCTTCAAGATATGCTTCCATCACGTCATCGTCTTGCTCGACGACAGTCTCGATCAGCTTTTCGCGATATTCGGCAGCCTTGTCGGCAAGATCAGCGGGGATATCGACATAGTTGAATGTCGCACCCAGATTTTCATTTTCCCACACGATGCCGCGATTGTTGACGAGATCGACCACGCCCTGAAGGTCGCTTTCCACACCGATCGGGAGGTAAAGCACCAGCGGGTTCGCGCCGAGGCGGTCGATGATCGACTGCACGCAGTAATAGAAGTCGGCACCGGTGCGGTCCAATTTATTGATAAAGCACATTCTGGGTACTTTATACTTGTCGGCCTGGCGCCACACGGTTTCGGACTGCGGCTCGACGCCGGCCACCCCGTCGAACACCGCCACAGCTCCGTCGAGCACGCGCAGCGAACGTTCGACTTCGATGGTGAAGTCAACGTGGCCGGGCGTGTCGATGATGTTGATGCGGTGCTTGGGCCCCTGGCCATCCTCGGCCGACCAGAAGGTCGTCGTCGCGGCAGAGGTGATGGTGATCCCGCGCTCCTGCTCCTGCTCCATCCAGTCCATCGTCGCCGCGCCATCGTGCACTTCGCCGATCTTGTAGGACTTGCCGGTGTAGTAGAGGATACGTTCGGTAGTCGTGGTCTTGCCGGCATCGATGTGGGCCATGATGCCGATATTGCGGTACCGCTCCAGCGGATATTCGCGTGCCATGTTGGGTTCCTTGCTTGCCTCCGCTTCCCTTCGACAGGCTCAGGGTGAGCGGAGAAATTCCTGTTACCAGCGGTAATGCGAGAAGGCGCGGTTGGCGTCAGCCATGCGGTGCGTATCTTCGCGCTTCTTGACGGCATTGCCGCGGTTGTTGGCCGCATCCATCAGCTCGCCCGAAAGGCGCGCGCTCATGGTGGTTTCGGGCCGGCCGCGCGCGGCGGTGATCAGCCAGCGGATCGCCAGCGCCTGGGCACGCTCGGGGCGGACCTCGACCGGCACCTGGTAGGTGGCACCGCCCACACGGCGGCTGCGCACTTCAACCTGCGGCTTCACATTGTTCAGCGCTTCGTGGAACAGCTGCACCGGATCGGCCTTGGCCTTGGTTTCGACCGTGTCGAGCGCGCCATAGACGATGCGCTCTGCAATGGACTTCTTACCATCCAGCATGAGGTTGTTCATGAACTTCGACAGCACCTGATCACCAAACTTGGGATCAGGCAGGATTTCCCGCTTCTCGGGACGACGACGACGTGACATTTCCGTTTAACTCCTTCGGAGTGCGGCACCACCTCCGTGGTGCCTTGCGGCTCCAGCCCGCTCCCCCACCCGGCCACCCAAATGCTACCCTGTAGGTAGCCGGGTGGAGTATCGGGCCGGAACCAGACCTCCCGCGTTGATCCTTACTTCGGCCGCTTGGCGCCGTATTTCGAACGGCTCTGCTTGCGGTCCTTCACACCCTGCGTGTCGAGCACGCCGCGCAGCACGTGATAGCGCACACCGGGAAGGTCGCGCACACGCCCGCCGCGGATCAGCACAACGCTGTGTTCCTGCAGGTTGTGGCCTTCGCCCGGAATGTAGCTGATGACTTCGCGCTGGTTGGTCAGGCGCACCTTGGCAACCTTGCGCAGGGCAGAGTTCGGCTTCTTCGGCGTCGTGGTATAGACGCGGGTGCAAACGCCGCGCTTCTGCGGGTTCTGCTCCATCGCAGGGACCTTGCTCTTGGCCTTCTGCGGGGTGCGGCCCTTGCGGACCAGCTGGTTGATCGTCGGCATAGTTTCTCGCTTCACCTCGTTTTCCGGTCCGGCGGATTTGCCGGATCGGGGTCACCTCATCCGGGCGGGAAACCGGTTCCCACTTTCCCTGATGAGGTTCCGGCACATTCCTTCGCGCATGCGAAGGCGTGGCCGGTTCTGGCGACACCTGGGCGATGTGGAGGGAGGTTTGCTCGCCTATGCAGCCCGTTCGTGCTGAGCCTGTCGAAGTATGACGGGCTGCAACGCGGCGGCATAAACAAGCTGAAACGCTCCACCCAAACCGGCCCTTCGGCCACCGGGTTACTTTGACGGCTGCCCCCAAACCCACTTTCGTCATTCCCGCGAAAGCGGGAATCCACATAAGTGAGTCCAATAGAAAAGAGCCTCGGCGCAAGCGCACCAGGCCCCCGGGACTAAACCGGCAATGTTCAGCTCTATTGCCCGATAGGGACTCGAAAGCCCCGCTCGGTTGGCGCGCCTTTATGTTGGAATGTTGGAAAGGTCAAGCGGGTGGGGTATTTGCCAGTTCTTTGCTTCTGAGACTTCAGCCTGCTGGCGCATGAGCCTAATACTGCCAAAGTTCCAACTCAAAATCACCAACCCTCGCCACAAGAGTCCACCTTAGAAACCCAACACGTGTCGAACACTTAGGTTGAGGTACTGACGCCCAAAGAGGAATCTGTTCTCCATCTGCGAAATGGTCGTCTAAGCGCGCACCCACAAGATAGGCGACTCCACCCTCTAGAACCAAGGAGCCTAATGGCGATCCGGTCGAATTGGGATTAAAAGCAGAACCTAGATCGACTCTAAACTCCGGTGTGCGTATTAAGAATCCGGAGGATCGGTGGTGCGCATCAATCTTGAAAAATCGATTGGCTTTGGGGCCCTCTAAATTGAAATTGTAGCCATCACCGTCCCAATCCAGAATTAGAGAACTTGGTAAGTGTGATTGGTGGTAAAACATGAAGCCCGCAAAACCAGCTCCATCTGGCGAGGCTGGTTCAATTTTCTCAATCGGAAACCCATTTATCTTGGTCAAAGGCTTCACTCCCATCCATCTCGAAGATCAGTTCTTCCACACTCTGGGCACCTTGCTGGGCTGGTCGGCTGACATTGATCTTCTGCTTCACGCACCTCATCTTCGGTTAGAAGTTCGATTTCGAACCTTTTGCCGCAATTGTTACATCGTTTCATAGATAGAATCGTCACTTTAAATCTCGCTTGACTTTGAGTTGGTCACTCGAAGAGACATCTATCGTATAGAGAACTTTCTTCTCCGATCTCGCGCCCTTGACGATTGACCACTTCGTAAACGCTGCGCCAGTTCCATTGGGACATTCAGGCAAGCCAGTGATCAACCTGACTGAATAGCCGAACCCGCCTCTGCCTTGACTTGGCTTGCATCGCAGGAATACGCCATCACGCTTTCTCTCGACAGCCCCGAGCGGGCAAGGCCCCAAATTTCTATCGGGATCAAGATCCAGATCAACTTCAATTCCTATGTCATCAATAATTAGTCCTCCGTAATCATCTACATCTCCGACCGGAAAGGAATTAAATTCACCTTCTGGGTTAAGAATGATAGCCAACATTCCATCATTGCTCTCCGCAACGATGAAATCGTATCCGTATGGATCTGTTCGAAGTACAAGTGACAAACTGGATACATCAGAAAGCTGCCCAATCTTAAAATCTGGAGTAATCCACGTCACTACACTCATCCTTGCAATGGTTGGATAAGAAGAGACCAGTACAATTCAGCCGCGCCTTGCTTGGAAAGTTTTTGCTCGTCGCCCCCAAAGATGGCAGACATACCAAAAGATGTCAGGTACATCTCGATTTCATCAGCTGCCACACTGATAGACTCATTGTAAGAATTCGATTCAGTTGTCTCACCATGTACGAACGAGATACCTTGCCCCGTAAAGCGATCACCACCCAAAAAAACAGTACAGCGCGCAACTGCATTTCCATGTTGATAAATTGAAGCGGTGAATCGATTGGCGTCAACCTGACGAAAATCACATTCGATTCCATCATTTCTTCGTTCAAGTTCATCAAGTGAGTTCTCAAAGAACTTCGCCATATATTCAAACGTTTGAACTTTGAATTTGTCTTTGTCTCGTTCGCTAAATTCCTTCTTAATTCGAAGGTTGCTTGAGCGTGGCTTCTCAATGGGATCGACAGGAAGTTCATCATGTCCCGAAGCCTTGGCCTTGTACTCTAGGCTAGGACTTGATGCCTCACCTACTACTTCCCTGACGGCACGTGCCACCTCGAGAAAAGCCGAGTCTGGATCCGGCCACATCGTGATCGGTTTTCCATCTTTCGGGACCGCCATAAGTTTACCAAATGGCGCATTATGCCAGTCACAAGGCCGCAGAATCACCGGAATCACTTTCGCACTGCCGTCTTTATGTCGCTCCATCGCGCGCGTCATCTCACGGTCATAACAGTAGTCAGATGCAAGAAAGTCTGGGCTGACCAGCAACAGAATAATGGACGAAGATTCCATGTTGACGTCGATCGAACCATCGATTTCGTTGCCAGCGCCAATTCGGCGGTCATGCCAAGCCTCAATCAACCCTTGTCGCTTGAGCATGGAAAGCTGGACCTCGAGCTGATCACGCAAATCTTCGTCTGCATGCGAATATGAGAAAAAAACTCTCTTCATCATTGCTCCCACCCTGAACGCACTACGTTACGCTCTTAACAAAGGAACATGTTGGAAACACTTGTGCGCTTTCAAGTCCTGTGGAAAACAATTCTATTACTCAGTCAGCACAGCTTGAGGTTCAAAGATAGAAACCGTTTTCATACACGCCTGCATTCTGCAATCTGTAGCGGGCATGGAAGTGCACTTGCCTCACGGACCTTTGTGTCTTTGTGCCTTAGTGCGATAAAAAATGGCGCTTTCCCAGCCGGTCGTGCGACATCGGGGATGCAGCCCCGCCGCTTCCTTTCCTTCGACACCCGCTTTCGCGAGTGCAGGCAAGTCAGGATGAGCGGGGAGCGGTGCAGGTGCCCCCCGTGTCGGGGAGGATTTAGATACAAAGCATTTTCCTACTCCCCCAATTTTTGCAATCTGGGGTGGGTTATGGACCGCCCTATCCTTGTCAGCCCCTTCGTGCCTTCGCGTCTTCGTGTGAGAAAAAACTGCTCTGCCCCAGCCGGTCGCGCAACCCTGCAGGTGCCCCTCCACCAGCTCGCGCTGGTCCCCCTCCCCCAAGGG
>JGI25321J50212_10002833_pt1 | contig 12609 bp, 10 predicted proteins | sample AutmiccommuBRH23_FD_50212 | JGI IMG/M metagenome (IMG submission 50212)
GGGGGGGGGGGGGGGGGGGGTGCACGCGCTGTCCAAGAATGGTTTGCTATCGCGGATCAGAAATCGTGCAGCCGCTTGATGGCGTAGTCGGCGAGCACCTTCCAATCGCGCTCGCCGGTTGCCGCCAGCTCGAGGATGGCGGTCGAAAGGTTGGTGCGCGTCTCGACTTCCAGTTCGCGCTTCGCCATGGGGTGGGCAACTCGTTGAAGGCGGCACCATGCTTCACATAGCGCTCGCTCCATTATTTCGATTTCCACCTCGTCGAAAGTACCCTTAGGGGAAGCCGAGAGTTTCTTCTGACCTTCGCGTGGAAGCTCGATGTCTGTCATGATGCTAAACATTCGGATTTTGTTCCTCTTCGAACCGCAGGTTGGGATCGATTGGTAACCAAGCTGGAGAAAGCCTTGGCGCAAATCAATCATTTTGACGGTACTGAGCCGTACGGAATCTGAAGAATCCCGGCGGGACCCCTGTCGCCACACAACCTTTTCCCTCAGCCGCCGATCGTTGATTGATGCGTATTTGAGCGTTCGCCCAGGACTCCTGTGACGGATGAGCACGCGACATTCCGTGCAGCCATTACGATCTGAATGTGTGAAGGCGGGAACCGCTTTGCCGAATCTGCATTTTGCTTTTGCGCAGTGACCAATCAAGCCGGGAGCGCCCGCTGTTCTCGCGGTGCGCTCAGGAAGGATGGCGATAGCATGCGGAGTTTTGGCACCCTTTTGCTGACAGCGACACAAACCTTCGGTGGTTCTGTGAGCGCGCACCAATCGAAGACTGGACAGGACTACACCAATTTCAAACAGCCGAACGGACAGTCGTGCTGCAATGGCCATGACTGCCGGCCGGTCGATTACATGTACCGGAACGGACAGCTCGTTATGTGCCCGGACCATATCCCTGTAAAGGTGCCCAACGACCGCCTTATCAAACGATCCTCAGATGACGGTCGTGCTCATTGGTGCGGTGTTCGTGTGGATGAGAAGACCACGCTAACCTTCTGCGCCATCCTTCATCAAGGGGTGTCGCGCCGGCAGGTCGAAACGGGAACTCGCGTTGCAGTGATGACAAAATGAAACGATCGACAGCCCTCGGCTTCTTGACAGTTGTCATCACGATCATCGTTGCGGGTTCGGGTACCGCGTTCGCGCAGTCGGGCGGCGGCCTGGGTACGGGCGCGGGCAGCCCTGAGTCGAATGCCCTGATAAACGATGGCACCAGGCGAGGCCAGATCGGCGCCTATCCTCCCGGCAGTCCGGCCTCCCCCAGTGTTCCAGACATCGGTGCCTACCCGTCTGGCGGCAGGCCAGATGCTTCCAGACCGACTCTGCCGCCAGAAACAGGTAAAGGTACTATCGGCTCTGGTGAGGCTGCCGGGAGGGGCACCAGCCTGAGCCTGGGGCGTCCGTCTGTGTCTGATTGCGCGAGCGGCTATACGTCCACAATGCGCTGGAGCCGGAACGAATTTCGGCGATATTGCGATTAGGGCGATCTTGCGGTTCTGGCGGCAAGCAGATAGCCTGAAAGTGTCAGTACGGTACCGTACATTTCAGAACTTAATTGTCTTCATTCCAATTGATCCATGTCCATGCAGCCCATAGCAGTTGCGCGCAGTTTTGATGCCCGCGTTGCAATAATCAGTCTCTAAATTTGAACGCGGCCGACGTACAGCCCGGAAACGATGAGAGGCTGTTATAGGTTAGCTTATCACCAAGATTTCACATGTGCGGGTAAGACCGATATCTTCACTGCAGTTCGGACCTAAGTGGAGCGTTCCTGTGAGTAATTTTGCGAGAGACGACCTCAACGGACAGAGAATTCTGTTGGTTGAAGACGAGTGGATCGTCGCCAGCCAGATCGCCGCTGCATTCCGAAATTCGGGCGCCCGCGTTGTCGCAATGGTGCCCACCGTTACGAACGCCCTCAATTTCATCAACGGGGCAGAGCGGCTTGACGCAGCCGTACTGGATCTCAATTTGCGCGGTGAGATGGCCTACCCGGTTGCCGAAGCGCTCGATCGCGAAGGCATACCCTATATCCTCGCCACCGCCTTTGATCAAAATCAGATCGCGACTCAATACAGAGATGTGCCGCGGTGTAACAAACCGTTTTCCGGCCACCAGGTTGCGGAATTTCTCGCTCGTGTTCTAAAAACGTCGAACACGTCGGAAAACGCCCGCTCAAGCGCACGTTCCGGGGCGCCCAACAACTTGCTTTTGTCGTCTCTTCCGCCTTCGGCATGGGAGCTGATATCGAACGAGTTGGAGCCGGTTCAGCTCAGCGCGCGGACGCGTCTCGAGACTTGCAAAAGCCGCATCTACGATTGTTATTTCTTCGAGGACGGCGTGTTGTCGCATACTATGCGCGCTCCGGACGGGTCGTCCATGGAAGTCGCCATCACAGGCTTCGAAGGAATGACCGGTGTGCCGGTTCTCCAGTCCAGTAACCAGGCCATCTCCGATGCCACGTTGCTGACGGATGCCAGCGCTTACAAAATCCGGGCTGACGCGCTTGCCGACATGCTCGATAAAGATCCGGTCCTCGGCAACATCCTTCGCCGGCACGCTCAAGAATTCTCGACTCAGTTGACCCTTTCGCTTCTTGCAGTAGGTCGATTTCGAATCGAGGCGCGCTTAGCGCGGTGGATGCTCATGGTAAGCGACCGGCTCGGCTCCCAGATCGTTCCGTTCTCTCAGGAATCGATTGGGTTGTCGCTTGGCGTGCGACGGGCAAGCATAACGGGTGCCATTCGCGACTTCCGCCATCGCGGTCTGATCGATTCCTACCGCGGCGGAATCAAAATCTGCGATCGACAGGGGCTTGTTGCCGCGTCCCAAGGATGTTACCGGCCGCTACCCAAACCGTTGAAGCCGCGCCACTGAATGTCGAACTTCGGCACTGGCCGCACAAGGCGTTGAATCTTTGTCTGGTTCCGATTCTGAACTTGTCTTGTCGGTCGTCGACAACATAGCCCAACCGGTCGTCGTCGTTGGCCAGGATGATCGAATCGAATTCGCCAACAAGGCCTTCCTTTTCAGATTCGGGGTGACGAGAGAGTCGGCGCTCTCGCGCTCGATATTCGCGATCGGTGAATGCGATCTGCCCGAGATGCACCGGTTGATCGGTGTGGCGTTTAGCGAAGATGCCGAGCCGGCCGAAGGACACCGCATCGAACTGGCATCAGTGGGTGCGAACCGCTTATTGCTAACAGTCACCGCCCGCCGCCTTGCCGCCGGAAAATCTGGGCCGCGCGTACTACTCGCCTTCGATGATACGAACATCCAGCCCGCGGCCACCGCTTCGCCAAGGGATGACTCGCAACTGATTTTGACGTTGGTCGACCAGTTGCGGAATGCTTCGGATGCCGACTGTGTAATGACCATAGCAGGCGAACTCCTAGGCCGTCATCTGGATGCCACCACCGTTGCCTTTGCAGAGATAGACGATTCGGAGGAGTACGCGACGGTCGTTGCCGACTGGAAGGCCAGCAGTGAAGACAGCCACCCCACGCGCTATCGTCTCTGTGATTTGTCACCCTCACTACCAAGGGATCTGAGTGAAGGGCGCACCGTTGCTCTCGACAACGTCTGCCTGCATCCGCGAATGACTGAAGCGCACTGCAAGGAAGGATCGGCGCAGGACGTCGGTTGTGCGGCCCTCGTCGTGCCCGTCCTAAAGGAAAAGCGACTGGTGGGGGCGCTCGCGGTTTCCGCCGCGCAGGCTCGCGAGTGGTCCAGCGCGCAAGTCGCTACGGTCGAGGAGTTTGCCGCGCACACCTGGGTGTTTGCCGAGCGCGCGCGCACCCATAGAGCCCTCCACGAGAGTGAGCAACGGCTGCGGTTGGCGCAGATTGCCGGCGGGGTTGGAATTTGGGAATGGCGACGGGATACCGGCGAGGTTTACTGGTCCGAGCAGTCGCGACTCATGTTCCAGTTCGACGAAGACGTGGCCCCGGCCTACGAGACCTGGATATCTGCTGTGCATCCCGAAGACCGCGCGCAACTGGAGGCAGGTATTGCGGCCGCGTGGGATCATGGCCGGTACAGTGCTGATTATCGCATCATTCGCTCAGACGGAGCGACCCGTTGGATACGTTCAATGGGTGTGACGGATGAAGCGGTGTCACACAGTATCATGCGTGGCATCGATCTGGATGTGACCGAACGCAAGGAAACCGCCGAGCAGATTCGCCGGAGTAAGGTTCGCTACGAGAAGTTGTTCAATTCTATCGACGAAGGTTTCTGTATTATCGAAATGATTTTTGACCGCGATGGGCGTCCAGTGGATTACCGCTTTACAGAAGTGAATGCGGCTTTCGAGCGCCAGACCGGTCTGGAGAATCCGGTCGGACGCACCATCGGCGAATTAGTCCCTGATCTCGAAAAATACTGGTTTGAAATTTACGGCCATATCGCAAAAACGGGTGAATCGAAGAGATTTGAAAGATGGGCGAAACAGCTTGAGCGATACTACGATGTGTTTGCGTTCCCCTTCGGAGACCTCGATGAAGGACAAGTTGGAATCCTTTTCAGGGATGTTTCAGAGCGCAAGAAGCAACAGCAAAAGATCAACGAACTCTTCGGCGAAGTGAATCACCGCACGAAGAACCTGCTTTCCATCGTGCAGTCTATTTCCACCGAGACCGCCAGGGAGATCGAGCCCGTGGAGTTTTCCGAGAGACTCTCGGAACGGCTGAGCGGACTGGCCGCCTCCCAGGATTTGATCATTCGCGGAAATTGGAGTGCCATTTTGATGTCAGAACTGATCGAGTCCCAGGTCAGGATCCTCATCGGCAATCGGCATGATCAGATAACCATGTGCGGCGAAAGAATCATCATTAAACCGGCGGCCGCACAAACGATCGGCATGGCAATACATGAGCTTGCCTCCAATGCTTCGAAGTACGGTGCCTGGTCGACGGATGAGGGAACCGTGAAGATCGAGTGGTGCGAACGCGGCTCTCGCGTCGTTCTGAGTTGGAACGAAAAAGGAGGTCCGGCCGTTTACCCTTCATCGGCACAAGGCTTCGGGCGACGCGTCATTGAAGATATGACCGCGTATGCGTTAGGAGCGGACGTCGAGCTTGTTTATGAGCGTGAGGGTGTCAGTTGGCGCCTCGACGCGCCGATAGCCAATTTAATTTCGGAGGAACCGGGCGGGAGAACGTGAGGATCGCAATGACACGGCAGACGTCCATCCCGACTGTTCTGATTGTGGAAGACGAATATCCGATAGCATTCGCGATCAAATCAATATTGTCCGATGCCGGATACCACATTATCGGGCCCGTGGGCACGGTATCAGAAGCCATCGATCTTATCGCACAAACTGATAACTTGGACGCTGCGGTTCTTGACCCGAACCTCAGAGGCGAAATTGCATCCAAGGTCGCGCAATCTCTCACGGATCGTGATATTCCGTTTGTCTTGGTCTCAGGGTACTCGCGCCACGAGCTTGCCCGCTGGTCTCTGAACGCCGAACTGATCGAAAAGCCGATCCTTGACAACCGTCTCTTGAATTCCCTGGAAAAGTTGATTCCGCGCGAGCAACGTGCGGTGTAGAGTGTCAGCGCTCATATTTTTCCACCGCGACACAAGTGTTACGGCAGCTTTGCAGGCGAAGCGGGGACCGCCACTGTTGAGACAAATCGATGTCTGACCCCCCTATCGCTACGTCGCCAACGCCAGGCAATGTTCCCATCTGTGCACTCGGCGCCTCGGCCGGAGGCGTTCGTGCTCTCCAGGAGTTCTTCGCAGAAGTCAGCGAAGAGACAGGCCTCGCCTTCATCGTCGTGACCCATCTGGCCCCCGACCAGCCGAGTGCGCTGAGCGAAATTCTTTCCAGAAAAACGCGGATGCCCGTCACCAAGGTCGAAGGGTCGATGCAGATCCGGCCCAACAGCGTCTACGTTATCCAGCCGGACCGGGAACTGATTATCGAGGGCAACAACGTCACCTCACGACCGCATTCCGGCGCCGTTCGCAACCGGGCACCCATAGACCTGTTTTTCCGTTCAGCTGCTGCGGGGCGCAAAGATGGCCTCGCTATGGTGCTTACGGGTGCAGGTTCGGATGGTGCGCTGGGTGTCAGGGCAATCAAGGAAGGTGGCGGCGTTATTTTTGCGCAAAACCCTGAGACGGCCGAGTATCCGACGATGCCGCGCAGTGCCATCGAAACCGGATCGGTGGACTTCGTCGGCGAGATTCCGGAACTGGCTAAGCGGGTGGCGGAGGTCGCTCGCGCCAAATCCGAAGTGGCCAATTTGAAGGTAGAGAATACCGAACACGACATCCGCCAAATTCTCAAGTCGCTCTATGACCAGACCGGACATGATTTTTCCAGCTACAAGCGCACGACACTGCTTCGCAGGATTCTACGCCGGCTGCAGGTTCGTCAAATAACCGACCTACTGAGCTATTCCCAACTCCTGCGCGATGATCCCGACGAGGCCCGGCAACTGCTTGGCGATCTACTCATCTCTGTAACGCAATTTTTTCGGGACAACGACGCCTTTGAGGTACTTTCCGAACAGGTCATCAAGCCCTTGTTCGACAAGTGCGCCGAAGATGGAGCAATTCGCGTCTGGGTCGCCGGGTGCGCGACGGGCGAAGAAGCCTACTCGATTGCGATGCTGATCCTTGAAGAGGCCGAGCGCCGTTCGAGTTCAGTGAAGGTGCAGATTTTTGCCAGCGATCTGGATGATGGCGCCCTCGCCGTCGCCCGCGAAGGCCGCTACCTCAAGTCCATCGAGGAGGATGTTTCCGACGATAGGCTGAAGCGCTTCTTCATCGCCGATGGCATCCACTATCGCATTCGAAAAGAAGTGCGTGAACTCATTCTCTTTACAAACCACAGCCTGCTCAAGGATCCGCCGTTCATCCGGGTCGACCTCATCTCTTGCCGCAATCTGCTCATCTATATGGAACGCGAGCTTCAGCAGCAGATCGCCGAGTTGTTCCACTACGCGTTGAATTCGAACTGCTATCTCTTCCTTGGATCCGCTGAAACAGTAGAAACGTTTCCGCAACTGTTCGAGCCCATCGACCGGGAAACCAGAATATATCGCTCCAAAGCTGGCTCCAAACGCCCCCTGCCATCCCTGCAGCATAATTTGAAGGTAACGCGCTTCGCTCATTACGAAGCTCCAAAATTCTCGCAAAGCAACCGGGAGGGGCTTGATCGCCAGCACATTGCCGCCCTCGAGCAATACGCGCCACCGAGCATTCTGGTGGATGAGAGCCACACCGTTCAGCACCTTTCTCCGAGCGCTGGGCGATTCATCATGCCCTCGGTCGGTCCGCTGAGTTCATTGGCAACGATGCTTGTCCGGCCTGAACTGCGGGTGGACCTGAAACTCGGTCTTGAGCGTGCGTTTGCGCAGAATGTGCCGACCTTATCGCTGCCAGCCAGCGTCAGGTTCGAGGATGAAAGGCGCCGCGTATCACTACACGTTGTACCGACCGGTGGCGGCGATGGTCCTCCGCGCCGAGCACTCGTGTTCTTTCTCGATGGCGGGACGATGCCGGAGGCGATGCCGAGCGCAGAAGACGACGGCGGCGCTTACAGTGCGGACGATAATCGCCAGCTGCGGGAGAAACTCAGCGTTGCTCAGGAACGCCTCAGCGTCAGTCGGACCGAGCATGAGCAGTCGATACAGGAGTTGCGGGCAGCCAACGAAGAACTGCAGTCGATCAACGAAGAATATCGCTCGACGTCGGAGGAACTGGAGACGAGTAAGGAAGAACTCCAGTCCATGAACGAGGAACTTCAGACGGTCAACGCGGAACTGAAAAACAAGCTTGCCGCGATCTCGACGGCGCATGACGATCTGCAGAACCTGATGGCCGCGACAGAAATCGGCACCCTCTTCCTTGACAGCCAACTGCATATCAAGCTGTTCACGCCGGAAGTCGCGAGGCACTTCAACATTACGGAGGCGGATGTTGGACGCTCCATATCCGATTTCACTCACCGCCTAATTTATGATCGGGTGGAGAAGGATGCCCTGAACGTCTTGAAGAATCTCGTGCCGGTCGAAACCGAGGTGCAGGCCAAGAACGGTCGCTGGCTGATGATGCGCCTGCGCCCATACCGCACGACCGAGGACAGGATTGAAGGCGTCGTGGTCACATTTGTCGACGTCACCACGCGGCGCGAAGCGGAAGCTCAGTTGCGCGACAGCGAAGCGCGGTACAAATCGCTGTTCAGATCGATCAGCGAAGGCTTCCTATTGGCCGAACTCGTCACCGATGACGACGGGCAACTCGTCGATCTTTACTACGCCGATGCAAATCAGTCGGCAGAAAGAGTTCTCGCCTCGAACCTGAAGGAAACACTTTGCAGCGACGCCACTGGCTGCCTTCCACCGGAATGGCTGGAGACGGCAGGAAGCGTTGCTCGCACCGGTGAATCGGAAAGCCGGGAAATCCACCTGAAGGAACGCGATCAATGGTTGGAGGTTCATGTATCGCCAGTTACCAACGGCGACGGTAAAAAGCGTGTGGCGATGTTGTTCCAGGATGTGACGGACCGGAAAAACTGGGAGACTTCGCAACAGGTTCTCATCGGAGAACTGAACCACCGTGTCAAGAACATGCTGACGGTCGTGCACTTCATCGCACGCCAGACGCAGTCGAAGTCGGCTTCAAGGGAAGAGTTCAACGATGCCTTTGAAAGCCGGCTTATAGCTCTGGCGGCAGCGTATGACATTCTCACGGCTCGCCAGTGGAAAGGCGCGGACTTGCACACCCTGATCACAAAGACCTTACAACCGCTCCTGGGCGAAGGCTTCGTACAAGTTCGGCTTGAAGGCTCCGATCTGGCTTTGGCTGCGAACGCCGCACTTCCGATCAGTTTGGCCTTGCACGAACTTGGAACCAACGCCGTGAAGTACGGGTCGCTGTCCGTTGCCACCGGCAGCGTCCTGATTTCCTGGTCCGAACTGCAGCATGAGGACAACCCCGGTCATCATATGCTGCGCCTCGAATGGAAAGAAGAAAACGGCCCACCCGTGAAACCGGCGGCGGAAGCAGGCTTCGGCATGAAGCTCCTAGAGGAAGCGGTGGCGTGGGAACTGGGCGGAACAACGGAACTGGATCTGAACGAGCATGGCCTGACATGGTGCTGTGAATTCCCTTATGACAGGCCGGCCAACAACAGGCAGAACAGAGATGGCCAATATTCTGATAGTTGAAGACACCGCCATCATTGCGATGGGGCTGGCGCAAATGGTGGAAGATCTCGGCCATTCCGTGATGGGAATGGCCTGCAACGCGACAGCGGCTTTCAAAATTATGGATTCGAGCGATCCTGGACCCGATCTCGTCATGCTGGACGCAAATCTAGGCGGGACTTCGTCGGCGCCGATTGCGGATCGGTTGGAGCGCGAGGGTACGCCCTACATTGTCTCAACCGGTTACAATGAAGAAGACCTAGCCCCTATTCTTGCTCGAAGTGCGCGGCTTTCGAAGCCGTACCGGTCCCGCGACTTGGCACAGGCGCTTAAGAACGCCGGGATTTCTGCGGAACCGGGTCGCAAATCGCAGACCAGCTTAAGCTAGTGTGATGATTCAGAAGTTCGCTACCACCTGCGGCTAGGTTCAGAGCGATCTTCTGAATCTGAATCATACTAGCAACTTTCTGATTCTAGTGTCCCTTTAGTCTCCTAAGTTCGCTCGAGTGGTTGCCGCAGAGTGGAGGCGAACTTCGGAGACGGGACAACTAGCCAAAGTAAATCTCCCGCAACCAAGGTTGCGGGAGATGCAACGATCAGAAGTCGGCGTGTACGACTATCCTATCCCTCACAGGGTATAGAAATAGTAGTACCAGATCGTTGGCTCGGGTTTGCCATCCTGATCGTTTTGCGCCTGTTGAGCTTCACTGTAACGGCTGTTCTGGAAGGCTTGGTATTCCGACTTTGTCAGCGATCCGTCTCCATCCTTCTCGAGTGCGCTGAAACGCTTGTCACCTGAAGCATTTTCGCGGTCCATCCACTCGGATTTCGTAACCGAACCGTTGCCGTCGGTGTCGATCGCGGCGAACCGTCCAGCTTCGTTCAACGCGCTGTCACTGGCGGAGGCCATATCCGATCCGTTGGCCTTGCCGCTAGCATTAGCGGCCTCTGCCGGGGAAATGTCGCCACTCTTGTCAGTGTCTGCCTCTTCGAAGCTTTTGCTGTCCCATGATGTGCTCGTTTGGGATTGAGCGCTGGTCGGCTGGGACTGCCCGCCGTTTGCTTGCGATTGCTCGCTGTTGGACGCCAGATCACCCACAGCCGGGGCTGAGCAGGCCTTCCATTCCTTCACGGAAATCTTGCCATTTCCATCCGCATCGATTTGCTCGAACTGCGCTTGCGTCTGCGCGTCGGCTTCGGACTTCGAGATCGTTCCGTTTTTGTCTGAATCGACCTTGGTCCAGGATTCCGAACATGCGCTTGAAGCCGCACTCATAGCAGCATCAGAACTGCTCTTCGAGGGGGTTCTGCGCGAATGCCGGGCTGAGAATCAACGCGCTTGCCATAAGCGCCGCTCAAGTCCCGCATACATATTTGCTAATCATGTTTATCAACTCTGGTCCCAACGAATAGTCGCGGGCTCAAGTTCCCGCTACGAGCGCGTGATCGCGCGCTGTCGTACGCAGCCAAGCAACTGCTTTGCGACCAGGAGCCGAGTGGAGTTGGAACATCGTTGGTATATTTGGCGCAGTTGCGCGCTTGACCGCTGAATGATGGCTGCGGGAGAACTCTGGGCCGGAGCACCGCACTTAGCACCCCGCACTCGATGCCGTGGCTCCGGCCCAGCCTCTCCTATTAGGAGAGAGACGATTGTTCGCTCGCCGTCCAGGAAAGGGAGGAGCCTGACCGGAGGATCGCTTTCGATCAGGCTCCTGGCGCGTATCGGGTGGGAGCCGCACACGCTTAATGGTGTTACGTCCATTCTCAGAGAGCTGGCAGACAAAAAACGTCAAACGAAATTGGACAAACCGCCAGCACAGTTCAACCGGTTTCACGGTACCCCGGCGTACGCTAATATCGAATAACGCTGGCCATGCCATTCAGGCCTACTCATCCAAAGAAGAGCGGCCTTCTCTCACTTTTGCGATACGGCGACATGCGTTCCACTGACTTCCCATCAATTGCGAGAAGTGTGCAGTAACGTACTGAAAGTTTAATTTTATCGTGTGCGGAACTAGGCCAGCCGACACCTGTTAACCGGGAACCGGAGCCGGTCTTCTCTAGCGGGAGACAGGATCCGGTCGCTGCGGCGCTCACGCAGACCGCATGCGAGTCTAGAAAGACCAACCTGAGGAGTCGAACAAAATGAAAAAGAAGATCTCAGCCGGCACACTTGCAAGTGTTTCGTCGGTTGCCGCCTTGTCGGCATTCATGTCTGTCGCATTGCCGCCCAGCGCTGATGCAATGGACGCACGCGTGTCAGTTGATCTCAATGTCCGCGCAGGCCCCGCGAGCCGGTTCCCCGTCGTAACGACAATTCCCGAAGGACAAACGATCGAGATTTATGGTTGCGTCGACGGCTACACGTGGTGCGACGTGTCCTACAGCAACCGTCGTGGCTGGGTCTATGCCGACTATCTGGAGGCTCGCTACAACGACCGCTACGTTCCCGTCATCGAATACAGAAGCGAAATTGATCTCCCAATAATCACCTTCGTAATCGGAGATTATTGGGACAACTATTATCACGACGAACCTTGGTACGGTAATCGTAGCCGGTGGGTGACGATCTGGCGCAACGATGATGACTACAGGCGCTACTCGCGGCGCCGTGGCGATCGGGATCGCGATTGGGATCGGGATCGCGACCGTCGTGACGTACGCCGCGACCGCGACGATAGTGACGCGCGCCGCGACCGCGACAGTCGTGAAGCCCGCCGCGACGGCGACGACGATCGTGACGTACGCCGCGACCGCGACGATCGTGACGCGCGCCGCGACCGCGACAGTCGTGAAGCCCGCCGCGACCGCGACGACGATCGTGACGCACGCCGCGACCGCGACCGTCGTGAAGCCCGCCGCGACCGTGATGATCGCGATGATCGTCAAGCGCGACGGAACCGTGGTGACGATGATGACCGATCCTCGCGCGGCAGCAACCGGCAGTCCAGCCGCGATGCCGACAGCGATAGAAGCGGAACGTCACGGTCGTCTGGTCCGTCTGGTCCGGGTGCCAGCGGCAAGGCAGCTTCATCGGCGACCGGATCATCCACTGGTCAGCGAGGCAATGACGCAGGTTCTGCGGGTGCTGGAGCCAGCGCAGGTGGTCCAGGTGCTGGAGCTAACGTAGGTGGCGCTGGTGGCGTTGGCCGAGGTGGCGGCGGCGGTCCCGGCGGCGACCGTGGCGGCGCAGGCGGCGGTGGTGGCGCTAACTAAACTAGTGTTCTGGATCAAAAGCATGATTCCCGGGCGAAGGTAGTCAAGCGTTAGTGACTCCAGAACACAAACAAAAGCTTGCCTAGTGTTCCGGCGGAGGCGCTTGGGAACCAAGCGTCGGAGTCGGAACACTAGTGGCCCGTCGCGCCTAAATCGCATCATAGCCGCAACCTCGTTCGATTTAGGCGCGACATGAGGGCCACTAGCAACATCAATGA
>JGI25321J50212_10002849_pt1 | contig 12551 bp, 10 predicted proteins | sample AutmiccommuBRH23_FD_50212 | JGI IMG/M metagenome (IMG submission 50212)
GAGCAACCGAACCCCGAACACCACCCCCGTCGCCCCAGTGATCCCCACTATCAGTCTTTTCATATGCCCCTCGCTCAAGGAATCAGTACAACTCCAGATGATTGTTGATAGTCCGTTATATGGACATTTATGCTAGAGATTTCGCCCCTCAAATAACGTTGCTGCGCCTCACTTGCTGATTACTCTAATTACCACTTGCAAGACAGGCAATCCATCTAGCCGAATTACTATTTCAATATATGGACTATTGTTTTTGCTCGAATGCCACCTTGCAACCGATCAAAGAGCGAGTGAAGGCGAACCAGGAGTACCGGGGGGATACATGCGGGGGCTTGATCGAGCTTCGTGACCCCGCCCTGATGGAACCAGCGATCAGCCCCGAAAATCGCGTTAGTCAGCTATTGCCACATGATGAACGCGGTGCCGAGCGCCCCGAGCCCGGCGGCGCACAGCACCGGTGCCGTCAGCCCATCTTTGGAACGGAAGAGCGTCACCGACAGCAGGATCGTGACGAAGGTTTCCATGGAGGTGATCAGCGCCACGCGGGAGACCGTGCTGTAGCTAATCGCGGCAAAAAAGAAGATCTGCCCCAGGGAACTCAGCACGCCGGCCGCGACGATCCAGGGGTCAAAGCTCGTGAATGTGTTACGGATCGCCTGTCGGTAACTACCGAGAAAGGCCCCCGCCAGCATGAAGACGAGCGAGCCAACGACGGCACCGATCAGCGTCCCGAGCGTCGGATCGGGAAGCAGCATCAGGCCCTGCTTGCGTGCAACGTAACCCACTGCATAGGCGAGCGCCGACACCGGGCCATAGACGTAGCCCACGTTGACCCATGTGCCCAGATATTCACGCCCGGAGCTGTCAATGACCACGCCCGAGCTTTGCCTGGAGGTCTGTAGCGACTGCTTTACCAGCACGCAGAAACTGGAAAAAATCAGCAGCATGCCCGCGATCAGCGCTGCGTCCATCGGTTCCCCGAGCACCAGCACGCCAAGCAGCACCGAAAACACAGGATTGAGCCGTTTGACCGCGGAGGCGCGCACGGCGCCCAGATGCTGCACGGAGGCGAACACGAACACCCGACCGATGAACATCGTCAGCACGCCGGCTCCCGCGAACCACGCGAGTGCCGGCGCGTCGACGCGTGGCAGCGCATTTCCCCAGGTCAAGTAGATCCACGCCGCGAACGCCATCGTGCTGGTGATCAGGATGGAAAGAAAGGCGCCGTTGTCCTGTGAACCCCGCTCCACGGCGCGTCCGATTGCTACGTTCGATGACGCAAAAAAAGTCATCGATAACACGGCCAGCCACTCACCCACAACGACTTACTCCCCGATCGGTCGGAGCAGGAATCCTGAGTCCTCCTCGAATTTCGTCCGGATTCGGTGGACAGCCGTGACCTGACGAAGGTGAATCACTGGCGCGCCAGCGTCGAAAATTAAAGGCCCCGTGCCGAAGGGCCCACTGCCGCCCGCCGTGCTCCCCTACCGTACGATGCATGCCACGCCGGCTCAAAAACTGTGACTTATGCCCAAGGCCGCCTGCGTAATGTCAGCGCCCGTATCGGCACTCCCGTTCTCCATATTATTGAAGCGGGCCGACCGACCATTGGTGAGTCTGGTAGCCATCGCAAACAAGGAGGTTCTCTTGGAGAGGCTGTAGCTCCCCCCGAGCGACCACATGTCACCGTCCAGTCCGCTCGTCGAGCAGGCGGCACCGCCGACGAGCGAACAACTGTCAGCTGAGGCGCGCGCATAGGAGATCGCGGCAAGCCAGTTGCCGAAACGATGGTCAAAGCCGAGTGACCACGCGTTCTGCTTGTACTCCTTAAAGCGGTTCGGCAGGCCGTCCGTTTCCTTGTACTTCAGCATCGCGTAATTCCCTTCGATCCGGCTATTGCCGAATTTGTACCGGAGCGTCGCACGCGTCCCCGTGTCCTTCGAATTCGCGTCCGGGGCCGCTGTGAAGTTCGACAAAGCTGCAGGAGCATTGCGGGAACCACCGAAATAGTCTGTATGGATTTCGTGCGCCACCGCGACGTAGAGGCCGCCACGGCCGAAAATTACGCCGTACGACTGCAGATGCGGGTCGCGCTCATCGGTCTTTCCTTCGTCGGTCGCGTATTGCGCGTGCACTTGGAAACCAGCGAATTTTGGAGACTCGTACAGGATGGTGTTGGGTGGCCGCAAATGGAAGCTGCCGGGTTTGCTGATACCGAACGCGGGCTTGGAAAGGATATTGCTGTTGGAGACGAAGTTCCCGCTACTGATGCCGAGGAAGTTCATTCCGTCGCCCAGCGATTTGTAAACACTGTCGTGAATGCCCAGCTTTACCAGGCCGAAGTCGCCGGAGAGACCGACAAAGCTGTTACGAGCGGAGGACAAGCCGGTATTGCTATCGATCGAAACGCGCTGCTCAATCTGAAAATGCGCCTTGTAACCGTTACCGAGATCCTCCGAGCCGCGAAAACCTAATCTGGAGTTGGAAGCATTGATCTCAGTATGGCTGGCGATATTGTTACCCCCGGGCGCGCCAGTGAGTGTGCTGACGGGCGCCCCGGGGCGAGTCGCACCGGTCGTTTTTGCCTGCCCGATCTGCGGATAGAGCTTGCCGTAGATCACCACGTTCGATGAATCCGCTTGCGCAACCAGCGGCACCATCAGTCCTCCAGTTACTACTATCACATAAAGTCTCTTCTTCCTCACGGCGATTTCTCCCTGGAAATTAGGACCTACTCCTCCTGATCGACTGAATGCTCCGGCGTCCTCTTTGAAGCCATTCCGAACCCGAGGCGCCGTTTTTCTCTCTGTTACGGACAAAAAATTGCCCCGAGAGCAGGCAAACCTGCTCGCGTTTTCATGTGGATTTTTGTGGTTTCCTGCGAAAACAGTCCGCTTGCGTCGGTTTGCGCAGCGGCAGTCTCAATCGGTTCGCGCCACTTTTGTCCCCTTGCGAACCGGACCGTCTAGTTTTCCTAGTAGCGGCGGCTCCCCAGCTTTTACCAGGTGGACCGTTGCCTTAATTAATCTGGAATCGGGGGAGCTGTAACTCGCGAACTCGTTTTCTAAAGTCACTGGCCCTGCCCGCGCCGCCCGGAGGATCCTCAATTACGCGTGGCGGCCGGGCGAGCACAACTTCAGCTAAGCAAATAACCGAATTTCTCGCGAGCCTCGCACAAGTCCTTCGGACTCAACCGATTGACCAGTGGGAAGCGATCGCGCCAGTGGAACGGACGGCACGCGTCGATGATCGCGCGCGAGTTCGTGTAATTACCCTTTTCACGATCCTCGGGGGTGAGGCGCGGATCGAGTGGCGTGCTCCACGAGTTCGTGATGATGTCGATCGACGTCGCCGGATCGGAGCGCGTCACCACTGCCCACATCACCTCCTCCAGGTTGGACGCGTCGACGTCGTCGTCGACCACCACTACGTACTTACCCGCGTACGCTCCGACGTGGCACTGGCTGGCAATATGGCCGACCTGCTTGACGTGGCCTGGATAGCGTTGCTTGATCGCCACTGCAAGGAGCATGCGGGCGCCGCCGCACTCGTGAGCCCACGCAGCCGTGATGTCGGGCACACCGGCTTTCTCGATTTCCTGCTTCAGCAGCGCCGAGCGTGTCACCGCACGGTAGCGCGCCATTTCGTCCGGCGGGCACAGCGGGGGGCAACCGAGGATGATCGGGTTGTTGCGATGGTAGATCGCCTTGATCTCGAGAACGGGCTCCTCGCGCACGTCGCTCGCGTAGTAGCCGGTCCACTCGCCGAACGGACCTTCCTTCTTGCGTCGTGTCGGATGCACGTAGCCCTCGATGACGAGTTCGGCGTTGGCCGGAATCGGGATGCCGGTGACCTTGCCGCGCACCATCTTCTGCGCCTTGCCACGCATCGCTCCAACCATGTCGAATTCGCACACGCCGTATGGCACTTCGCTGCACGCCATCAGGAACGTCAGCGGATCGCCGCCGACGACGATCGCTGTCGGCATCGGCTCACCGCGCGCCTCGTACTTGTCGCGGTGGATACGACCATGCTTGCCCGGGGAAATGTAGAAACCGACGGTCTTCTTGTCGTGGATCATGACGCGATAAGTGCCCGCGTTGAGCCATTTCTCGTCGGGATCCATCGTGATGTTGTAGCTGCCGGTGCCGATGTAGCGGCCCCCGTCATGCTCGTGCCACTGCGGCGTCGGAAACTTCGTAATGTCGATGTCGTCGCCCATCAGCACATTTTCGAAGATCGGACCATATTCGACGATCTCGTGCGGGAGCGGCTCCATGTCGCGCAGGCTGTTCTCGAGGAAGGCCTGCGACAGCTCCAGCCGGGACAGATCCGTTGGAAAACCGAGGGTCATGTTCTTGCGGCTTCCGCCGAAGAAGTTGACGAGCACGCGGTGGCCCTTCTCGCATCCGGGCACGTCGTCGAAAATTACACAGGGGGCCGCATCCGAATGCATCGCGAGGTCGGCTGCCATGCCGATCTCCTTTTGCCATGTCGCGCCCTTGATCACATGCACTTCACCCAGTTTCTCAGCTTCGACAATCCACTCGCGCAGATCCTCGTAGGCAATCTGGCAACGCTGTTCGAGGTCCCGTCGCCCTACGCCTTCCTGGACGCCTCCGACCGCTCTGTTCAAAGCGTTATCATTCACTTGGTCTTCTCCTGCGTTGAAGCCGCGCCGAATCCCGGCCCGACAATTTGAAAGGATTGGTTAGTGAGCCGTCTTCCATGGCACAAGCCAGCGTTCGAGCTCGGTAAGCGCGAGCGAGAACAGGAAACCGAGCAGCGCAATGACGATGAGGCCGACATACATCGTTTCCACCGACAGGATTTCCCACGCGTTCCAGATCATGTGCCCGAGGCCGCTGTTGGCGCCGACCATCTCGGCGATCGTGATCAGGATCAGGCCCAGGCCGACCCCGAGCTTGATGCCGGTCATGATCAGCGGCATCGCCCCCGGTAATGCGATCGTGCGGAACACCTGCCAGCGGCTCGCCTTGAAGTTGTGGCCGACATCCAGATAGATCTTGTTGATCTCCATGACACCGGCCATCGAGTTGATCAGCACCGGATAGAACACCCCGGTCGCGACCATGACGATTTTCGACGCCTCGCCGAGGCCGAAGATCAGCAGGATCAACGGCAGGATCGCGCTCTTCGGGATTGGGTAGGTCGCCGCGACCAGCGGATCGAATACCGCGCGGATTGGCCGATACAGTCCCATGACAATGCCGAGCAGCAGCGCCGGGATGCCGCCGAGCAGCATCCCCCAGAACAGCCTCGTCAGGCTTGCCGCGGTATCAGTCCACAGGGACCCCGACACGACCAATGCAACGAGCTTCACGGCCACCTGCGACGGCGCGGGAAAAAAGCGCGCGTCGATTGCGCCGGACTGCACGCACAGCTCCCACAACACGATCAGCGCCAGCGGCGATACGAGGCCGATCAATCGGTCTCGATTCCTTGCTGATCGCACTTTCGTACGTGTCTCGGCAACGCGCGCCTTCTTTGCGATGCTCATGACCTTACCCCCTCCTCATCCTGGGCGCGGGCACGGCGGACCTCGTCGCGCAGCTCGTCCCAGATGTTGTAGACGAGCGCGCCGTATTCGGGCCGGGCGCGAAGCTCGAGAACATGCCGGGGGCGTTCGAACGGCACGTTCACGACCATCTTCACCTTGCCCGGATGGGCGCTCATCACGAGAATGCGATCGCCAAGCGTGACTGCTTCATCAACGCTGTGCGTAATGAACAGCACCGTCTTGCGGGTCTCGTCCCAGATGCGCAGCAGCTCCTCCTGCAGAAGGAGCTTGTTCTGCTCATCGAGCGCCGAAAACGGCTCGTCCATCAGCAGAATTTCGGGATCGTTGGCGAATGCCCGTGCGATCGAGACGCGCTGACGCATGCCCCCCGACAGCTGGTGCGGAAACGCGTCGGCGAAACGCGACAGCCCGATTCGCGAAAGGTAGTGACCGACCGTCTCCTTGATTTCGGTCTTCGGCCGGCCGCGCATCACGAGTCCGTAGGCCGCGTTCTGCCACACCGTCATCCACGGGAACAGTGAGTCGCCTTGGAACACCATCGAGTTCTCGGGTCGCCCGCTGCCGGAATGCGCAATCTCAACGCTGCCGCTCGACTCGCTCTCGAGCCCGCCGAGAATCCGCAGCAGCGTCGTCTTGCCGCAGCCGCTCGGGCCGACAATCATGAAGAAGCAGCCCTCGGGAATGTCGAGGGACACCGCGTCGAGAGCGGCGAAGCGCCCGCGACGCGTCTCGAAGCTCTTGCCGAGGTTGCGGATGCGGATTTTCGGTGGGGTCTGCGCACTCGCCACACAGGCCGCCTGCGCAAGGACGTCCTGGATCGAATCGTCGCTCACTGGAGGCTCCTTTTCGCTTCATACGTGCCGAGATCCTTGAGTGCTGCCTCGACAAACGTGTGGTCGACCGCCTGCTCCACAGCGACATTGCCCTGGATCAGCCCCTCGTCCTTGAAGAACTGCAGATCGTTGCGCAAGCTTGGCTCGTGGACCTTGCCGTTCGGATTGCACCCGTTCGCGCTGAGGAGGCGGTAGGTCGCCGGATCCTTGAGCGCCGTACTCGCTGTCAGGATGGCAATGATGTCGTCGCTGCTCGGCCCGGCGAGCCTTCCGTCCTTCAACGCATCGTTGTAGTCGCGCACGCCGCGCAGGTAAGCACGCATGAATTTGCGAGCCACTTCCGGCTTCTCGCGTGCGAACGGGCCGGAATAGAGCACGACCGCGAGCTGATGATCCGGATACGCCTCGTCGTCGCCGAGCACCTTCACGGCCGCGCCGCTCTGGATTGCCCGGGTTGCGGACGGCTCGGTCGTCAGTGCCGCGTCAACCGCCGCGTTCTGCAGCGCCATCACGTGCTGAGGAAAACCCATGTAGACGCGCTCCACGTCGGCCGTCTTCAGGTCCGCCTTCTTCAGCATCTCGTTGAGAGTGGATGTCGATGCGCTGCCGGGAGCGCTACCGGCGATCTTCATGCCCTTTAGATCCTTCAGCTCCTTGAATCGCCCGCTATCGACCAGATCCTTGCGCACCAGCAACGGCTGATAGCCGTATCCCGGTGGCGTCGAGCCCTTGTCGGCAACTATCTTGATGCTGATGCCGCGAGCGATTGCGTTGTAGAGCCCCGCGGACGGCGAGCCGCCGCCGACGTCAAGGTGACCGGCGCCGAGTGGAGCAATCATCTTCGCCGCCGAGTCGAACGGAGTGAATACGACTTCCAGCCCCTCCTCGCGGAAATAACCTTTCTTGTCAGCGATGAGAAAACCGGCGTCGCTACTGGAATTGACAATACCGACGCGAACTTCGGTCGAGTCGGTGGCGACGCAGTTGAGCGCCCACACCGCAAGACAGGTTGCCGATAAAAATCTCAGACATGCTGTTTTCATCGATTACTCCTCCTTTGTCGTTCCTCGACGTTGCAACTCTGCACAAGCGATGTCCGAGCGCGACGTCTTCTTTCTGCGAACCCACACGCGGGCGAAACAACGCCTTCACCGAAACATCCGGCATTCGCCCGAACCGTATTGCGATACTCCCTTCGCCGCGCATGACATGCTGAAAGAATCTATTGTTGTAGTTGTGGCACTCCTGTTCTTCACCTTAATCCAGCCGGAAAGGCTGATATCGGGCGGGAGTTGGGCGCAGGTTAAGTCTTCCCGTCCTCCGCTCACTGGTTTCACCTGCGACTGGCCGTGCCGGGGCGGCACGAGTTGCGCGGCAGTTCCGGCGGCAGGACTGATCTCCCGCCGGCGCTCCTGTCTGACACTCCTGGGTTGATTGCAGCGACCGCTGCCGAGAATCACGCCCTTTCAACAGTTGCGGAGATCGGCGAGCAACCGACCGGCGAGCCAGCCGGTGCGGTTGCTCAGATCCAGGACCCGGTATGCGTTAAGCATCACGGACTCCTTTGTGTTGGCAGCAGCGGTCAGCGTCCCGTGCGTGCCAGGGACAGCACCCAGCCTTCCATGCGCGAGCGCATCTTCTTGATGTCGCCCTCGCCGAAGAAGGCTTCCGGCTTGACCAGATCGACGCCGTACACCGGGCGGTGGAAGTCGCTCTCGTAGCCGAACGGCACGGTCGCGTCGATCCCCATGCCGCCTTCGAACTGGGTGTTCGAGGCGGTCCATTGCTTGTCGCCCGAGGTCATGCGCTCGGCCGGCATGAAGGTCTGGCCTCGCCCGCCGGGGATCGGGTTGAGGATGTCGGTGCGCGGATTCACGCGAGTGGTCAGACACCACATGATGTCGTCCATCGAGTAGATGTCGACGTCTTCGCTCACCGCGATCGCCAGGCGCATCCCTTGCGAGCACGACAGGATCGCGGAGAGGAAATTGCGCTGCCAGCCTTCCTCGATCTGGTTGCGCTTCTTGACCTGGATGATGCAGCCGCCCCAGTCGGTCATGCAGTACGGGATATGCACGTTCTGCACGATGCCGGGCTGCAGCCGCTCGCACAGCGCGAAGATCGCCGACTCGCGCACCGAGGTGTCGATGTTGGCGTCGTCGGCCGTATGCACGCCGAGCGGGAAGATGATCGGCTTGCTCTCGCGCCGGCGCATCGTGATCGCGGTGACGTGGAACGTCGGCGCCTTGTACGCTTTGCCCATGTAGCCCGCCCACTCCGGGTGGAAGTGAAAGCGCCCCTGGACGTCGGCCGCTTCCGACTCGGCCGTCTCGTAGCGCTTGTCGCGCGGGTGCAGATAGCCTTCGAGTACGTACTCGGCGTCGGCGAGCGTGTAGGCGTCGATCGTGCGGCACTTGACGAGGCGCACCGGCGAGCCCTGGATCGCGCCGGCGATGCCGATCTCGTCGCAGCCCTTGGGCAGGATCGCGTAGTCGAAGCCCGAGCCGGCAACGAAGGTGCACGACGGGGGCACGCCGAAGCACATCGTCAGCGGGATCGGCTCGTCGTCCTTGTAGTGCTCGGTCATCACCTGCCACATGTGTGATCCGGGCGAGATCTGGAACGTGCCGACGTTGCCCCAGCGGAAGTTCATGCGGTTGTAGCCGATGTGGCTGCCGCCGTCGAAGTACGGGCCGACGACGCACGAGATGCCTGAGCCGATCGTCAGCTCGGTCTCAAGCGGCGTGTGGCGGATCGCGGTCAGCCACTTGTTGACGTCGAGGTCATCGGTGATGACCTCTTCCTGCACCGGCGCCTCGTCCTGGCCGATGATGATCGGCGCGAGCGGATGGTCGATCGCACGCGCGACCTTCTTGACCCGGTCGAGCGAGTTCTCCCAGCCGAAGAGGCCTTCGACGACACGGATGTCGCCAAAGAGGTTCGTGATCGCGCGGGCATGGGGCATGCCTTTGACGTTGTTGAAGAGCATCGGCAGGCTGCCGTCGAAGATCTTCTGCAGACCGGTGATCTCGAGGTCAGGATTGACTTCCTTGTCGGTCTCGACCAGGTAGCCTTGGGTGCGGAACCACTCGAGCGCTTCACGCAGGTCCTTGACCCCGGCCCGCAGGGCCACCGCATCGATTTCTTTCGTTGCCAGATCGTTCATCGTGTTGCCTCCAGGTTGCTTTACTCGGGAATTTCTGGGGTATGTGCGATTACTTCTGCGGCTGGAGATTGGCAACCTTGCGGTTGCGCATCTCCCCCTCCCAGCGCCGCGCGAACTCGGCCGGCAGGCCGAATTGATCGAGAATCCGGGCAACGACGTGATCCACGATGTCGTCGACCGTCTGCGGGTGGTTATAGAACGCCGGCATCGGCGGCATGATCGTCACGCCCATCTTCGAGAGCTTGAGCATGTTCTCGAGATGGATGTCGGAGAGCGGCATCTCGCGCGTCACGAGCACCAGGCGACGCCGCTCCTTGAGGATCACGTCGGCCGCCCGATGCACCAGGTGGTCGCCCGTGCCGTGGGCGATCGCCGCGAGGCTCCTCATCGAGCACGGCGCGATCACCATCCCTTCGGTCACGAACGAGCCCGACGAGATCGACGCGCCCATGTTGCCTTCGACGTGATCGACCGCGGCGAGCGCCCGCACCTGCTTGGCCGTGTAGGACGTCTCGTGCTCGATCGTCTGGATCGCCCACTTGCTCAGCACCAGGTGCGTCTCCACGTCGGTGCCCTGCAGCGCCTCGAGCAACCGAACCCCGAACACCACCCCCGTCGCCCCAGTGATCCCCACTATCAGTCTTTTCATATGCCCCTCGCTCAAGGAATCAGTACAACTCCAGATGACCGCTGATAGTCCATAATACGGACCTTTTTAACAATCTGGCTCTGCACTTAATTCGTGATAACTGTGGCCTTGAAGCAACTTTAGAGAGGAATACCGCAGCAGACAATCCATATTTCGGACTTTTTATTCCATATTTTGGACTGCTGTTATCGGACGCCTTGCAGGGGAAATGAGAGGCGGAGTTGAATTGCGCAGGTTCTGCGAAGGAACCTGCCGCAGTCGGCCGGCCGGATTACGAGGCCGGCCCGTTGGGCGACCCACCTCCCTGCACAAACAGGGAACGCAAGCGCATTCAACGTCGGCAAGACTATCGACGGACGCGAAAATGATGGGCGAATGGATTCTCGGGTGTCGCCAGGACACCCGGGAATCCGGTTGCTTACGTGTGTAGAGCGTGCCTCAAGGGCGGGCCGTGTCGCTTACGGCAGCCTCGAGATTGATGATTTCGGCCCGAATCAGCGCAACCAGCTCCTTCTGGCGCTCGTCGGTCATGCGGCTGGAGATCGCGCCGATGCTGATCGCAAGGAAAGGCTCTCCCGAGCGGGAGCGGATCGGCAACCCGACCGAAGTGGCGCCGGGCGTTATACGGGCGTCGTTAAGCGCGTAACCCAGCTCCCTGCACCGCTTCAGCAAACGCATCAGCGCGGGGACCGTGAGGTTGTTGTACGCCCCCAACCTGAGAGCGTTGGCGGAAACGACGTCGTCAATGGCCTGATCCGGCAAGGACATCAGCAGCGCCAGGCCGCCCGCCCCCACCCCCAGAGGGCGTCGAGTGCCGACATCGAGAGTGAGCGTGCGGATCGGAAAGGAACCTTCGGCGCGATCTATGCATACCGTATCAAACCCGCTTCGTATCGTGAGGAATACTGTGTCGCCGGTCTTTTCGGCGAGCCTTGCGAGGACCGGCCGACAAACATCGCGCAGATTGAAACTCGATGAGGCAGCAAGTCCAAGCTCGAAAACCAGATGCCCGAGAAAATAGCGGCGCGTCTGCGCATCCTGCTTGACCAGGCCTTCGGCAATCAGGCATTTCAATATCCGGTGGGCAGTCGGCCGCTCAAGCCTCGAATGCGACGAGATGTCAACCAGACGTAATCCCGTGCCATTGCGGGAAGCGAGGATCCGCAAGACGTGCGCGGCGCGCTGGATGCTTTGGGTCCCCGTGCCAGGGCCATTGCTGTCGCTCATCGGGAAGTTCCCTTTCATAATTCCACATTTTGGAATTTTATCGGTCACTTCCGCCTTGTCAACGCTGACTTCGAGACATAGATTTGTTGATATGCAGCGTTCTATTGCCAGTATCACTGCCAAAAATCAGTTCATATTCCGGACTGTTGCATTAGGCACGGAGTCTGATGGTGGCGCCTCGAATTCCGGTGATGCCGGATTCCCGGTAGGCACTGCATTTCTCTATCCTGTATGCAGGAGGCCAAATGGAAGATCAAGTGATTCTGGTGGACGAGCATGACAATAAGGTCGGCTTCGCAGGCAAGATGGCGGCCCACCAACGCGGTGCGCTGCACCGCGCCATCTCGATATTCGTGTTCGATTCCCATGGCCGGCTGATGCTGCAACGGCGCGCGGCAGCCAAATATCATTCGGGCGGACTGTGGAGCAATACCTGCTGCAGCCATCCCCGCCCGAACGAGGAGAGCGCCGATGCCGCGCGTCGTCGCTTGCGGGAGGAAATGGGCGTCGATTGCGAACTGAAGAAGGCGTTCAGCTTTGTATACAGGACAAAGTTCGGCAGCGGTCTCATCGAACACGAATTTGATCACGTGTTCTTCGGCAACCATGACGATCGTCCGGTATTGAATCCGGACGAGGCCGACGACTGGAAGTGGGTGGACTTGACGGAATTGACGGTCGACGTCCGCAAGCGCCCCGAAACGTACAGTTTCTGGCTGGCGGCCTGCCTCGATCGTGTCATCAGCTGTCGGTCCTTGAACCGAGCCGGGGCGGCAGCACAGAAAATTGGATCAACAAGCACTTTGATGGCATGAGTGCTGCCCAGGATAAAGCTTAAGTCCAACCGTGTCGCCGGGGCGGGGACGCCACTAGACGTCCGAATCGGGCGCGGCATCGGCCCGAGAGGCACCGTACGTCGCCGAGAACCTGTTCAAAGTCTATTGAGCAAAAGGGCCAGGAATGCGAGGTGGATGAACTGCAAGCTGGTGTTGAGCAGCCGCTCGCAGTTCTTCCATAGTCGCCTGTTTTCTTCCAGCCAGGCAAAGCTGCGCTCGACGATCCAGCGCTTGGGCATCACCTTGAACGCGGTGGTTCGCGGCGCTTGGCGATCTGCACCGTCACGCCCTGCGC
>JGI25321J50212_10002852_pt1 | contig 12542 bp, 14 predicted proteins | sample AutmiccommuBRH23_FD_50212 | JGI IMG/M metagenome (IMG submission 50212)
CAGGATGGGGCACAAAGGGTCCCACCCCCGCCATAACCACATCCAGTTCCCGCAGCAAAAGTATGTCCCGGGCCAGGGTGGTCAGTGTCTGCCCCGGAAGACCTATTATATTTCCGGAAGCCACCTGGAACCCGGTTTCTTTCAAAAGGCACAAACATTCCAACCTGTCCCTCAGATTGGTTCCCGGCCGCAACTTTTCAAAAAGACCGGGATCCGAGGTTTCAAATTTTAAAAGATACCTGTCGGCCCCGGCCTCCCGAAAGGCCCGCAGATCTTTCGGGGAACGAACGCCCAGAGAAAGGGTGACAGCCACGTCCAGACCTTCTTTCAGGGCGGCAATGATTTCAAAAAGCATTTCTTTAGTATAATATGGGTCCTGGCCGCTTTGTAGGACTATGGTTTTCAGTCCCATCTCGGCAGCGATCCTGGCGGCTGAAATGATCTCCCCGGGAATCATACGGTAGCGTTTCAGCTTTTTATTATCAGCCCGCAGCCCGCAATAAAGGCAGTTCAAGGAGCAGCAGCTGGAGAACTCGATAACGCCCCTCAGGTGGACCTCGGACCCCATCCACATGCCCCTGAGAATGTCGGCCTGATCATAAAGAAGCTTCCTTTCTTCGGACGCAGCCCCCAGAAGAAGCACCAGATCATCCTCGTTCACTGCATCGGCATCCGCAATAACTTTAGCCAGGGCTTTTTCAAAACTCATAAAAAGACTCTCCTGTCTACCTTTAATACTTTGCCCACCACGTCCTCCGGCGAAAATCACCTTTCGAAGATCGTGCCTATTAAGAAAGTATTATTATGAAATACAATCCATTATTAGCCCAACCATTGATAGTTTGAAAATTTTCTTTGGGAAACAGTAAAAAAGCAGACTTCTTTCGGGCAGACATTAAAAGTGTCACCATCCAGGTGCGCATGGCATATACTGGAACAAAATCCTGCGGGAGGTGTTACCATGAGCGATTTGGCCAACAGTTGCTTTCCTTTCCCAAATCCTTTAACCCTGACCAATATACTACTGGGTGTCATTATCCTGCTACTGCTGTTCATTATAGCAATAATATTAATAGATTAAGTGGAGATCATAGAACCCCGGGTCCTTCCTAATTGAATCAGTTAGTAAAAAGTATAACGGCAGATAAACTGCCGTTATACTTTGGTGACCTTTTTGCCGGTGGATTCTTTAAGCTTGGCGGTGGCATCTTTATCGACCGTTATTTGTATTTGAATAACGTCTCCCTCTCTGGCTCCCTTGGGAATAAACGATTTAGGGATGTGGAATATTCTTTTGTTCATCTCTATTAAGGCGTATTCACCCTCGAAACGGTCTAAGACAAGCATGGGCATCCCTCCATATATGTAATATTTCGGTGCGGGTAAAAAAATACCTCTTATGTGTAATTATGCTTTAAAAGCAAGGATTTTAGAAGGTATGTCGAAAAGGCATATAGAAATGTGGGAAAACACCGGGTTTCCCGCAGATAGTATCAATCATTCGAAAAAAAGGCAGGAAAATGGAAAAATGCCATTTACATACATGCTGCAATGCGCTGACGGAAGCTTTTATACCGGATGGACCACCGACCTGGAGGCCAGGTTAAAGGTACACAACGAAGGAAAAGGAGCACGCTACACCCGTAGCCGTCTGCCTGTGCAATTAGTATATTGGGAGACCCAGCCGGGCCGCAGTGAGGCCCAGCGGAGAGAGGCATTTATACGGAAGCTTAAGCGGAAACAGAAAGAACAATTGATAAAAAGCTTTATTGCGCCCTGATTAACAATACCTCCCTCCTGCCCGGGATGTTTGTCCAATGTGACATTATCCTACTGGCTATGGCCTTTAAAAAAATGGGCTGAAATTTAGCCTCATCCGTATATAATAAAAGGAGTGGACGTTCTCTGACTCCTGATATGCTTTAATTTAACAGTGGGAGGTACCCGTATGGATAACCATACTCCATCTGACGGTGGTTCGGAAAGCGGATCCGGGTTTAAAGAACGCATTTATAAAATTTTTGGCCTGGCTTTGATTATATTTGCTTTCCTCGGCAAAATTTTTAAGCCCCTGCTCATACTATTGAAATTCAGCAAGTTCGGCGCCACTTTTGTTTCAATGTTTGTTACCGTAATAGTATACTCACTGTTTTACGGCTGGAAATTTGCGCTGGGTCTTGTTGTTTTGCTTTTGATCCATGAAAATGGTCATATGCTGGCAGCCAAAAAAACAGGTCTGCCGGTATCAAAACCCATATTTATCCCCTTCATGGGGGCGTTTATAAGCATGAAGGAAATGCCCAAAAGCGCCAGACAGGAAGCCATAATAGGCATGGGCGGACCTCTTCTGGGAGGACTGGCCTCCCTGGCATGCTTTTATTTATATGAAATCTCCAATGAAACTTACTGGCTGGCCATGGGTTATGTGGGCTGTTTTCTTAACCTGTTCAACCTGGTTCCTCTGGGTTTTCTGGACGGAGGCAGAATAGCCGCCGCCATATCCCTCTGGCTTTGGGTTCCAGGCGCTATTATACTGGGAATATTGGCTTTTGAAATAGGCAGCCCTTTAATTTTTTTGGTTTTGATACTGGGGCTGTTTGAGGGTTATAAAATATTTAAGAACAGGCATAATCCCGAGCCCCTCCAGTATTACCAGATAGAGCCCTCATTCAGGTTTAAAATGGGTATGGCTTACCTGCTCCTGGTGGCGGTATTGGGCGTAGGAATGGGCATTTCTCTCGAAATGCTCGATAACATCAGGAGTTTCTAGCCCGGGAATCCTGAATGGTGTCACGCTGACGATTCATTATGAAAGATACTATTCTATCGCGCTCCCCTCTCAAAAGATTGCCAAATTTGACGGACACTTTATTAATGGCTTTATCCTGGCCAGTTTCTTCTTCTACCCTCAGCACTTCCCCGTTTAAGATCAGGTTTTTGCCTCCTCCTGTATTCAGAAGCAATATTATTTGATCACCGGAATTTAATTTCTCAGCGGTGGTAAAGCAAAGGCCTCCCCCGCTAATGTCAACTAAGCGATCCTTTTTGTATTGACTTTTTTTGACAATATAAGCATTTTCAGCGGGAATCCACTCAAATTCCGCACTGGTTGGCAATCTAAACCATTTGCGTTTCTGCTGTTGGTTTAATGGCCGCCATGAAATCTGGTTGGAGTCTTTTTTTTCCTTTTCTTCTCTTGGCCAGAATAGGTGAAAAATCACCGCCACCAGAATGAAGACAAGTATGCCCAATAAGGCTATGGCATTCTTCATGCTGAATCCCTGCCCGCCACTGAAAGAGCTGTTCATGCTGCGGGAAACATCATGCCAGGTTACCTCGGCCTGGCATGGTAAAACAAAGATAAGCATTTGCAGTAATAGAAAAAATATAAAGCCTATTTTTCGTCTCACACCATGCACCTCTTCACAACCCGTAATTTTATATTTATACAGAAAACAGATTAGCGCCTGGGTTTGTATATCATATCGGCGCCCCCTGGTCATATTTTTTGGAAACATTTAAAATTCAGTTCGTCATATGACCACATTTTCCTTCCTAAATATGCCGAATTACCTTGGGGAAACATATATGGCGGTCTTACCGGTTGGGAAATAAGCGTCCTCAGCCCTCACCTCTAAATTAACCTGACCTGTTTAAAATTTCTTTATTAATTAATAAATCCTTAGTAGCCACTTTACATAGATGTTCGATAATTAGATAGGACAACAGATTTGGGAGTGGTATGTTGAATGTCCCTTTTTATGTTCAACCGGTCGGTATCTGCTACCGTAAAATACTTCACCGCTTCTTCTCCACCGGCTCAGAGAGTGAGAGAGTTCGGTGGCACCCATGCCTTCATCAATGAGCAGGGAAGGGAAATTCTATTTAACGACGGTTACAGAAAGGCAGCCAATTTCTACAAAATGTTCGCCAGTCAACTGGATGCCGGGGTGCTGTGGATTGACCGGGGCCTGAAGAGCGCATGCCACCACTACGACCCCGACACAGGGTCCGGGATGTGGTTCTGGCCTAACGCCGCCGAAAAATGCTCTGATTTTTTTTCCAAAGCCCAGAATCTGTGGCAGAGTAAAAAGCACGCCCGGTCCATATTTTTCCTGGGGGCGGCCACACACCTTGTGCAGGACCTTTGTGTTCCCCATCATGCCGCCTGCAGATTGTTTGGCGGCCACGTGAATTATGAGAGCTGGGCGGAAAAAAGGAAACTGGACTACAAGATGGACAGAGGCGGAATTTATGATATATCGGGCCACCCGGAGGACTGGATCGTCGATAACGCCAGACTGGCCAAAGAACACCTCTGCCTGGTGGACAACAATTCAACCGAGGACTATCACAGGGCGACAAAAGCTTTACTGCCCCGGGCGCAGTTTACTACGGCCGGTTTTTTATTGTTGTTTTATAAGCGGATTTAGATTCTGCATGGAGGGATGCGCCAAAGTGAGGGTGGCTATTTTTACAGATACCTTCGTACCCCAGGTGAACGGAGTGGCCCGGACCGTCGGCAGGCTGGCCGAAGCCCTCGAGGCCCGGGGTATAACCAGCATAGTGCTTTCGCCGGATACTGGACTAAAGAGCGGGCATGGTTATTGTATTTATTTTTCGCCGGGTTTTAATTTCCCCTTTTACCCGGAGTGCAAAATAGCAATTCCTAATTACTCGGACATGCGCAGGCGGCTTGACCGGTTCAAGCCGGATCTGGTTCATCTGGTTACCGAGTTTTCCATGGGGCTTTGCGGCCTTAGGTACGCATCTATGGCCGGTATCCCGGCAGTGGGTTCCTATCACACCAATCTTCCCCAGTATCTCTCCTATTACGGCTTTTCCTTCCTCTCGCACTGGGCATGGAAATACCTGCGGTGGTTTCACAACCGGTGTCTAATAAACTACTGTCCGTCGGAATCCTCCATGAGGCTCCTGGAGGGCAAGGGCATAAAAAATCTGGATATATGGGGGAGGGGGGTTGACAACACGTTCTTCAGCCCGGAAAAACGAAGGTTATCCTTCAGGACTCGGGCGGAAGTCGCTCGAAATGGAACTTTACTGCTATATGTCGGGCGTCTTGCCCCGGAAAAAGAACTGGACATTTTGATTGGGGCCTACTGCATTTTGCGAAAAGAATACCGGGATATAAATCTGGTGATTACCGGTGGCGGGCCCATGGCTGCGAAGCTTATGCGGGAGGCGCCATCCGAAGTCATCTTCACCGGCTACCTGGACGGCGAGGAACTGGCTGCCGCCTATGCATCCAGCGACATTTTTGTCTTTCCTTCCACCACCGAGACATACGGCAATGTGCTACTGGAGGCGATGTCTTCCGGACTGCCCGTTGTGGCTCCTAACTCCGGGGGGGTAATGGAGAACCTTGTCCACCGATACAACGGTCTGGCCTGCCGGCCGCACAGTGTCGGCGATATGGCGGAGGCGGTGGTTTTGTTAAAAGAAAACCCGGGTCTGAGACGGACCCTGGCCGAACAGGCCCGGGCCCATGCCCTGACCAGATCCTGGGACAGTGTTTTTGACAGGCTTGCAGAGGGTTACTACGGGGTTGTTTCCGAAAGCGCCCGGAAGTGCAGCGTAAAAGACGACAGCCCTGAAAAAAGCTTTAAACATCGGTTGCTGGAAATTCCTGAAAAAGTAAAATAATAATCTCGAAAGGTGTGGGTTAATGTGAATCAATCGGCAGTCTCTATAAAACTGCAGGCCCCTTCACTGGCGGTTAAACTTGCCGAAAGCAGCGATGAGATTGAGCAGGCGCTGCGGCTTCGCTTCCGGGTGTTCGTAGAGGAGGCTGAAAACTTCCACCTGTACAATGAAAGCGGGTTGGAGCAGGATGAATACGACCGTTACTGCGACCACCTGATTGTCAAGGATTTAAGTTCCGAAAGGGTTGTCGGAACTTATCGCCTTCTACCCGGTGAGAGAACCATTGGTATCGGTTTTTATTCGGAAACCGAATTTGACCTTTCTGGTATTTCGGCGTACAGGTGGAATACCCTTGAGCTGGGCAGGAGCTGCGTCATGCCGGAATACCGGGGGAGCAATGCGTTGAAGATGCTCTGGGAAGGAATTGCCAATTACCTGAATGAGCGCCCGTACAAGTACCTCATCGGGTGCGCCAGCCTTCATGCGGAAAGCCTTAAGGAAATTAACAAAATATACAGCCTGCTGAAGCTTAAAGGTATAATCAGCCAGAGGTTTGGCGTCAGCCCTCTGGCTTCGCACTGCATCAAGGGCCTTCAGCTGGTGGATATTTCGGGCAGTGAAAAGAATATTTTTCGAAGCTTACCCCCGCTGGTAAAGGGATATCAGTGGCTTGGCGCCGAAATCGGCGGGGACCCGGCTTATGACGGGGTGTTCGGCACCACGGACTTTTTTATTGTGCTGGGAACCGACCGGGTAGCAAAAAGGTATCGGCGCCATTTCCTGAGCCGTTGAGGTAATATGTTCAGGAGGTGAAGTCATGTATCAGTGGATTGCAAAAATTACAGCAGACAGTCGGCGGCTGAAATTCGCAGGACGTTGCCTGCACTGCATTCCTTCATTTATGGCGCTTTTACTCTGCCGCATGGCGGGACGGCTGTTGTACCTGCTGGGCGGGGAGTCAAGGAAACAGATTCTGAACAACATGTATGATGTGTTGGGGAAGAAGGGCCGACGGAGGGTGGCCGGGATCTGTCTTAAATATTATATTAATTTGTTTATTACCCTGTACGAGATTTTGGTTGAGTCAGATACGTTGGAAGAGACCATAGATCAAAAATTTGAGGTCGAAGGAGAATCATGTCTTAAGGCCGCCCTCAGCCTAAAAAAAGGCGCTATTCTCTATACGCCACATCTGGGGAATTTTTTTTATTACTACTGGTATCTTTCAAAAAAATTCAACTGCCTGACCGTGGTCACCGCAGGCAGTCCCGAACTGCGTCCCCTCTACCTTAAGTTCCAGGAATTGGGCTGCCGGGGACTGGATTATGACGCCACCCCGCCTTTGGAACTGATGCGGGCACTGCGGGCCCACCTGAAGGAAAACGGTGTGGTGCTGCTGATGGGTGATTTCTGGCGCCCCAATTTTCCCCCGTCAGTGTTTTTCGGTCGGATGTCCCGCAGCCCTGGCGGTGCTGCCGCACTGGCGCTGGAAAATCAGGTCCCGGTGGTACCGTTTTTCGGCCAGCGCATCAGGGGGTTCCGCCATCGCCTTTTCTTTGGGCCTCCTGTATTGCTGTATAAAGAATTTGGGCGCCATCAGCGTAATGAGGCGGTAAACAGACTGAACCTTTTTCTGGAACGGGTAATCAGCGGTGTTCCCGACCAGTGGTTTTACTGGTTCAACGTCCATGAGCGCTGGGAGCCGGATGCGCCAAGGGTTGAGGGCCAACCGGGAGGTGCCACCGTTGCCTGAGCTTTGCCTTTCTTTGATCCAGGAATACGGGTACTGGATCTTTTTCCTGGTGTTACTGACCGGTACCATGGGTTTACCAGTGCCTGACGAAGGGATCATTATATTTGCCGGGGTTCTGGTGGGAAGGGGAAATATGTTTTTTTTCCCGGCCCTGGTGGTTGGAATTTTTGCTGTTCTGGCCGGTACGCTCCTGAATTATTTGCTCGCCCATTACTTGGGTAGCCGGGGCCTGGCCCGATGGGGAAAGAAAATATGCTTAACGACCAGCCGGTTGGATCGTGCTGCCAATATCGTAAAAAGGTTTGGTGTTTTGGTGCCGTTCTGTTACTTTGCACCTGGAATCCGCATGAGTGTGTCTTACGCTGCCGGAATATTAAAGCTGCCCTTGGCTGGCTATATGGGCTGCTCCCTGATCGGAGCGTCCACATGGGTGGGATTTTACCTTTGGCTGGGTACCCGGGTCGTGCAGTAAAAGGCTCCATGGCTGTTTTATAAAATTTTAGAGTTGGGGAGATATCAAGTGTGTATGAAGATTTCAGTGATCGGCGCAGGCTATGTGGGATTAGTGGCGGCATGCTGTCTGGTCAATTCGGGGCATGAAGTGACCTGTATTGAGTGCGACGACCAGAAAAGAAAGAAGATTCAGGAGGGGATAGTGCCCTTTTACGAGGATGGGTTGGAAAGACTTTTGGTTAAAGGACTGGAAAGCGGAAGGCTGAGTTTCGCTGCGGGCTTATCCAAGTCTACCAGCGCCCCGGTGGTAATGGTGGCGGTGGGCACTCCGTCCGGTCCAGACGGCATGGTAGACCTTTCCCAGATATATGATGTAATGACGGCAGTAGCGGAACAACAACTAAAGCTCCGGGTGCTGATTATGAAGAGCACTGTGCCTCCCGGTCTGGGGGCGCAATTACAAAGGCTTTTTTTGTCCGGAAAAGGATCAGGGGCCGCTTATATTTCTAATCCGGAGTTCTTACGGGAGGGTCAGGCGGTAATGGATTGGTATAACCCGGACAGGATAGTCCTGGGGGGAGATAACTGCGAGGCCGTTGAACTGGCTAAGGATTTATACAAAGATATCAAAGCTCCTGTATGCGTTATGGATATTACCAGCGCTGAAATGGTCAAATATGCCTCAAATGCGTTTTTGGCCACCAAGATATCCTTCATCAATGAAATAGCCAACTTATGCGACCTGATGGAGGCTGATATAACTTCGGTGGCCATGGCTGTGGGCTTGGACAAGCGTATAGGCAGCCATTACTTGCAGGCCGGGCTCGGCTACGGCGGTTCCTGCTTCCCAAAAGACACCAGGGGACTGAATTTTATATCCAGCTATAATGGCTATACATTTAATCTGTTGAAATCAGTTATTGAAGTAAATTTCCAGCAACGTATCCTGGCAATCAGAAAGCTTTCACTGCATTTGGGGTCACTGGTAGATAAAAGGGTAGGTATGCTGGGGCTTTCTTTTAAGCCCGGCACCGACGATACAAGAGAATCCCCCTCCCTGGATATCATTCGCATGTTGATAAACGAAGGCGCACGGGTTTCTGCATACGACCCCAAGTTCGGCGTGGGCAGAGAAAAACTTTTGCCGCCCGGTTGTAAACTGCATTCTGATGCCATGTCGGCCGTGTCAGGCTGCCATGCAGTGGTGGTGGCCACCGATTGGCAGGAGTTTGCGGAGATGGACTGGAAAGCCGCAAGGGAAAGGATGTTGTATCCCTATGTACTTCTGGACGGCAGAAATTGCCTCGATCCCGGGAAACTGAGGGAATCAGGAATTCGTTATATAGGTATGGGTAAAAGATAAAAAGCTCGTTCAAACAAATTTTAACAAAGATTAACCCTCACGATTAAAATTTCTTTATTAATTAATAAGCCCTTAGTACTTAGTTTACATTGGTGATGGATAATTAAATTAATAGGGAGGTTTTGAGGTGGACAACAATTCAACCGAGGGCTATCACAGGGCGACAAAAGCTTTACTGCCCCGGGTGCAGTTTACTATGGCCGGTTTTTTACTGCTGTTTAATTACCGGATTTAGATTTTATATGGAGGGAGGCGTTACCGTGAGGGTGGCTATTTTTACAGATACCTTCGTACCCCAGGTGAACGGAGTGGCCCGCAACGTCGGGATGCTGGCTGAAGCTCTCGGTGCCCGGGACATACCCTGCATGGTGTTGTCACCGGACACCGGCCTAAAGAGTGGGCAAGGTTATGACCTTTATTTTTCGCCGGGTTTCAATTTTCCCTTTTACCGGGATTGCAAAATAGCACTGCCTGATTACCTGGACATGCGCAGGCGGCTTGACCGGTTCAAGCCGGATCTGGTATACCTGGTTACCGAGTTTTCCATGGGGCTTTGCGGCCTGAGGTATGCAGCCAAGGCTGGTATCCCGGCGGTGGGTTTCTACCACACCAATCTACCCCAGTATCTCTCCTATTACGGTCTTTCCTTTTTTTCGGACTGGGCTTGGAGATACCTGCGGTGGTTTCACAACAGGTGTACTATAAACTACTGCCCGTCGGAATCCACCAGGATTCTCCTGGAGGGTAAGGGCATCAGAAACCTGCGCATATGGGGGAGCGGGGTTGATACTGCGCTCTTCAGTCCGGAGAAACGCAAGGAGTCTTTATGGACCCGGGCTGATTGCGGCGAAAATGAGACTATCCTGCTTTACGTCGGGCGTTTGGCCCAGGAAAAGGATCTGGATGTGTTGATGGAGGCCTATGGCGCTTTGCGAAAAAAATACCGGGACATACGTCTCGTGATTACCGGTGACGGCCCCATGGCGGCGGAGTTAAAACGGGAGGCGCCACCCGGCGTCATCTTCACCGGCTACCTGCACGGCGAGGAACTGGCCGCCGCCTACGCATCCGGCGACATCTTCGTGTTTCCTTCCACCACTGAGACATACGGCAACGTGATTATCGAGGCGATGGCTTCCGGGCTGCCCGTAGTGGCCCCTAACTCCGGGGGGATAATGGAAAACCTTGTTCACCGGCACAACGGCCTGGCCTGCCGGCCCCGCAGCGTCAGCGATATGGTGGATGCGGTGACTTTGTTAAAAGAAGATACCGGGCTGAGACTTGCCCTGTCCGAACAGGCCCGGAGGCATGCCCTGACCAGATCCTGGGACAGTGTTTTTGACAGGCTTATTGAAGGTTATTATGGGTTTGTTTCCGGAAACGCCCGGAGCATGAGGGACGAACCAATTTTTTAGATTGGAGAGGCCCTGGAGGTTGCCCTAAAGGCAGGGATAAAACCTGAACAGGCGCTGAATGCCTCAGTGGATATTAATAAACATGATAATAAAAAGTATTAGTAAAGAGCAGGGGGAATATTGTTGAAGACAAAAGTTCTGGATACCAACGTTCTTCTGGACAGACCCGTGGATCAAATACTTTCATCAATAAGCCCGTGTAAAATTGTAATCCCTCTGGCGGTTGTCAACGAACTTGATCAATTCAAGGGACTGGAGGACTCACCTGGATTTTGCGCAAGGCAGGCCATAAGATTTCTTGACTCGCTTCGTCCCGACCTGCACAAGGGAGTCAGGCTGCCCTCCGGCCACATCATAACAGTTGAAGTCAACCATGTGAATGTGGATCTGCCCGAGTTTCTGGTTAAAAACCATACCGACACCCGCATGCTGGCCATAACCAAGGGACTTCAGAAGTCGGAAGAAGTATCCCTGGTCACCCAGGATATATGTGTGAGGATAATGGCAGACGCACTGGGGATACCTGCCGAGAACTACGTGGTGGAGAAGGTGGATATCGACAGGCTCTACAGAGGCTGGGACAGGCTGGATATCACCGACAAAGAGGTGCAGAATTTATATGAAAAAGGATGGTTCATCCCCGGAAAACAATATACGGCCAATCAGTACCTTATTTTGAGGGACTCCGCCGGGGGAGAACACTATGGCCGGTATCGCATAAACAATGGCGACGGCATTGTTCGCCTCATCAAAAAGGAAACCCACGCTTTTGGAATATCGCCTGCCGAGGATAACGAAGAGCAGGTTTTTTTAATGGATGCTCTATTAGACCCGGATATACACCTGGTCAGTGTCCTGGGACCGGCCGGAACGGGCAAGACCTTGCTGGCCCTGGCCGCAGGGTTGCAGCAGGTGGTAAATCTAAGGCGTTATGACAAGCTGGTGGTAACCAGAGAGTTAATACCGCACGGGAGGGACATAGGGGCGCTTCCCGGAACAAAGCACGAAAAAATAAGCGCCTGGATGGGGGCTGTGTTTGACAATCTGCAGTACCTGGTAAGGAATTTTTCCACCGGTAAATACGATGATAAATCCACCCCGGTTGAAAAAGTGGAAAGATTTCTCGAAGAGGGATTTGTAGAGCTTGAGGCGCTGACGTACATAAGGGGGAGGTCTATACCCAACCAGTGGATTTTAGTGGACGAAGCCCAAAATCTCACCAAGGAAAACATTAAGACCATTATCACCAGGGCAGGCAGGGGAACAAAAATTGTGGTGACAGGTGATATCCAGCAGATTGACAACTGCAGGCTTACGGCGTACAACAACGGCCTTGTTACAGTCATCGACAGATTCAGAGGCCAGGAAATATATGCGCACATATCTCTGCGCAAGAGTGAAAGAAGCATACTGGCCGGCCTGGGGGTAGAACTGCTACCGTAAATAAAATGGATAATAAACCGCTTTACTGGCTGAGAATACAAACTGGAGATGTTATTTACCATTTTTGGGGCCTAGTCTGCTTAAAATCTGATCCAGATCTTTTCCCCAGGTTAAAAGTTGCAACATTTATATATTCATGGTTTAATTATATATGACATTTTAAATTTCTCGGGAGTATTTTACTCTGCGGCAACTATTGCGTTTTGTTTTTACACACCAAAATTATAACATAATTGATAAGGTTAACCGCATCTGAGAGCCTAAGCAACCAAAAAAGGAGGGGACTTTTATATGACAGCAGAACAATTCTTAAATAAAAATGACTTAACTATGAATGACCGGGACAAGGTAAATTTTATTGTCATAATGGAGATGAAGCTGAGGAAGCACCTAATAAGCCAAAATGACGTGGGTGTACGGGAGTACATCATCGCAATCCGGGTCTTTTGGC
>JGI25321J50212_10002860_pt1 | contig 12518 bp, 12 predicted proteins | sample AutmiccommuBRH23_FD_50212 | JGI IMG/M metagenome (IMG submission 50212)
ATATGGCGGGCATGGGCGGCGCGGCGCTCTGCCATGTTGATTGACTGGGCAAGCGCTGGCGCGACCATGCTGGCTTGATCCGCGCGGCGTTGGCGCGATGCCGCCCCCGCGCGACGACGCAGCGCGCGCAAGCCTGCGGGCACCAAGACGCGCCTTGCGCCGTTGATAAAGGTTGGGACAGCCGGCATTTCCGCCCCCCAGAACCGGCGCGCTCCCGCCGCTTCACGCCATGCACCGATGATATCGCCGCGCCGCAGCCGCCACGCGACCATATCATCGGCCATCAGTGTGGTATCGCCAGCCACCCCGTCAAGCATAACGGAGACGCCCTCCTGCTGCGCTGCAAGATAGACCGCCCGCAGCATCGCCATATCTCCATCAAATGGCTCACCGCTCTGTTGTGACAGCCGCGTCAGTTGATCTGCATGGGCGGAGAAATCCTCGATCGCGATGTCGCGGGGGGCAAGGTGGGCCATGGTCTGCGCGGCGCGGATGGTGCGGGTTTCGGCGCAGCCTTCGGCGCTGCCGGTGGCTGAAAAGGTCGGTAGCGCCGGTTCGCCCGCTTGATACAACAACCGCGCAGCCACCGCCACGACTGATCCCGAATCCATCCCGCCCGACAGCATCGACCCAAGCTTGCCCGCAGGCGCCCGAAGCCGCGAACGCACCGCTTCGGTAAAGACTTCCAGAAAGGCATCGGCATAGGCACGATCGTCTGCCAGCCGCAGCGGGGAGGGGGGCGGCAGCTCCCAGTAACGCCATATCCGCAGCACATCGCCTTCCACGACCATCGCATGGGCGGGCGGAAGGCGGTAGATGCCCTGATAGAAGGTCGACGTAAGATCGCAGGCCTCAAGATCTTCGAGAAAATCGCCGATCCGCGCTTCATTGATCCGGCGCGGGATCGCGGGATGACTGGCCACCGCATCGGCATCGGTTGCAAAGGCAAAAATTTGGCCGGGCGCGTGATGGTAGATCAGTTGCCGCATCCCCACCTGATCGCGGGCGCAGAACAGACGCTGGCTTGGCGCATCCCAGATGGCGAAGGCAAAATCGCCGAGCAGGTGAGCGAGGCAGGCGGTGCTCCATCGCAGATAGGCGCGCAGCACCAGTTCACCGTCACCAATCATCCGCCCGGCATCGGTTAGGCCCAGCACAGCGAGCAATTCATCGCGATTGTCGATCCGTATGTCGCCGGTGATGACGCAGCCGCTTGGTGCGTGGCACAAGGGGAGCTGTTCCTCCAGCGCCTCGGGCGTGGTGGCCAGCAGCGCATGGCCGAGAGCCACCGGCCCTTCAGCCCACACCGCGCTGCCATCCGGGCCGCGCGGAGCGAGGGTGCGGAGCATTGCGGCAAGTTCATCTGGGGCGCAAGCGGCCCCGTTCAGGCGCATCAGGCCGCAGATGCCGCTCATTGCCGGGCCACTTCTTCAGCTTGCTCGATCACCGTGAACCCCTGCGGTGTGACCTTGATAATGCGGTCGGCGAGCGCAAGGCTGGCGGGACGATGGGTGATGATGATCACTGTTCGATCACTCAGCAGATCGGCGCAGGATTGAATGAATGCGGTTTCCCCGTCGAGATCGAACATGCTGGTGGCTTCGTCAAAAATATAGATCGGCGGATCGCGGAATAGCGCGCGGGCCAGCGCCAGCCGTTGTCGTTGCCCGCCCGACAGCCGCACGCCGCCATCACCGATTTCAGTCGCCATCCCGCGCGGCAGATGCTCGATAAACTCCCACGCCTGCGCCAGCCGCGCCGCGTTTTCGATTGCCGCAGGGTCAGGATCGGGGCACCCGAAAGCGATATTTTCGGCAATCGATCCGTAAGCCAGCAAGGGGCGCTGCGGCACATAGCCGAATTGCCGCCGCAGATCCTGAACTTGCAGATCGGCGATATCCACGCCGTCGAGCGTGATGCGACCCTGATCCGGCTGATAAAACCGCAGGATCAGGTTGACGACGGTGGATTTGCCGATCCCATTGTCTCCCGTAAGCGCGATGGTCTCACCTGGCGCGATGGCAAGATTTACATTGGTCAGCACCGCAGGCCGGCCGGAATAGGCAAAGCTCACCGCGTCGATCGCAATCGCGCCCCTTGCCCGTGCGATCCGACGCTTGCGGTCATAACCGGGTTCGGGCTGCATCGCGAACACTGCCTCCAGCCGTGCAAGTGTCCCCTTGGCAATCTGAAATCTGCCATAGGTGTCGGCAAGGCTGCCGACCGGGCGGGTCAGCAGCGCGGCGTAGAACAGGAAGGCAAACATTTCGCTGGGGCTGCGCGCGCCATCCTGAACCTGCGCGCTGCCGGTAACCAGAATGACGATCGCCGCGATGGCCGCCACCAGCGCCACGACCGGCCCGATAAAGGCTGTGATCCCGACCTGTTTCAGCTTCAGCAGCCGCGCTTTTTCAATGGCCGCGGCGTAGCGCGATCGATGTTCGCCCTCGATCGCGAAGGCTTTGATCGCGGGCAGCATCTCAATGTCGCTCTCGGCCATCCAGACAATATCGACCTCGGCCCGGCGCACCTGCCTGCCCAGCACCCTGAGCCGCCTGCCCACCCACTTCATCACGATGAAAAATGGCGGGATCAGGATCGGGATGGTGAAGGTCAGCACCGGATCGATGATGAACAGGATGATGAAGGCACCAGCCGCCGTCATTGCCATCGATGGAACCCGCGCCAGCGTTGCGGTGAGGAAGGTGCTGAGGTTTTCGACTTCGTGGCTCATCAGGCTGAGCAGGTCGCCGCCGCGGCTGCGATCATGGAACGCCATCGGCATTGCCACAATGCGTTCGTGGGTTTCCTGACGCAAGTTGGCGAGAATCCGCCCCGATGCCCTCTCGGACAGGATCGCAACCAGAATTGTTGTCCCGGCCAGCCCGATCAGCGCGATGGCCAGCAGGATCAGCGTCTGATTGAGATTAACCGAAGCTTCGCCAACCATGCTGGCTGCAAGCTGGGCAGCCAGCCACGGCAATGCCAGCGTGACCGCCGAACTGGCGAGCGAAAGCCCCCCGATCAGTGCCAGTTCACCCCGAAACCGGCTGGTCCAATGCCGCAGAAACGCCAGCCGCATGTCAGCGTTTCCCGATCAGCAGTTTGCCGATGCCCTCGGTCCAGCGGCGCAGGTGCAGCGCGGACCGTGGCCATCCGGACGCATCAGGAAAGCGCGCTTGCAAAAACGCGTCATCGGGAAAGGCGGCATAGCGAAACACGCGCGCCTTTTCGCCCAACCCAGAGCAGGCGGCAAGGTCGCGGCGCAAGCGCCACAGATGCGAGGATGAGCTGAAATAGGCGGCAACGCCGTGATTTTCCGCTGCCCGTCCCATTGCATCGGCAACCGCCTCAGGCACGGCTGTGCCCAGCGTGCGCTGCGCAAAGGCCAAGCTGTTGCGTACCATCGGCGCCGTGCCGGTGGACGCGGCGCGTTCAGCCAGCGCCTGCCAATCGCTTGCGCCGAATGCTCCGGTCAGCAGGTGAGTATCGACCGCCCAGATCAGGCGGTCAGTTTCAAATACTTCATCTGCCCCAACATGATACCCGAACAGGCCGTGTGCGGCACGATTGATCGCGATCAGGATGAGGTTGTCGACCGGCCCGATTGCGCGCGCGCGCGGCGAAAGGCGCTCCAGCGCGATGGTCTCGTTAAAGCGCAGTCCGGTCTCGATCTTCCGGGAAGCGGCGGCGCTGGCATTGATGCGCCAATGAATGTCGACCGTCGGGGTAAACCCGATGGCCGTGTCGCATAACCAGCTTTCTTGCAGCGCTTTGGTATCGCCCGCCTTGCGCCAGCCGCATGAACGCAGCACTTGCCTCACCTGTTTGCGGCGCGCGCCGGGCACAAAGATGTCGGTGTCGCCGCGCTTCCGCATCGCCGGGACGTGATAGATCGAATAGGCGAGCGCAGTCCCCTTGGTGACGATCGCACGGATATCTGCCGCCGCGAAGGCTTCGAGCAGCGGGGCAACCGCGGCGCGGTGGCTATCTTCCCAGAACGATTGCATGCCGGCCTGCTCGCGCACCGCACGGGCAAGCGCCGGTGGCCAACTGGCTAGAGCCGCTGGGGTTTGCGCGATCAGCAGGGCAATCCCGTGAAACGCAATCCGGCGCGCCGCTCCGCCCACATCGCCGGAACATTCCGCCGGCCATGGCGGAACCTGTTCGGCGCGCAGAATTCTGGAAACGCAGCGCGCAAGGTACTCGTCGAGCGCAGCAATGTTCATGGCGATAAGATCCGGCGCATCACACTTTCGGTCTCCAGCCCGCGACATAATCGCTGCCCGGTTGTCCCGCGGCCATTGCCAGATCGCAGGCATTCCCGCGATAAGGCAATTTGAAGCGACTGCAAGCCGGACGGGCACTTTGCGATTGACCTGCGGGAACCGCGCTGCGATGCGGCGTCAGGTTGGCCCGTGTTGATTTAGAGAGGCAGCGGTAATCCGCTATGGCAATCAATACCAACAGGCGGGGCATCATCTTGGCGGGCGGTTCGGGCACGCGGCTTTACCCGTTGACGCGCGGTGTTTCCAAGCAATTGATGCCGATTTTTGACAAGCCGATGATCTATTATCCGCTGAGCACGCTGATGCTGGCGGGGATCCGCGAGATTCTGATTATCACCACGCCCGAAGATTCCGCGCAGTTTCAGCGGGTGCTGGGCGATGGGTCGGATTTCGGGGTGGCGTTGTCCTATGAAGTGCAGCCGCAGCCTGAAGGGTTGGCACAGGCGTTTCACATCGGCGCGGATTTTGTGCGCGGGGGGCCAAGCGCGCTGATCCTCGGCGATAATATCTTCTACGGCCACGGCCTGCCCGCACTGCTGGGCAATGCCAATGCGCGCGGTAGCGGGGCGAGCGTGTTTGCTTACCGGGTCAATGATCCCCAAGCGTTCGGCGTGGTGGAATTTGATGCGGACGGCAAGGCGGTGTCGATCGAGGAAAAGCCCAAGCTGCCCAAATCGAACTACGCGGTAACGGGCCTGTATTTCTACGATGAGACGGTGATTGACCGCGCGCGCGATCTTTCGCCCTCACCGCGCGGCGAGCTGGAGATTACCGATCTCAACCGGCTTTATCTTGATGAAGGCTCGCTGGCGGTTGAGATCATGGGGCGCGGGTTTGCGTGGCTCGATACCGGCACCCATGCCTCGCTGCTCGATGCGGCGACTTACGTGCGGATCACCGAGGAACGTCAGGGTCTGAAGATCTGCTGCCCCGAAGAAATCGCGTGGCGGCAGGGCTTTATCACCGCCGACCGCTTGCGCGACATTGCCGAGCCGCTGCGTAAATCGGGCTACGGCGAATATCTGCTTGGCCTGCTGAAAAACCCGGTGCTGGCGTGAAGATTGTTCAAACCGCCATTCCCGGCCCGGTGATCATCGAACCACGCGTGTTCGGCGACGCGCGCGGGTTCTTTATGGAAACGTGGAACGACGCTGCGTTCGCGCAAGCGGGACTGAATGTCATCTTTGTGCAAGACAATCACAGCCGCTCGCAAAAGGGCGTGCTGCGCGGGCTGCATTTCCAGAATCCCGGCGCGCAGGGCAAGCTGGTGCGGGTAACACGCGGCGCGGTGTTCGATGTGGCGGTTGATCTGCGCGCATCATCGCCGCAGTTCGGCCAGTGGGTCGGAGTGGAACTGAGCGCGGACAACAACCGCATGTTCTGGGTGCCCGAAGGCTTTGCCCACGGCTTTCTGACGCTCGAGGATGACACCGACTTCCTCTACAAATGCACCGCTCCCTATGCACCGCAGTCCGAACACACGCTGGCCTGGGATGATCCGGCGGTGGGGGTTGCATGGCCGGTGGCGGGGATCGACCCGATCATCTCTGACAAGGATGCGCGCGGGCTGGCGCTCGGCGATGTGCCGGTGTTTGCATGAGAGTGCTGATCACCGGCGCGAACGGCCAGCTTGGCGGGGCGTTGCAGCGGCTCGCGCCGGACTGGGCCGAGGTGAGCGCGATCGGCGCTGATGATTGCGACTTCACCGATATCCCGATGCTGCGCGCGCGGCTGTCGGTGGAGGCACCTGACATCATCCTCAACGCGGCGGCCTATACGGCGGTCGACAAGGCCGAAAGCAACGAAGACCTGGCCCGCGCGATCAACGCCGATGCGGTGGCTGCGATGGTCGCAGCGATGGCGGAAAGCGGCGGCAAGCTGGTGCATATATCGACCGATTTCGTGTTCGATGGCGAGGCAAGCGCGGCCTACGAGCCATCAAGCGCCCGCAACCCCCTGTCTGCCTATGGCCGAACGAAAGCCGCAGGGGAGGATTACTTGCGGCCTGAAGACCTGCTGGTGCGCACTGCATGGGTTTACGAAGCGGGCGGGGCGAATTTCGTGCGCACCATGATCCGGCTGATGAACGAGCGCGATGAACTGGGCGTGGTTGCTGATCAGGTGGGTGCGCCGACTTGGGCAAGCGGGCTCGCGCGCACGATCTGGTCGCTGGTCGAGAGGGGCGCGACCGGTATCTACCACCACTGCGATGACGGGTTGGCGAGCTGGCACCAGTTCGCGGTCGCCATCGCCGAGGAAGCGCACGCGCTGGGCCTGATCACGCGCATCCCCGCCATCCGCCCGATTACCACCGCCGATTACCCTACGCCCGCAAAGCGCCCGGCGTTCTCGCTTCTCGACTGCAGCGCCACGCGGGCGTTTCTCGGCGACACCCCGGTTCACTGGCGCACCAATCTGCGCCTGATGCTGCAAGAGGAATCAAAGCTTGGCTAATCTGCTCGTTACCGGCGGTGCCGGCTTTATCGGCGGCAATTTCGTGCATTACTGGAATGCGCAGCACCCGGACGACGGTGTGACGGTGCTCGATGCGCTGACCTATGCGGGCAACCGTTCGACGCTCGAAGGCACCAATGCCGAACTGGTGGAAGGCGACATCCGCGACACCGTGCTGGTGGAAAGCCTGCTGCGCGCGCATGACATTGACACCATCGTTCACTTTGCCGCTGAAAGCCATGTCGACCGTTCGATCACCGGGCCGGATGCGTTTATCGATACCAATATCCTTGGCACCAATAGCCTGCTGAAAGCCGCGCGCAGCGTTTGGCTGGCGGGCGATGGACGTGCGCATCGCTTCCACCATATCTCGACCGACGAGGTGTTCGGCTCGCTTGGCCCGCATGATCCGGCGTTCAGCGAGGTTACGCCCTACGCCCCCAACTCGCCCTATTCGGCCAGCAAGGCCGCGTCCGATCATCTGGTGCGCGCCTATCACCACACCTACGGGCTGGAGGTGACGACCAGCAATTGTTCGAACAATTACGGCCCCTATCAATACCCAGAAAAGCTGATCCCGCTGTTCCTGCTCAACGCGCTGCACGGCCGGCCGCTGCCGATTTACGGTGACGGGATGAACGTGCGCGACTGGCTGCACGTTGAAGATCACTGCCGCGGGATCGAAGCCTGCCTGCTGCGCGGGGCACCGGGCGAGACCTACAATATCGGCGGCGGGGCCGAACTGCCCAACCTCGAGGTGATCGCCGCAATCTGCCGCGAGGTTGACCGCGCCTTTGCCGAGGTTGACGGGCTGGCTGAGCGTTACCCGCAAGCGCCCGCTGCCAAGGGCGTGGCCACCGAAACCCTCAAAACCTTCGTCACCGACCGCGCTGGCCACGACCGCCGCTACGCCATCGACGAGGCCAAAGCCCGCGCCGAACTTGGCTACGCCCCGGCCCACGGCTTTGACGAAGGCCTCCGCCAGACCCTGCGATGGTATCTCGTTCACGAAAGTTGGTGGCGGCCGCTGCTGGGTTAGGAGGCGTCACGTTGCTGGCGGTTCGGTAACGCCGCGGCTGCGGGGTCACTTTCGCGCAGTTGCCGCTCATTGGCATCGGCGGAGACGAAACGACCATAGTGGCCAACCGCGATACTGCTGCGAATGATCCTGGCCGGATTGCCAGCGGCAATCGAACGGCTGGGGACGTCCTTGGTCACCACGCTGCCGGCGCCGATCACGCAATCGTCACCGATGGTAATGCCCGGCAGGATCAGGCTCTCCCCGCCGATGAAGCAGTTTCGACCGACACGGGTATGGAGGTAAAGGCCGCGGGTGCGATCATGCGTCATGATCCGTGCATTAAAGGCGATATAGCTGTATTCGGCGATATGCACCCCCTTCGGAAAGGTCAGGTCCGGCTTGGCGCTCAATGACATTTCGACCGTTGGATGGATGTCCATGCCCATGACCGATACGAAAAACCTCCTGCGCGTAGCGGTAAGAAGCTTGCGGAGAAATGCGAGTTGGGCAAGGCTGAAACTCATGGCGGTATTGTCCTCGCGCGCATACTCGATGGGTTGAAGCCTGTGCGCTGCGTTGCCACCAAGGCAGGGCTTATTCAATCATTTCGTCTTGAGGGGGGAGAGGTGCGACGCTGGCTTCGAACCGTTGGCCGCTTGCGGATCGGCGTTGGTGCCGCGCTGCTATTAGCGGCGGTCCTGTTGGCCGTGTTCTACCGCGAATTGCCTGCTTGGCGATTTGGCGGCACTTCCAGCCGTGCGGCCATCCCTATCGGGTTTGATGCCCCCGGTTCACTCTGCCCGCCAGGATGGCAGAAGATCGACTTGCGCGGCGATAGTCTTGTCGCCGGGTTGCGCATGGGAAGCAGCAGCGGTGCGGGCAAACCCTACGGCGTGGTTATGGCGCAGGCGTTTGGCGGCGGCGTGACCGTCCGGCTGCGCGGACGCGGCGGAGCCACCGCGGCAGATGGGGAAGCGTTGTGGCGTGAAACAGCAGTGGACGGTGAGATCCTGCTGCTGGCCTATGGCACCAATGATGCCGCCGTGCGGGGGCGGATTGGCGAAAAGACGCCAGTTCCCATGCAATTTTTCCGGGAGAGTATGCTCAGGCAAATCCGCCAAGCCAGATCGGGCGGTGCCAACGTCGGCCTGATCGTGCCCCCGCCGGCAGGTTCGCCGGCCATGATGGACCGCCTGCGGCCCTATCGGCTGGAGGTTCAACGGATAGGCCGTGAGGAAGGCATCCCGGTATTCGATCCCGCTGAAGCCTTCGCCGAATGCCGCAGCGAAGAGCCGCTGCTGACATCAGATGCATTGCACCTCAACCGCGCCGGCCATGATTGCCTCGGTCGATGGCTGGCGCGCAATCTGTGCAACTAAGACTTGTGTTTGTGGCCACCCAGCAACGGACGGGGCGTGCGGCGTCCGTTGCGAACCCAACGACAAGCAGTGGGAACCGAACCGCATCCGTCAAACTGAGCCCGGTCATCGCCCCGTTAATGACTGCGAGGGTCAGGGCCTGTTAGCAGGTTGCTATCGACGGGCCGTGTGCATTCGATCATGGGATAGACGAAAAACTATGATTTATGAGTGGCAGCCACTCGTCGGCAGAGGACGTTGGTAAAACAGTGCCTTCATTGCCATCGACGACGGCTTACGCCATTTGGCGCTGTTATTCGGAACTGCCAGAGGAAGATGATGGATAAGGCTTACCATTCCAATGTCCGGCTGGACATAATCTCGCTCGTTCCGGTTGCAACACGGTTGCTCGACATTGGCGGCGGAACTGGCGCGACGGCGCGGTATCTCAAAGAGCTAGGTCGGGTGCAAGAAATTGCGGTGATGGACGCAGTTATTGGCCGCCACACAAAAGACCTCGAATTTTGGTCGGAGGCCGATCTTAACGATTGCGGGGCGGTTGCGGCATTCCTGACCGAAAGCGGGCCATTCGATGTTATACTGCTGCTAGACGTGCTAGAACACCTTGTGGATCCTTGGTCTTTAATCGACACTGTGGTTCCCTATGTTTGTCCCGGTGGCGTTTTGATTGCGAGCATTCCAAACGTACGGCACTACTCTGCCTCTTTTGATCTATTGCTGCGCAATCGCTGGCGATATGCTGAAGCGGGCATTCTTGATCGAACTCACTTGCGTTTCTTTGTGCGCGATAGCGCAATTGGATTAATTGACCGGCCTCAAATTTCGGTACAGTCGGTCACGCCATCCCCAATAGGTTCACGTATGATGCGAGTGTTGAATATTATGACTCTAGGTTTGTTTAGGTCATTTATGACACTTCAGTACTTCATCGTTTCAAGGCAAGATAAATAATATATTATCTGGGATAGTGTCAGTATGAATGCGATTGGCCGAAATAGTATTTACAATCTGATCGGCACTATATTGCCAATGGCGCTATTTATTCTAACGATCCCGGCATATATTTCGTTGATCGGCGCGGCCCGGTATGGCGTTCTTGCCATTGCCTGGCTGGTGGTGGGTGTATTCGGGATGCTTGATCTTGGTCTCGGGCGCGCTGCCACACAAAAGATTGCCTCACTGCGCGAAAGTTCATCCGAAGACCGGCGCGCCGCCTTAAGCACCGCGCTTGTTGCCAATATCGCCATTGGGAGCGTTGGCGCGGCACTGATGCTTGCGGGTGCCTCTTATATGTTTGGCAGCGCAATGACACTGGAGGATTGGCTTCGAGCGGAAGCGGTGCAGCTTGTCCCATTGATGGCCATCGGCGTGCCAATTGTGACTACACTTGGAATTCTCAATGGCGCATTGCTGGGCCGCGAGAGATTTTTAGAAAGCAATAAGGTCCATGTCATCAATTCGAGCCTGTTCCAACTGCTGCCGCTGGCAGTCGCGTGGCTCCATGGCCCCCACTTGTTTCCCCTAGTTGCCGTCTCCTTGCTCGCTAGACTCGTTGGCGTTTGGCAGTTGTGGAGTCATTGTCGGCGCGAATTTGGAACCGGATTATTCGGTCTATTCAGGCGGAATGATTTTTTGCCTATGCTTAGATATGGGGGATGGGTAACGGTGTCCGGCTTGGTGGGAACCGCGCTGGTTTTTTCAGATCGGGCATTTATCGGTAGTGTTCTCGGCGCGGTAGCGATCACCGTTTATACGGTTCCGCTGGATGCGACGCGCAGATTGGCGGTCTTCGCAGATTCTTTGACGAATGCCATTTTCCCGCGACTAACGCTGACCAACAAAGCGCAAACCGATGAATTGATGGCCCATGCCGCAGCTGTTCTATATTTTATCATCACACCAATTGTCGCTGGATTGATCATCATAGCTGACCCGCTATTCCGTCTCTGGCTGGGCGATGAGCTTGGAGCAATCTCTGCACCTTTTGCGCAAATTTTTGCCTTGGCCGCTTGGGTAAATAGCTTTGCAAAAACAGCTTATGTCAAACTTCAGGCACAAGGCAAGCCGCATTTGGTGGCAATCGTAATGATTGTTCAACTCCCAGTTTACCTAGTCGTGTTGTGGTGGTCTTTAAAATCGTTTGGATTGGAAAGTGCGGCTTGGATATATTTGGCGCGCATAGTTATCGATACGATATTGCTTAAAATGTTTGCACGCGACGGAGGCAAAAAAATATTGCTTATTGTAACGACATTTGTTGCATTGTTCGGGTTAATATTTTTTATTCAATCGGTTAATGAGTACCGAAAATACGTTCTCGCCGCTGCGTCTGTTTCTGGCTCATTTTTGTTTGGCGTTCTGGGCTGGCTAAATATGTCCACCGCAATGCGAACGGAATTTGTAATTTGGGCAAAGCGCAAGCGGGAGGAATTGCGTTGATTCGTCCTAGGCAATTTCTGAAACGGCTTGCAAAGCGAATAGGTTTCATCAAGTCGCCCGACATGTTGTCGGAAAAGTTCCCAAATTATATAATAGGAAGAGGTAGTTACGGCGATTTGGAAGTTCGCGATTTCGGTGAGGGCACGAAGCTGCACATGGGAGCGTATTGCTCTGTTGCAAAGGGTTGCAAAGTGCTTTTGGGTGGCGGGCATCGGGCGGATTGGGTGACGACATATCCTTTTTCAGTGCTCGAGCCTTGTCTTGCAGGTATCGCGGGGCATCCGTTAAGCCGTGGAGATGTAGTAATCGGCAACGATGTCTGGTTGGCCAGCGATGTAACCATTCTTTCAGGCGTGACTATCGGTGATGGTGCGCTCGTAATGACTGGCGCGGTCGTGACACGCGACGTCGCGCCCTATGCGATTGTCGGAGGGGTTCCCGCACGTGAGGTTGGCAGGCGCTTTGATGTAAGCACAGCGCGGCGGCTCCAAGCGGTCAAATGGTGGGACTGGCCCCATGATCGTATCATGGCGGCAGGCCGCTATTTGCTGTCAGAAGATGTCAACACGTTCTTGGAAAAAGTGGAGTCTGGCGAGATTTAACGGACTATTTTTTGTTTGTTCGCGTTTATTTTTTCATCGGGCATCTTCGCATGAACCGATCGTGATCGTCGATGTTGCCCTTGATGACCCTGATTACTTCAGGGATCACAAAGATTTTATGTCCGCATTGAGAATGACGAGCGCATGATCCCCTTCCTCGACCTTGGTGCAGCCTATCGGGAATTGAAGCCGGAAATCGACGCTGCGGTTAGCCGGGGTAAGCGCCGACGGAACCCGGCCTTGCTGGTAAGCGCCGACGGAACCCGGCCTTGCTGGGTGGGGTGATTTATCCGAACGGCAGGGTCGAAGGAGGCCTTGCGAGTGCATAGTGATC
>JGI25321J50212_10002874_pt1 | contig 12464 bp, 15 predicted proteins | sample AutmiccommuBRH23_FD_50212 | JGI IMG/M metagenome (IMG submission 50212)
AGCACCACGTAGTCGAGCGCATCGGCGGCGTCGGCGGGCGTGCCTACGGCGACGTCAGGGTTCTCTGGTGCCGGTGTGGGCTCCTCAGCGGTCATGCGTCGCGCCGCCTAGAGGCCCAAGACCTTCTTCTTCAGCGCGTCGAAGTCCTCCTGCGTGATGAGGCCGTCGTCGAGCATCTGCTTGTACTGCACCAACTGCGCCGTCGGGTCTGCCGGTGCCTGCGGAGCTGCGGCGCCTGCCGCAGCGGGCGCCTGAGCGGTGGGCTGGACCAGGTTGCCGATGGCGCCCATTCCCATGCCCATCATCGCCAAGCCGGTTCCGCCGCCACCCGATTCCCCGGCCGCCTCGACGCCGCGCGCCACAGACTGCTTGAGGAACGTGTCGGCACGGCCCCCGGACAGGGCGTCCGCCTTCCGGACGTCGGACAGGAGTGCCGTGGTGTCCTCGTCGTACTCGATGGAGACGATGGCGGCCTTGGTGATCTCCAGGCCTCGGCCCGTACCCCACTGGTAGTTGGTTTCCACTTCGTCGGCGAGCGAACGCGCGAAGCCGACAGAGTCGGACTGGATCTTGGTGATCCGGTGGCCCTTGTCGTCGTCGTTCACGTAGCGCGAGAACGCGCCGGCGAGCGAGCCGACCACCTCGGTGAAGAGCTGCTCGGCGACGTCGCTGTCGGGCTCATCCAGGTCGAGGACTTTCCCCTCGGCGGTGATGTAGCTGGCGGGCACCACGTTCTTGATGAACAGCACCGGGTCCACGATCTTCAGCACGTACGTGCCGCGCGTCACTGCGCCCGCTTGGGCGTTGAGGTAGGCGTCATCCCAGTAGAGGGGCGCCTGGGTGCCGAACTTGTTGTTCGGAATCTCCTTGAGGTTCACGAAGAACGCGAGCTGCTGGCTGCCCGGGCGACCGCCAAACTTGAAGCGCTCCCACGAGGTCTTGAAGGTGGAGCTGAAGATGCCGTCGCCCGCGAACACCGACTTGGAGTTCTGGTCCTCGCTATCCCACTTGTAGGCGCCCGACTCGGCCACGACGCTCGTGAGTGCGCCGTCCTGGAAAGTGAGCAGTCCGTAACCCTCCGGCACGACGATCACGGAGCCGTTGGAGATGATGTTCTCGCTGGCTGCGGTGTTGCGTCCACGGCCCGCGTTGGTGGCCTGCCGAACAGCGGGGAACACGGCCGCCGTGTCGGTGAGGCCCTGGGGCGGCACCAGGAAGTCGAGGAACTGGTCGCCGAATGAGGACTTCAGGGAGTCCCACGCGGCTCCGACGGTGATCTGGATGAACCCCACGGTTGCTCCTGTCTGCCGCCGCGGTCGCCCGCACGGCATCGCCCACTCATAGAGCCCGCAGCGCCCGGCGCCCGTCGCCTGACATCGGCGAACCCTCGTTCGGCAATCTAGCAGGAACGGGTCCACAGGACCACGGCTGCGGGGGCTCGCGCCGGGCGCATGCCGGGCGAATGCCGGGACGATTCGTCGGTATGCCGTGGCACCATGACCCCATGCCTGCTATCCCCACTGATCGCGCCGCCCACTTCATTGTCAGCGCCGTGGTGCTTCGCGATCGCCGAGGACGCATCGTTACCGTCCGCAAGGCGGGCACAGGCCGCTTCATGCTGCCCGGCGGCAAGCCCGAAGCTGGCGAGTCCGCCGCGCAGGCCGCGATCAGGGAGTGTGCCGAGGAGCTCGGCCTCGAACTCAACCCCGACCACCTGACCGTGCTGGGCGTCTTCACCGCCGATGCCGCCAACGAGCCTGGACTCACCCTCGAGGGCTCCGTCTTCGAGCACCCGCTCCCAGGAGAACCGCGCGCCGCCGCCGAGATTGCCGAGTTGAGATGGCTCGACCCGGCGCTGCCGCTCCCTGACGACCTCGCGCCTCTGCTTGAGCACCACGTGCTGCCGATGCTTCCGGCGGCGACCGGACCCTAGCCAGGTGCGGGCGATCTCGCTCCGGCGACGATGTCATACCTGGCCCTTCCGCCGATGCGCGGAGTGCGGGTGGGGTCGACAGATCGCGGAGGGGTGAACCACACCGCCTCGCCCGCCTCATCAGCCCTGCGCACTTCGATCGCCCAGCCGTCCCGATGGACCCGATGGTGACATCGGGTGCACAACAGAACCCCGTTGATCAGATCGGTGGGGCCGTCATCACGTTCCCACCATCGGATGTGGTGGGCCTCGCACCACGACGGCGGGGCGTTGCACCACGCGCACCCTCCATCACGTTCCACGAGTGCGAGCCGCTGCGCAGGGCTAAACAGCCTGCGCGCCCTCCCCCAGTCAAGTACTTCGGAGTTGCCGCCCAAAACGGCCGGAATGACTTCAGCATCGGCCGCGCCCCGGCGCAAAGCGGCGGCGCTCACGGGCTGAGCGGACCCGTCGACCTCCCCCACGCCCGCCCCCGTCTCCAACTCCGCACGCGTCATGCGCACCACCACGGTTGTCTTGACGCCACTGGTGGGCTGATCGCAATCAAGTGCGTGCCTGCAGAGGCCCACGAGGATGTCGGCCCGCATCTGCCAAGCAGTACGCGTGTCGGACGAGGGGTCCTCTCGTCGCTGCTGCATGGCCCACCGCACGTTCGCGTCGAGCACGGCCCGCACGGGCGCCGCATCCAAGGGAGTGAGCCGTGCGGTGAGGGTGACCATTCCATCGGCATCGTCGCGAAGGCTGGCGTACCGCTCGCCGTGCTGACGCCCCTCTCGCTCCTCCCACGACACCGGATCCGCGAGCGCCTGCGCCCGCCACAACACCTGGCGCACCTGATGCAGAGCCAAACCCGGCGCCTTGGCCAGCGCCTGCGCAAAGAGATTGCGGGTCGCGTCGGTGTCGGGCAACCCGGTCATGGCGGACGTAAACGCCGCGGCGGCATCAACCGACAGGTCGCCGTCCCTCACAGCCTGGGCGACTGCAGCGCGGACGCTTGCGACGGGACCGACAGGACCCGACAAAGTTGCGAGGGGCGAGGGATCGGCCATCAGCGACCCCGCCGCCACCAACCGTCGAGCATCGGCGACACTCCCGCCCGTGGCGTGCGCGATCAACTCCCCCGCCGAGCGAAATCCCTGGCGCGCGGCCAAGCCTGCCGCGCCGTCGTCCGGCGTGGAGCGCCTATCAACCTCCGCCGCCACCTGCGCAAAGGCGACATCCACCGCCCGACGCAACCCGGCCAGCTCCCGCGACAAAGCCAACAACTCCTCACGCGACAGGCCAGCAACGTCGGCGCCCTCGCGAGCGCACACCGCGTCAGCCGCGGTGCGAATTGGAGCGGTGATCAATGTCATGAAGACAGTCAATCACCACCCACTGACATCTACCGATGCCAAACGACATGATCCGGAGCGACCCGGGCCAGACGGACCTACTAGCCACGCTCGCTCGCAACCGACGGAGCCACCGACGGTGCGTCCCAAAGCAACCCCTACGCAGGCCCCAGACGTGAAGCTTGCGCCCACGCCCGAGCGAGCGGCGAAGGGCATCCTCAGCTGGGCCGCATGGCTGGCGGTCACGGCTCTCCTCATCGCGCGGATACCCATGAACCGCGACCGCATCACCCGCCGCGGACCCATCAAGGCCATGCACGACGCCGGGCGCACCCACCGCTAGTCGAAGCAGGGCTCCAGCGCCGCCCGACTCACGTCCACGTGAAGTTGGGCGTGGCCGGCGTACTCGTGGGCATCGTCCAGGCTGTCGGTCGCGGCACCGTCCAAAGCGAGGGTGAAGGTGGCCCACCCGACGATGCGCTGCGGATGACTCGGGAGCGTCGGCATGGTGTTGTTGCTGGGCGTCCACGCGTCGTAGGCGTCCTGCGCCGTCGCCCAGCGCGCGGCCGGATCGGACCACGAACCGCCGAGCACGTCGGCCTCGGCGCACGAGGACACCGACGACAGTTGAGCAAGCCCCTCAAGCGTGAGGCCGGGAAGTAGGCCCCCCTCGTTCTCGCCCCGAACGGTGCCGTCGCCGTCGACATCTCCGTAGCCCGGTCCGGTGGGGCCGACGACGAAGTTGCGCGCGGCCTCAGCGCCAGCCTTGGCCTCGGCGAGGGTCTCCGCGGACCGCCACTGAGTGACGGAGGCCTCGATCGCGTCGAGTCGCTGCGTCACCGCCGTCGCCTCGGAGCTGAGGGCCCGGGCGTCCGGCGGATCGCTGCACGCGGAGAGCAGGAGCGAACCGGCAATTGCCAGGGAGATCGCCGTGCGGTTCATCCTGCAACGGTACCTCGACGCCGAGATTGCTCAAGGGCTAGAGTGGAGAGCGTGGGCCACAGAGGCATACTGCCTGAGCCCCTCAGCGACGAAGAGCAAGATGTCCTGCGGGAGGTCGCTCTCGCCCACAAGCCCCTTCCTCAGGACCTCGCGGATGCTTCTGGCCTGGAGCACGAGCCTCCCAAGAGCGCGTCATTCGCCTCGATGCCGCCGTCCGAGACTCCGCGAAGCCGGACGCGCAACCCCGAGACCGACGCGGCGCCACACCACCCCGAAAGGAAGTTGTCATGAAAAAGGCCTTCACGGGAGTCAGCGAATACGACCGCTTTGGACCCTGGGTCGACGAGGTCACACGAATCGAAGACGTGCCGCGCCTGTATCGCGAGTATCCGATCAATTTCGGCGTTGCGCGCCTCGTGCTGAAGGTGCCGCGCAACATCACGCGCAGGAACGCCACGCCGGAGATGGACCTGTACGACCATCTGATCATGGTGGGGCAGGACCAACTGACCGTGCTCAGCCGACGCAACGGCAGGTCCTTGCGCGTGGAGACTCGCCCGAAGGGTTCGGACAACGCCAGGGGTTACGACATCGTCGAGATCCCGTTCGCCGAGATCGTCGCCATCCGCAACAGCCTCAACCTCCTGGATGGCCGTCTGACAGTCTCGACGTCCGAGGGAACCCCGGTCAAAGTGGCGTACAACGGATCGGCGGCGGACGTGTTGCGCACGTTGGTCAGCGACCTGAGGGAGGTCGCCTGCGCGAAGCCCGCAAGCCCCGTCGGCCTGGCACTCCTCGCCGCGGGCGGTCCGCTTGCTCGGCCTGCTGTGGACCCGGGGCACGGGCCTGTCGACACGTTCCTGGCGAGCGCCTTCCTCGAGGCCCACGGCGCCAACCCCCGCCTCTCCGCGTGGGCGGCGCACGGCCGCAGGCGCCTCACTCCGGACGCAGCCGGCATGCAGGGAACCGTTCAACGCATGAGGCACGTTCTATCGCCGATGACGCTGCACGGGGCCCTGTTCGCCGCGGACGAGATCGCGATGGACGTATTCGGGCGGCATTCCTGGCTCCAGCGGGGCCGCGCCGCGATCTACTCACTTTCGGACCTCGTGATCCCCTTTGGCGCCCCCGACCGCCTTGAGCTGTCGCCCCACCCGCTCTATCCCGAGGTGATGGTGGCGACCATCGGAGCCGGCAAGTGGAGGCAGGAGTTCCCCGTGCCGCGCGGCTCGGTCGCCGAGCACCTGCTGAGCGACGCCGCCAGCAAGATCTCCTGAGGCGGGCGCGGCGGAGGGGACCGTACGCACCTCACCTGTCGCGCCTGGTGGCTTTCGCGGCCGACGCTGGCGGCGGGTGGCTCGTCGTCGTCGATGCCATCGACGACGCTGGGGCGGCGTACTTTCGGCATTTTGCGTTCAGGGGGAAACCGGGGACGATGCGGCTTTCAACAAATCTCTAGCGAGGCGAAGCCCGACGCTTCCTGGCTTCCTTGTGAAGGGTGATCGGCGTGGTGTCCAGCACCCGGTTCACCATGGCCGCAAGGAATTGGCTGGGTTGAAGGCTAGGAGGAATCCGATCCTGCGCGAAGTCCACCCGAGGCAGGTTTCCGACGGGCGGGTCCTGCATGGCCCTCGCCTCAGCGCTCTCTTCGATGTCGTCAATCGGTTGATCCACGAGCTGTGCCTCGGCGAGCGCATCCTCTCCGTCACCCGGGTCGTCAGGGGCGGGTTTGCCGCCGTCATATTCCATTACCAAGAGCGCAACTGAGTGGTAGGCGTCATCCTCTTGGCCAAGCTTCTGTAGAAGGTCGATTAGCCACTCCGCCTTATCGGGCTCCTCTTCGAAGATCGTCGATCTCAGACCGTAGAAGAAACCTAGCGCCGCCATGGGATGCCGGAGACGAAGGTTCTTCACATCCCCGTAGGACTCTTCAACACGGTTCGCGGCGTTCTTGCCAAAACTCGAATCCATCCGCTTCGTCGAGATCAGCAGCTCTGGTCCCGTCTCCCAGTTCGACATCACGACATCGACTTGCTTCAGGTAGTTCTTGCCCAGAATGCTGGCGCTAGAGGCGGTGGCACCCGATATCGCGGCGCGGGACTTGATACGGGCGTCGAGCGCCACGCGGTCCTTCTGAGGCAAGCTCTCCAGCAGCTTCACGATCGGCGCAGGTAGCACCCTGGGGTGGTCCGCGCGCGGCCACACCGCATCAACATCAAAACCCGCGCGCCGAAGCTCGTACGCGATCCACACATCAAGGGCAAGCGCAGGCACGCCTGTCTGGCTTTCGGCGCCGAGAAAGAGAGGCACCCCAAGTAGTTTCCGCAGGACCTCGAAGTCGGGTTCAAAAACAACCCTCTCCAGCCGTAGCCGCTGCTGGCCCGCCACGGAACCGGCCTCGCCCACACCCGTACTCACCCAAGGATTCGTGTAATGCGAATCGGGACTCGCATCAGCCACGATCTGATCGAACATGACCCACGCGCGACTCTTGGCTGAAAGCTCAGCGACCACTCTTCCCCCTAGTGACTCGACGTTGATGCATTGCCACGTGCGCGCTTCTCACTGGGTCAAGGTCGCGCTTCAGAAGGCGCGCGGAACCTTGGAAGAGGGCTCGGTCAACCAACTTGACTGCAGCCGCAAGGTCGCGGCGCGCAAGCGCTTCAGCGACCTCGCCACGGACATTCCTCAGCGCAGCGGAACGCTCCTTGACCAACCCAGGCGAGGGCATGGCCCAAACGTCCGCCTCGCGAGGTTCAAGCTTGAGGACTCCCCCGCCGTACGATCTGCCGACCACCTCAGCATGGAGCAGCGTGAGGGAGTTGAGGCTCGCCAAGGGAAGCAGTTCTCGACCCAACTCCCTGTACTGATCGCGCAAGTAGACGCCATGGACGGAGTTCAGGTGCCGTGCAGCCGCGGAGTTGGTTGTAAGCCGCGGAGTGTCCGCGTTCATGCACGTGAGTAACAAGTCTGCCGGTTCCAAGAGCGGAACCTCATACCAGGTCTTTCGGACCCTGCACTTGTACGCGGTGTCAACACCAGCGCGGTGACCCGCGTCGACATAGTCCCTCGCAGCGCGCGAGAGAGCGCCCTGCGGTCGGAACAGCCACGTCGATTTACCTGCTCCACCGAGGGCATGAAGGTCCTTGCTCGTGAGCTCAAGCCCTCGAAGATGCGCGCTCCCCGGGGGAGATAGCTGCATCAATTCGCGTTGCGGCAAGTCGAGCTCACGGGCACGCGCTGGAGAAAGAGCGAAGTACCGGTTGTTACCCGTCACCATTCCAAGCGTCGTGTCGCCCCACATTTCCAGGTGTGTAAAAGCGCCTGCCGCTCGGAGCGACCGCAACGGCTCACTTGCTTCCGGGTCCACCAGCAGAGTCGTCCACTTGGCTCCTGGGTCATCCGGGGTCCACCTGAGACCGTCGACGGGATCGCGAAGCTCCCCAGCGTCCTTCACCGGGAACACTGTTGCGTGCATAGCAGGGCCCAACCCAAAACCGTCGGCAAGGAGAAGGACCACATCGGCCTCGGCTTCGCTGAACACTTGATCTTCAAACATGACCAGTTCGATGGACTGGAATGACTCGAAGAGAAAACGGCGAACTGCTGACGCGTAGTTGACGCTGAAAAGTTCTGCCGGGAGGACTAGTCCCATACGCCCACCAGGCTTCAGGAACAGCGCTGAATGGACAGTGAACGCCGCCCAGCTCGACGCCAACGCAGTGAGAGCGACACCCGCACGAAGCGCAGCTTCCCGAGATCTCGTGCGCGACGCCCCGGAAAAGTCCTGGTAGCGGATGTAAGGCGGATTTCCAATCACGGCCGAGAACTCCGGCACGGGAGAGACCTGGAAGAAGTCAGAAACTTCGAGTTCGGCATGACCTCCAGCAGCCGCCACGCGCGAGGCGGCGACACGAGCGCTATCAGAGTGAATCTCCACACCGTTGACGACGGGGGCCTTGGCGCCCAGTTCCCGAAGACGACGGACCGCCTCGACGAGGAAGGCCGCGTCCCCTGCTGACGGCTCGAGCACTCGATCGTCAACCTTGCGTATCGCCCAGTCAGTGATGAACTTCGTGACCGCGTCCGGAGTGAAGAATGCGCCGCGGAGCTTCCTCACTTCGGGTGTGTCCCAGGGAGACACGAGCGGCGCGAGTGACATGACGCCATTGTCGCAACTCCGCCTGACAAATGGAGCGACCGCCACCCACTTCGGGCCGAGCCCGGCGCACGCGCAGTTCCTGATTCACTGACGGTGCCCCCGATCACCCCCGACGGCCAATCCCTGAGCCCCGCGTTTGACGCCATCGCACGGCGTCCTGACAGGAGGCTTCCGCCATGCGAAGGGACCACATGTCCAACACGCGCATCTCCGTGCCCGACGCGGCGCCCCGCCTGAGCGAGGCCTTCGCGCGCTACGGCTCTTGGCCGTGTACCTGCCCGCCCGGCTCAACTCTCGGTACGCGACCTCGCCGAGTTCGACTGCGCAGTGCCTCCGCTCAACGACTGGCTCCGCTGCACCGCCCTCACAGCGCGGGCCAAGGACGTGGCTGTCACCCATGTTTGGGCCCAACCCGACCGCGTGGTCGCCTACTGATCCGACTTCCCCGACGCGGTCGTGTCGCCCGCACTGCCGCGAGGAGCATCACCAGGCTCGCTTGGGCCCGGGCCAACCAATACGCCCTGCCGCGCGATCGACAGTTCGGTTCACTGGTAACGCCTGGGCGAGCGGTGGTCCATTCGTGTACCAGAACGGATTCTTCGCTCGTCGGACACGGGTGACGTGCTGCTTGTAGTGGTCGACACGATCGGCAGCACGTTGAAGGGTTCCACGAACACTTTGGGTTTATCCGCATTCCAGGCACGATGCTGTCGTGGATGAAGCGTTCGACGATTCGCGATACGTGGCGGACGAAAGCGCCCCGGCCATGCTTGCCGCAGTTTTCCTTGCATGGATACGGAAGTCACCGCGCACTCCATCTGGTCAGCCCCTCACGTCGGCCCGATGCGCGCGGACGCTCGCTGCGCATCTCGTCGCGGGAGGGCGCTGAGCCCGAGCACCACCGAGGGGCCGAGCAAGAGCCTGCGTTCTCGGCTAATGTTTTGACCACGTCGATGGACTGGGGGAAGAATGGAATTCAAGTCTCCGAGCGATCTGGAACGGGCCTTGACGCGAAAACTCGCGAGCCGCGATCGGCGGGTCCGCGTTCTGCTTGGAGCTGGCGCGAGCGTAGCTGCCGGACTTCCCGATATGGCTGAGTTGGCCAAGAAAGTAATTGCCGGGCTCAGCACCCCGGATCTTGAACCAGGACAGCGCATGGTGGAAGAGCGCGGCTTGGAAGGGGCCCTCTCGCGCCTTGCCCGAATAGCTGCCGCACTTGAAGGTGATGACAAGCTGGGTGCGCTGGATGGAGCCTCGGTCAAACTTCTCAAGGAGGCAACAATCTCGGTCGTAGTCGGCGAAGTCTCAAAATCCCCTGAGTCCACTGTGGCATACGACGACCTCGCAGCCTGGCTAGCGAGTGACTACTACTCAAATCCGATAGAGGTCTTCACTCTCAATTACGACGTCCTGCTGGAGGAAGCGCTCGAACGCTTCAAACTTCCCTACTTCGACGGCTTCGTAGGATACTTCAAGGGCAGGTTTCGGCAAGACCTCATCGACAGCCGCGACACAGTCTTGCCTAGCATTTCGGCACGCGTGAACCTGTGGAAGTTACACGGCTCTATTTCATGGCAAATTGAAGGCGCAAGCGTGTTCCGGGTCACACCTCCTGTCAGAGGCGCTGAGACCGCCGCTATCTACCCATCAGATGAGAAGTACGCAGATACGCGGCGGGCACCGTACGTTGCCCTGATGGACCACCTCAGGAGGTCGCTAGCGGAGCCACAGTCGCTCACGATAGTCAGCGGCTATTCTTTCGCGGACGAGCATGTGAACATGGTGCTATTCGATGCCGCACGCACAAATCCGCATGCCGAGATATTTGTGACTGCGTACGATGCTATTCCCGAAAACGTTGAAGCCGTCGCGCTCGCGGTTACGACGGTCACCGTGATCGGACGGACGCGGGCGATTGTCGGGGGCAAGGTTTTCGAATACGCGCCGGCAGGCGAAGATTCCGCCGAAACTAGCGGCGAATGCCACCTTGGAGACTTCGCCATACTCGCGGCAACCTTGGCGCGAACCCGCCGCCCCGACTCAACCGAGGGAACCACAGAGGCGGTGTCCAATGTGGTCCCCAGCTGAGACGCGAATTGGACGTGTGTCGGAAGTTTCTGGACCGCGAGTTACCGTACGGCTGGACGCCGAACTCACTTCAGCCTCACCAATCTGGCAAGGCGAACTAGTACCACTCGGGCTGGTGGGATCAGTAATCGTGTTCCCGCAAGGGCCAATTCGACTTCTTGCAGTTACCCGGGGCGCGCGAACTACGGAGATGCCAACGCCAACGTCCGACGCTGTCGGGGACAGCGGGCCCCGTTGGCTGGAAGCCGACCTGATCGGAGAGGTCGACGATCAGGGAAGATTTGAACGCGGCGCAGACCTCACTCCGGCAATCGGCGACTTCGCCCACTTCGCAACCAGCGACCTTCTCGGGGCCGTCTACGGTTCGGCGGGCGGGTCACTCCTCGAGGTCGGTTTTCTTTCAAGCATGCCGTCGACGCCGGTCTCGCTCGACCTTGCAAAATTAGTTGCGCGCCATGTCGGCGTCTTCGGCGCCTCGGGATCGGGAAAGACCAACTTCGTCGCACATCTCGTTCAGCGAATAGCTGCATCAGAAAACAAGCATGCGCACATCGTCGTGATTGACACGCAGGGTGAGTATGCCGACGCTCTCGATGCGCAGGCGACTGTCCTCCGCCCCAACGTTGACGGAGGGTTCGAGATACCTGCATGGGCCTTCCCTTGCCGTCAGTTGCTCGCGACGCTTATCGGGCGAGAGCCAAGCGATATCGAGGCAGACGGTTTTGCAGACGTCGTAGTCGAACTGAGGCGGGCTCACGCCGAGGAATCCGACTGGCTCAACATCGATTCCTCTGCTATAAATCCTGATACTCCAATACCGTATGACCTCAAGGCAGCCTGGTTTGAGTTCGATAGACGCAACCATGCGGTCTACGAGGATCGCAACGATCAGGGCGCTGAGATGTTCGCCACTCGCGGCAGCCCGGCTGACCTGATGCCGTCGCAGCACGATCAGTATGGCGCGGGCAGCGCCGCACCATTCAAGGGCAGCCGCCATGGGGCGTTCCGGGACGCACCTCGACGTATGCGGGCCAGGATGAGAGACCCTCGGTTCCACTTCCTCCTTCCCTTGGCAGACTGGCCGCACGTGAGCGAGGATCCACTGGCGGGATACCTCGCGCGGTGGGCGTCTAGAGCCAGTGGGGTCGTCGTGCTCGACTTGCAGGCGCTTACTGCTGAAGCGACACAAATCGCCGTGTCCGCCGTGTTGGACTTCTCGCTTGAGCTCGCCGTGCGATCGCGCGAACTCCCTAACGCCGACGCGCACCCTCTGTTGCTCGTGATCGAGGAAGCCCACCGCTACTTTGAGGTTGGCTCCCAAAGCTCAGACACGAGGCGCGCCCTCGAACGCGTAGCGCGGGAGGGGCGGAAATACGGAGTCGGCCTGGCTTTGGTCTCGCAGCGACCATCGGACATTGCGGCGACCGTTCTCGCGCAACTTGGCACCTTCATGGGATTCAGGCTCACAAATTCAAGTGACGTGGCAGCAGTCACCGCTGCTCTGCCTGACGCGGTCGGCAACATCGCTTCCAGCCTCAGCACGCTTCGGACCGGCGAGGTGGTGATGTCGGGAGAAGCGGTAGGCGTGCCGTCGCGCGTGCGGATGCCGCGGCCAACTCCTGAGCCCCGGTCAGGCGATGCGGCCACCGCGCGATGGCAGACCGAGCCGAGCGCTGGCTCGTTGGTCGAGGCCCTTGCGCTTGTTCGGCAGTACCGATAGGTGCCTAGGAAAAGAGACCGAATCATGCTCGATTGGCTACCGACACCCGAATCTACGCGCACGGCAGCGATAGCGTACGACGCGAAACAGAGGGTCATCCACGTCGAGTGGCCCAAGGGGGGCCACCACATCTACTTGGAATGCTCAGAGTCCGAGTGGCAAGAATTCAGTGATCCGAGCACATCCAAGGGCGGATACCTGGCTCTTCGCAAACGAGGGTGTGCTGATCGTGGTGTGAGTGGTCGTGGGTAGGGGTCGAGGTCCCCCAGGATGGAAGTTCTGACA
>JGI25321J50212_10002905_pt1 | contig 12380 bp, 14 predicted proteins | sample AutmiccommuBRH23_FD_50212 | JGI IMG/M metagenome (IMG submission 50212)
AAAAAAACCTTAGGGAGGCAGACATGGGACGCGTCGCATTGGTTACGGGGGGAACACGCGGGATCGGCAAGGCCATCAGCGTTGCCCTGAAGGAAGCCGGATACACCGTCGCCGCCAACTATGCCGGCAATGACGAGGCCGCCGCCAAGTTCAAGGACGAGACGGGCATCCCCGTCTACAAGTTCGACGTCGGCGACTTCGACGCNGTCGCCGCCGCCGTGGCGCAGATCAAAGCCGACATCGGCGCGGTCGAGGTCCTGGTCAACAACGCCGGGATCACCCGCGACGTGCCCTTGCACAAGATGACCAAGGAACAGTGGGACGCGGTCATCAACACCAACCTGTCGGGCCTGTTCAACTTGTCCCGAAATGTCATCGACGACATGCGCGCGGCAAGCTTCGGGCGGATCGTCTCGATCAGTTCGATCAACGGGCAGAAGGGCCAGTTCGGGCAGACCAACTATTCCGCCGCCAAGGCGGGCGACCTGGGCTTCACCAAGGCNCTGGCGCTGGAGACGGCGNCCAAGGGCATCACCGTGAACGCCATCGCGCCNGGCTANATCGCCACGGAAATGGTCATGGCCGTGCCCAAGGACGTGCTGGACACCAAGGTGATTCCGCAGATTCCCGTGGGCCGCCTGGGCCAGGCCGAGGAAATCGCGCGCTGCGTCGTGTTCCTGGCCTCGGACGAGGCCGGGTTCATCACCGGCTCGACCCTGTCGGCCAACGGCGGGCAGTACATGGCGTAAGCGCCGCCTGCTTCCACGGTTTCCGTCACCCCCGGGCTTGACCCGGGGGGCCACGTGGATGNCCGGGTCTGGGCCCGGCCATGACGAATGAAGGATGGCNCGGCGCGGCACCCGCCCTATCTGCTGGCATCCACCAAGGACCTGGGTTAAGACGGCGCGTCATGGTACGCGCCGTTTTTCTGTTCGCCCTTAGTGCCGTCCTTACCGCTACCGCCTCTGCCGAGGCGATGGAGGCGCGCGAGTTCGGGGCCGAACTGCCGGCCCCCGTGACCTGGGTCGGGCGCATCGACGGTGCGGCGGTGATCCGCCTTGCCGACGGCAGCCACCATGCGGTCGGCCTGGACGAACAGGGGGTGACGCTGTCGCCGCGCGCCGAACCCCTGCCCCCGGTGGGATCGAACGACGGCGCCGCCATGCCCGACGAGGTCGTGGTGACGGGAACGCGCAACATCCGTGCCGCCTGGTACCGCAAGCCGACGGACCGCTACGGCCACGGCGTGCTGGGCGATGCCGTCGAGGCCGGGGGGCTGGCTCTGCGGCTCAAGGGCGGTTACCTGGAAACCCTGAACCTGACCACCCAGGCCGTGTTCGAGGACCGCTTCCCCCGCATCGTCGATATCGACGGCGATGAGGTCGATGAGATCCTGGCCGTCAAAAGCTATACCAAGGCGGGTGCCGCCCTGGCCGTCATCGAGACGTCCGACCGGGGCCTGCGCCAAGCGGCGGAATCGGAGCCCATCGGCCAGCCCTTCCGCTGGCTCAACCCCGTCGGCGTCGGCGATTTCGACGGCGACGGCCGGCGCGAGATCGCCGCCGTGGTCACACCCCATGTCGGCGCGGTGCTCAAGCTCTACGAATGGCGGGGCGAGCGGCTGGAGGTCGAACATCAGGCCGAGGGCTTTTCCAACCACGCCATCGGATCCCGCGAACTGGGCCTGTCCGACGCCGCCGACATGGACGGCGACGGCATTCCGGACCTGATCATCCCCGATACGGCCCGGCGCAACCTGCGCGTCGTGACCTTCGCCTTCGGCACCTTCCGGCAATTGGCCGAGGTCCATAACACCGACACCATCGACCTTGCCGTGGTGGTCCAGGACCTGGACGGCGACGGCCGCCCCGAAGCGGTGATCGCACCGGGCGGGCGGCTCAAGGTCGTGAAATTCCTGCCATGACCCCCGCCGCCACGGCGCGCACGAAGGCGACCCTGACCGGCGCCACGGCGGTGCTGATGTGGGGCATGCTGGCGCTGCTGACCACATTGACGGGCCATGTCCCGCCGTTCCAGTTGGTCGCCATGAGCTTCACCGTCGCCACGGCGATGATCGTGCTCAAATGGATCGTCAAGGGCGAGCGGCCCGAGGCCTTCCTGCGCCAACCCCGGGGCGCCTGGGCCTTGGGCGTGTGCGGGCTGTTCGGCTACCACTTCTTCTATTTCATGGCGCTGCGCAACGCCCCACCGGTGGAGGCCGGGCTGATCGCCTATCTCTGGCCGCTGTTGATCGTGCTGTTCTCGGCCCTGCTGCCGGGGGAACGGCTGCGCTGGTGGCATGTGGCGGGGGCGCTGGCGGGCCTCGCCGGGACCGTCGTGCTGGTCACCGGTGGGGCGGGTATCGGCGGGTTCAAGTCCGAATACACGTTGGGTTACGCCATGGCCGGGGCCTGCGCCCTGACCTGGTCGGCCTATTCCGTCCTCAACCGGCGCTTCGGCCAGGTCCCGACGGATACGGTGGGCGGGTTCTGCGCCGCGACGGCGGTGCTGGCGGCGATCAGCCATCTGGCGTTCGAGGCGACGGTCTGGCCCGCCGGCGGGGGCGAATGGCTCGCCGTGCTCGGCCTGGGGCTGCTGCCCGTGGGGGCCGCCTTCTTCACCTGGGATTTCGGCACCAAGCACGGCGACATCCAGGTGCTGGGTGCCCTGGCCTATGCCGCGCCGCTGATCTCGACGGTTCTGCTGATCGCCTTCGGCAAGGGCGAGGCGAGCCTCGCCGTCGGGCTCGGCTGTCTGCTGATCGTCGGCGGCGCCGTACTGGCGTCGAAGGACATGCTCAAACGCCGCCGCCGATAAACCCCGGCCGCCCGCCCCTTACCGGGACGGCCAAAATCTACATCAGCCTTTTGACTTCCGAATAGGCTCCCCGGGCCTTGAGCGTCACCGTCACGTCCTTGCGCCCACGGTTGCGCCAGAACCAGCCGTGGCTGCCGTCGAAGGCCGCTTCCAGGGTGCCGCTGTGCTTTTCCACCCTGCGGTCCTTCTGATAGCTGATGTTCTGGCCTCCGCCGTCGCCGTGCAGGTCGTAGTTCACGGCGCCACCCGCGACGGCCCAGGAGAACTCGGCTTTCGCACCTTTAAGCATGGTCAGCTTCACTTCGGCGCCCTGCCCAGGTTTCAGGGTGACGGAGATTTCGTCCTTCCAGGCGGCGTCCTTGCTCTGCGCCTGGGCAGTGCCGATGAACCAGCCGGCGAACATGCCGCCGAACAGGCTCGACCGCTTATCCGGGGCGGCGGGCGGGGCCAGCGCCGGATCGCGCAGGCGGTCGGCCTCGGCTTCCTGTTCCAACTGCGTCTTGATCTCGCCCATCTCGGTCAGGCCGAGCATGCGGCCGATCCCGGTCGGGTCGATAGCGTATTCGGCCGGCAGCACNACCGTCACGAGGATCACACCCGCCGAGAGGAGGGCCAGCAGGGTCGAGCGCACAAGCTTTCGCGTCGTCGGCAGCCCGGCCTGGGTGGGGATGTCGGAATTGAACATGGGTTGGTCCTTTTCTGGATCAGGAAACGAAGTAGCCGGTCAGCTGGTAGCCGATGAGGATGAATCCGGTGCTCATCATCACGACGTTCGCCGTGTAGGCGTTGCGCATGAAATTGTCGGTCCGCCGCCACCAGCCCATCAGCACGAGGATCGCGGCCAGCGCCGTCAGCTGGCCCAGCTCGACGCCGACGTTGAAGGCCAGCAGGTTGGGGATCAGCCCGTCCGACGCGATGTCATAATCGATGATCTTGGAGGCCAGACCGAAACCGTGGCAGAACCCGAAGATCAGGGTCGCCGCCTTGGTGTTGGGCTGGAAGCCGAACCAGCGCCGGTAGGCGCCGATGTTGTCCAATGCCTTGTAGACGATGGAAAAGCCGATGATCGCGTCGATCAGGTAGCTGTTGATGCCGAAGTCGAACAGCACGCCCAGCAGCATGGTCGTCGAATGGCCGATGGCGAACAGGCTGACGTAGAGGGCGATGTCCTTCATCCGGTAGAGGAAGAAAATCACGCCGAACAGGAACAGGATGTGGTCGTAGCCGGTGACCATGTGCTTGGCGCCCAGATAAGTAAAAGGCAGCAGCAGAATGCCGGACATTTCCATGATGTAGCCCTTGTCGCCCTGCGCGACGGCATGGGCCTGGGCGGCGTCGATGCCTGCGAGGCAAAGGAAAAGGGCGCCCAAGGCAGCCCCTGCAACAGTTCTGATCATTGGGCCCCTATCGTTGGATTGCATAATTGTTGTGGGTGTATCATTGGCTTGACTATATCCTATCCAGGGGGATAGGATCAAGCATGGACGGAACGCACAGACACCAAAGTCACCCGGTTGTGATCAACCGCCTGAAGCGGGCGCACGGTCACCTGCGCAAGGTCATCGAGATGATCGAGACGGGCCGCCCCTGCCTTGACGTGGCGCAGCAGCTTCACGCGGTCGAAAGCGCCGTGGCGAATGCCAAGACGACGCTGATCGAAGACCACCTGGACCACTGTCTCGATACGGTCGTCGGCCCGATGGACGCCGAACAGCGGCAGGAAATCGCCGACTTCAAGGCCATCGCCAAGTATCTTTGACCACGGACGGATCGGGCGCGGCCATGTTGGGCGTCCTCGCGAACAGAACCTACCGGAACCTTTTTCTCGCCCAGGCGATCTCCCTCGTCGGCACGGGACTCGGCACGGTCGCGCTTGCCCTGTTGGCCTACGATATCGCGGGCGACACGGCGGGGGCCGTCCTCGGCACGGCCCTGTTCATCAAGATGGCCGCCTATGTGGGCCTGTCCCCGGTCGCCGGTGCTTTCGCCGGCCTGCTGCCCAGGCGCGCGTTCCTGGTGTCGCTCGATGCCGTCCGGGCCGGCGCGGCGCTGATGCTGCCCTTCGTGACCCAGATCTGGCAGGTCTACCTCCTGATCTTCGTCCTGCAAGCGGCCTCGGCCGCCTTCACCCCGACCTTCCAGGCAACCATTCCCGACGTCCTGCCGGACGAAGGCGACTACACCAACGCCCTGTCCCTGTCCCGCCTTGCCTATGATCTGGAAAATCTTCTCAGCCCGGCCATCGCCGGCGCACTGCTGACGGTCATGACCTTCCACGACCTGTTCATAGGCACGGCCTTGGGCTTCGTCGCATCCGCGCTTCTCGTTCTGACGGTCACCCTGCCCTCGCCCCGGCCTGACGTTTCGCGCCGCATATACGACCGCTTGGTGCGGGGGGGCCGGATATTTCTAGCCACGCCCCGCCTGCGCGGCCTGATGGCCATGAACCTGTCCGTCGCGGCGGCGGGTGCCTTCGTGATCGTCAACACGGTCGTATTCGTGCAGTCCCGGCTGGGCTTCGCCGAGCAACAGACGGCCCTGGCCCTCGCGGCGTTCGGCGGCGGGTCGATGGCCGTCGCCCTCGCCCTGCCGCGTCTCTTGGCCCACGTGCCAGACCGCGGGGCGATCCTGGCGGGCGGCATCATCCTGGCTGCCGGCACCGCAACGGCGGCGGCGGTGGACGGCTTTGCCATGCTCCTGGGGCTGTGGTTCGTTCTCGGCTGCGGGTATTCCCTGGCGCTGACGCCCTCGGGGCGCTTGCTCAGACGCTCCGCCCATGCCGAGGACCGTCCGGCGATCTTCGCCGCGCAGTTCGCGCTGTCCCATGCCTGCTGGCTGCTGACCTANCCGGTGGCGGGCTGGATCGGGGCCGCCATGGGCCTGCCGGTCAGCGCCCTGGTTCTGGGCAGCNTCGCCGGCGCCGGTGNCATCGGCGCNATCCTGTTATGGCCCGCCTCCGATCCCGAGACCATGGAACACGAACATCCCGATCTGCCGGACGGTCATCCGCATCTGGCCCTGGGCGATCACCTAGGCGGTCATCGTCACGCNCACCCCTATGTCATCGACGACCTGCATTTCATGTGGCCCCATGGCCGCTGAGCTCATGGCCTACGGCGGCCTGTTCCTGATCGCCTTCCTGGCTGCGACGATCCTGCCCGCGCAGTCGGAAATCGGNCTCGCGGGTCTGCTCCTGTCCGGTGACTACAGCGTCGCCCTGCTGATCGCCGTCGCCAGCCTGGGCAATACCCTGGGCGCCGTCGTCAACTGGGCGCTCGGCCGCTGGATCGAGCATTTCCGNGACCGCAAATGGTTTCCGGCCAAACCCGAACAGTTGGACAAGGCCGTCGGCTGGTATCACCGCTACGGGCGGTGGAGCCTGCTGTTAAGCTGGATGCCGTTCATCGGCGACCCGTTGACCCTGGCGGCGGGCGTGCTGCGCGAGCCGTTCTGGAGCTTCCTGGCCATCGTATCCGTGGCCAAGACCGCCAGATACCTGATCCTCACGGCGATCACATTGAACATGATCTGAAGCCAGGCCGGGGGCTGCAATCCTTCGAATCGCAGGCATCTGTTTTTTTCCGATGGCGTCTGGCGCCNGACGCCGCGTCGTGGCACAATTCTTTTTTAGAATGACTCTAATATGCGCCCTTTGACACGGGTCAACGCGACGCCGCCATAAAACGGCAAGAATACGGACACAAACTGTTCAGGTTGAGATCGAACGCAAGCCATCAGGGAGACATNACATGGTCGCGAAAGCCACGAACACNGCGGGCAAATGCCCGGTCATGCACAACGCCCCGTCCAACGCGACCTTCTCGGGCCGCTCCAANCGGGACTGGTGGCCGAACCAGTTGAACCTGGGCATCCTGCATCAGCATTCCGACCTGTCCAATCCCATGGGCCCCGGGTTCGACTACGCCAAGGAGTTCAAGAAACTCAAGTACAAGGCCCTGAANAAGGACCTGTACGCGCTGATGACCGATTCCCAGGACTGGTGGCCCGCCGACTGGGGCCATTACGGCCCCCTGTTCATCCGCATGGCTTGGCACAGTGCCGGCACCTACCGCATCGCCGACGGCCGCGGCGGGGCGGCGACCGGCAACCAACGGTTCGCGCCGATCAACAGCTGGCCCGACAACGGCAACCTGGACAAGGCGCGGCGGCTCTTGTGGCCGATCAAGCAGAAATACGGCAACAAAATCTCCTGGGCCGACCTGATGATCCTGGCCGGTAACTGCGCCCTGGAATCCATGGGCTTCAAGACCTTCGGCTTCGGCGGCGGCCGCGTCGATATCTGGGAGCCCGAGGAAGACATCAATTGGGGCATGGAGACCGAATGGCTGGGCGACAAGCGCTATTCCGGCAAGCATGAGTTGGACAACCCCCTGGCGGCCGTGCAGATGGGCCTGATCTACGTCAACCCGGAAGGCCCGGGCGGCAAGCCGGACCCCGTCGCCTCTGGCATTGACGTGCGCGAAACCTTCGCCCGCATGGCGATGGACGACGAGGAAACCGTGGCCCTGGTGGCCGGCGGCCATACCTTCGGCAAATGCCACGGCGCCGGCGACGCCAAACTGGTCGGCCCGGAACCGGAAGCCGCCGAGATCGAGCAGATGGGTCTGGGTTGGAAAAACCGCTTCCGCTCCGGCAAGGGTCAGCACACCACGACCAGCGGCATCGAGGGGGCGTGGAAGCCGAACCCGACGACCTGGGACATGGGCTATTTCGACATGCTGTTCGGCTACGAGTGGGAGTTGGTGAAAAGCCCCGCCGGCGCCCATCAGTGGCTGGCCAAGAACCCGGCGCCCGAGGACATGATCCCCGACGCCCATGATCCGAAAAAGAAGCACCGCCCGATGATGACCACGGCGGACCTGTCGCTGCGCTTCGATCCGATCTACGAGCCGATTTCGCGACGCTTCCACAAGAACCCGGAGGCCTTCGCCGACGCCTTCGCCCGGGCTTGGTTCAAGCTGACCCACCGCGATCTGGGACCGCGCGAACGGTACCTGGGCCCCGAGGTTCCGAAGGAGGAACTGATCTGGCAGGATCCCGTGCCCGCCGCCGACCATGCCCCGATCAACGGTAAGGACATCAAGGCGCTGAAGAAGAAGATACTCGCCTCGGGCCTCACCGCCGCCGATCTGGTATCGACCGCCTGGGCCTCGGCCTCGACCTTCCGCGGCTCCGACATGCGCGGCGGGGCCAACGGCGCGCGCGTCGCCCTGCTTCCCCAGAAGAAGTGGGAGGTCAACCAGCCGGCCCGCCTGGCGCGGACGCTGACGGCCCTGAAAAAGATCCAGGCGGCGTTCAATAAATCGTCCGGCAAGCGCAAGGTCTCGCTTGCCGACCTGATCGTGCTCGGCGGTTGTGCGGCCGTCGAGGCGGCGGCCAAGAAGGCCGGGCACAAGATCGAAGTGCCCTTCACGCCGGGCCGCACGGACGCCACGCAGAAACAGACCGACGCCGAGGCCTTCGCGCCGCTGGAGCCGCTGGCCGACGGGTTCCGCAATTACGTGAAGACCGGCTTGAAGGTGTCGCCGGAAGAAATGCTGGTCGACAAGGCCCAGTTGCTGGGCCTGACCGCGCCGGAGATGACCGCCCTGATCGGCGGCCTGCGNGTGCTGGGCGNCAACCACGGGCAAGCCAAGCACGGCGTGTTCACCGGCCGCCCGGGCGCGCTGTCCAACGATTTCTTCGTGAATCTGGTCGACATGAGCACGGAATGGACACCGGTCGCCAAGTCCAAGGATGTGTTCGAGGGCCGCGACCGCGCCACCGGCAAGGTGAAATGGACCGCCACCCGGGTCGATCTGGTGTTCGGATCGAACTCCCAACTGCGCGCCCTCGCCGAGGTCTATGCCCAGAACGGCGCGGAAAAGAAGTTCCTGCACAAGTTCGTGGACGCCTGGACCAAGGTGATGAACGCGGACCGCTTCGACCGCGCGTAATCGTTACGGCAGGGGGGCGGCGTCTAGCGCCTGCCCCCTTTGCCGGGAACGCCCCAATCGGCCGCAAGGGTCGCGCGCAGGCCGGCCACCGCATCCTTGCCGATGCGCATCGACAGGTCCCGCTCCAGCGCGTCGATGGCCTGGGCCGCCTTCCGGTCCAGGGTCCGGCCGAGCAGGGACAGTTTCACCAGCTTGACCCGCCGGTCCGTGGGCGAATCAACCAATTCCACCACGGCCGCCTTTTCCATCTCGCCGACCTGCTGATGCATGGCCTGGCGGGTCACGCCGACGCGGCGCGCCAGTTCGGCGATGGAGGTGCCGTCATCGTCCAGGCTGGCCAGGGTCATGAACTGAGTGCCGGACAGGCGCGGCAGATGGGCCGTGTCGGGATCGCCGGCGAGGCCTTCCTCGAACCAGCGGAAGGCCCGGACCAGAAGGGCGCCCAGGTTGCCCGCACCGTGCAGGGTCGTGTCCGCGGCCATAGCGCTCTCCACCGGAAAATTGTCAACCGGCTTTACGGTAACCCCAGCCCCCTAGGATTTCCAGTCTTCCGGCGCCCAGCCGGGGGGCGCCATTTCGAACCCCGCGAAATCGAAGGCCGGGGCGACCGTGCAGCCAACCAGAACCCAGCCGCCCGGCGCCGCATCGGCCAGACCCGCCGCCTGCCAGCAGCCGGCGGGCACGACGGCCTGCGGCACATGCCCGGCAGTCAGGTTTTCGCCCAGCCGATGGGTTTTCACGGACCTACCGTCCGGCGACAGGGCAAGGTCCAGGCCCGCCCCCGTACCGCCGGCGGCATGAAAGTTCCAGATTTCCACGGCATCGACCCGATGCCAGTGAGAACGTTCGCCCGCCGCCAGCAGGTAATAGATGCTGGTCACGGCCCCGCGGCCGCCGCCCGGCGGTGCGTCCCGGTGGATTTCCCGGAAATGGCCGCCTTCCGGATGGGGGGCGAGATTCAGGGCCTTGATGATGTCGGCTGCCTGCACGTCGCCCCCTTGTCCCCTCCGGTTCCGGTTATTCCTTGGGCTCGGTCGCCGTCATGGACGGGCGGGCAGAGAACCCGGCGTACCAATCGGCAAGCGCCGGGCAGTCGTCGCGCCAACCGAGATCGTTGAACCGCAGGTCGAGCCAACCGATGGCGCAGCCGACGGAGACCTGGCCGATGGTGACCGGGCCGGACAGGGCGTCGACGTCGTCCTCAAGTGCCTTGAAGCAGCGGCCGAGCACCTTGTTGGCACGGTCGATCCAATCCTGGCGCGGGCTTTCCTTCCAGAACCGGCCTTCGAGCAGGCGCCGGATGCCGGTTTCGCACATGCCGTCGCCAAGCGCATTCAGGCGCAGCGCCCGCCAGCGCGCCCCGCCCACGGCGGGAAACAGCTTCTGGCCGTCATGCAGGCTGTCCAGGTATTCGCAGATGACCGAGGAATCGTAGAGAATTTCGCCGCCATCGGTGACCAGGGTCGGCACCTTGCCGACCGGGTTGTCCGTGCCGATGTCCGTGTCCGGCGCCCAAACATTGGTGTTGATGCGTTCGATCTGGTCGTCCAGGCCGGTTTCGATGGCCGTGACCCTGACCTTGCGGACGAAAGGCGACGTCGGGGAAAAGCGTAGTTTCATGGATGGATGTCTCCGGGATGGTGGTGNTCGTTTGGCTGCGACCTTAACACCCGTTCCCGAACCGCGCCACGGCTTGCTGGCCCGATACACGGCGTTTTGAGCGGGGCACATATGCTCTATGCTCCTGTCCCATGTGGATCGATGTTGTGGACCTGCGCGACTTTTACGCCGCCCCCCTGGGGCAGGCGGCGCGGCGCATGATCCGGCGCAAGATGCGCGCCATGTGGCCCGACATGAAGGGCCAGCGCATTCTGGGCATCGGCTATGCCGCCCCCTATCTGGAAGGTTTCCGCGACGAAGCCGACCGTGTCATCGCCGCCATGCCGGCGCGTCAGGGGGTCCTGCGCTGGCCCGCCCAGGGCGGCGGCCAGGCCACTCTGGTGGATGAGCTCGACCTGCCGTTTCCCGACCTGTCCATGGACCGCATCATCCTGGTCCACGCCCTGGAATGCGCCGAACAGGTCGAACCCCTGATGCGGGAAATCTGGCGGGTGCTGACCGATTCCGGGCGCCTGATGGTGGTCGTGCCCAATCGGTCGGGCCTGTGGGCACGGTTCGAGCGCACGCCCTTCGGCCATGGCCGGCCGTTCTCGCCGCGCCAGTTGTCGCGCCTGCTCAGGGAATCCATGTTCACGCCGCTGACCACGGACCGCGCGCTTTACATGCCGCCGTTCCGCACGGCGCTGCTGGTCCGTTCGGCCCCAGCGTGGGAGCGCGCGGGCGCCATGCTGTGGGGGTCGTTCGCCGGCGTCGTGGTCATGGAGGCGGTCAAACAGATCTATGCCGCGACCCCGGCCCATCCGGCGCGCGGCCGGCGCGCCTACCTTGCCATGCCGCAAGGGCGGGGCGCCGCCGCCGGACGGGTCCGCCTGAAACCGGGTCCGGGCGCGCGTTAGCACCTGATTTGCCTTTGATTTCCGCCCGCCATCCCAGTATCACTACGCAGCTCCCCGCCACCACCGACGACCCGAAACATCATGACGAAGCCCCTCAAACCCACGCTTGCCGACCTGCGCCAACAGATCGACGACATCGACGAGAAGCTTCATGACCTGATCATGCAGCGGACCGAGGTGGTCGAGAACGTGCGCGAGATCAAAAAGGGCGAAAGCGTCAAGATTCGCCCGGCCCGCGAGGCGGAAATCGTCTATCGCCTGATGGAACGTCACAAGGGTCCCTTCCCGCGCCGCGAACTGACGCGCATCTGGCGCGAGTTGATCGTCGCGACGCTGAGCTTCGAAGGGCCTTTTTCCGTCGCCGTCATGGTGCCGGAAAACCAGACCGGGTACTGGGACATGACGCGCGACCAGTACGGAAGCTTCACGCCCATGCGCCGGTTCGCCACCAGTGCCCGGGTGATCGAGGCCGTGCAGCGCCAGGAATACACCCTGGGCGTCCTGCCCCTGCCGCGTAACGACCAGGACGACGACCAGTGGTGGCGCCACCTTGTCTCGACGGCCGAGGACGCGCCCCGCATCATCGCCCGCCTACCCTTCGCCGGGCCCGGCAACGGGTTCGAGGCCCAAGGCCTGGAAGCGCTCGTCATCTGCCCGCTGGTCAAGCCCGAGCCGACGGGCCGCGACCGCACCTATCTGGCGATCGAATGCGAAGAGGACATTCCCTTTCGCGCCATCGCCAAGGTGCTGAACGGACTCGGTTTTTCGCCCGTGTACAACCAGCTTTGGCACGAACCGGCGCGCCCGGCCGCCTGGACCCATCTGGCCGAGGTGTTCGGCTTCGTCGATCCGGAAAAAGGCCACCTGGACGCGCTCAAGGAAAACGTGAAGGGCAAGGTCAGCCGGGTTATTCACTTAGGTACCTGCGCCACGCCCCTCGGCCCGCAGGAACTGGATCCGGGGAAAAAGCGATGACCACGCCCCGGCCGCAGCCCGGCATCATGAACATCGCCCCCTACAAGGGCGGTGAAAGCAAAATCGCGGGCGCCGACACCGTCATCAAGCTGTCGTCCAACGAGGGTGCGTTCGG
>JGI25321J50212_10002917_pt1 | contig 12351 bp, 14 predicted proteins | sample AutmiccommuBRH23_FD_50212 | JGI IMG/M metagenome (IMG submission 50212)
CCGCGCTGTATCGCCTGCCAGACGCCGTTTTCCGGCTTCCATGAACTCCTTCGACCAGGTGTAATAAAGGCCTTGGGAGATGCCTTCCTTGCGGCACAACTCGGCGATGCTGTCCTCGCCGCGCAGACCGTCCAGAACGATCCGAATTTTGTCTTCGGCGGAAAAGTGCCGGCGGGTCGCTCCGCGGATGTCTTTCACCACCCGCTCGGCAGGAGCCTTCGCAGGCAATTTCGGCTTGGAGGATTTGGGCCTCATCTTCGTTCCTTCGTCACTACGACGAGACCCAAATCCTCCTTAAATCACAACCTCAATTCTGGGCCATAGGCGCTGACGGCGGACACGAAGTTGTAATGGCCGCCCAAGGTCAGCCGCACAGAGTCGTGGCGGTTATTGTCCATATGGAAATTGGCATGCCTGGCTCCGACATCGGCGAGTTCTGGTCTTAAGGCGGGCTTAAGGTGGAAATAGTGTTTCGGGGTTCTGAACCAAGATGATTTGGAAGGCTGAGAGACAATTGAGTAAAACGACACTTTCCAAGCCGTTTGCCCGACGCGCCTTTCTAATCGGTGCGAGCGCGTTTACACTGGCGGGCTGCGTTTCGACGCGGCAATCGGCCCCGACAATGGCGCCCGTCGCCGAGAACGAGCCGGAGCCGGTGGTTCCGATGATGTACGCGGCCATGCCGAACGAGCAGTTCCCAATTCCCGCAGTGGACATCTCCCAGCTCGACCGCCGCCTCTGGCGGACGGAAATAGACTATCCCACGAAAGAGCGACCGGGAACGCTGATTGTCGATACGCCCGCGAAGTACCTCTATCACGTGAAACCGGGAGGCAGCGCGACACGTTACGGCATCGGCGTCGGCCGCGAAGGTTTCGCCTGGTCGGGACGCGCGATTGCGGCCTACAAGCGCGAATGGCCCCGCTGGACGCCTCCGGACAGCATGGTGGCGCGGCAGCCCGAGCTAGAACCGTACAGCATCGCAAATGGCGGTATGGGCCCGGGGCTCAGCAATCCGCTTGGCGCCCGCGCGCTTTACATCCATGAAGGCGGACGCGACACGCTCTACCGGCTGCACGGCACGCCGGAGGCCTTCTCGATTGGTAGGGCTGTGTCGTCGGGCTGCATCCGGCTGCTCAATCAAGATGTCATCCACCTGCATGATGAGGTTCGCGATGGCAGTCCGATCGTCGTTATCCCGGATCCGACTATGTCGCATCTTGCGATTGGATAGGCCGATGGCCATGCAACGTTGCGTCTTCAGCTAGTATTGCGGGTTTCGGTGAGTCCCGGACAGCTCGCTTTCCGGCCCCATGCCCGAATCGCTCATAATACCGTCCCGCTTATGAACTCATCGCTTCGATGTAGGGATAGTTGCAGAGGGATTGGATGCGCTTGGGATCTTTGGTTGCGCGGTTCCAGGCGTCGCAGCAAGCGTCGATGATGGCTTGCCTGTCGCGGAAGACGCAGAGGCTGAGGGAGGTCTCGCGCAGATAGAGCCAGAGCCGCTCGACCGGGTTGAGTTGGGGACTGTAGGGCGGCAGGGCGATGAGGGTGATATTCGCCGGCACGTCGAGGGCCTTTTCGCCGTGCCATCCGGCACCGTCGAGAACCATGACGACATGGACGTCGTCGGGAACGGTTCCGGCGAACTCGGCGAGGTAGAGGTTCATCATCGCCTTGTCGGCATAGGGCAGGACCAGGGCGAAGGACTGGCCGGTGGAGGGTTCGACGGCGCCGAAGATGTAGGTCCATTCGAAGCGCTGGTCGCAGAGCCCGGGCGGTCGCTTGCCGCGGGTCCACCAGCGGTGGCAGAGGCGGCCTTTCTGGCCAACCCTTGCTTCATCTTTTGGTGTAAAATCGCATGCAAAGTTGGGACTGACTCAATCCCGATGCAGTTGAGGGGCCGTATGGCGGTTTTCCGAAGAGGAGAACGGCCACATGTCGAGTGCTATTTCGCTTTCGTCGTTGATTCCGGCCGGGCTTTCTGTCGAACGTTTCGAGGTTGTCGACAGCGTACTTCTCGTCACCGCTTCGGCTCGAACGCCAGAAGCCGCATGCCCGTTGTGCGGAAGACCCTCGCGCCGACGGCACAGCCGATACGTCCGCAACGTTTCGGATCTTCCCTTGGCTGGGCGATCCGTGCGCCTGTTGCTGATCACGCGCCGCTTTCGCTGCGACATAACAAGTTGTCGCCGCAAGATCTTCGCCGAACGCTTCGGCGACGAGGTCGTCGCGCAGAGGGCGCGTCGCACCGGCCGAATGGAATGCATCGTCCATCACCTGGGCCTGGCTCTCGGCGGACGGACCGCAGCGTGTTTTGCCCAACGGCTGATGATGCCGGTCAGCAACGACACGCTGCTTCGGGTGGTGCGGCGACGAGCACGATCGCCTGGGGAGACCCTGCATGTCGTCGGCATCGATGACTTCGCTTTTCGCCGAAATCACCGCTACGGGTCGATCGTCTGCGATCTCGAACGGCGACGGATCGTGAAGCTCCTGCCTGATCGGGAGATTGCGACTGTCGCGGGCTGGCTGTCGGATCATCCCGAGATCACCGTCGTCTCCCGCGATCGCGGCGGCGGCTATGGAGAGGCGACGGCGCGGGCCCTGCCAAATGCCGCTCAGATTGCTGATCGCTGGCATTTGATGGAGAACGCCAGCGCCGCTTTCCTCGACGCCGTGAAGAAGTCGATGAAGTCGATCCGTGCCGCGATCGGCGCCACCGTCGTCGATCCGGAACTCCTGACGTCGGCCGAGCGCCTGCAATATGAAGGCTATCTCCGGCGCGAGGAGACGAACGCCATCATCACCGGCCTCGCCGCCGATGGCGTTCCGGTCAAGGAGATCGTGCGGCGGACAGGGCGAAGCCGGGGGCTGGTTCGCCAAATCGTCCGCGGCGAACGCACCGACGTCTTTCGCTCCCGGCAAGGCTCGCTCGATGCGTATCTGCCCTTCCTCGACGCGCAATGGGAGGCCGGCTGCCGCAACGGCGCTGAACTATGGCGCCGTCTTCGGGAACTCGGCTTTTGCGGCTCGACCCGCGTCGTCAGCGAATGGGCGACGCGGCGGAGGCGGTCGAAGCGAATGACGACCGCCCAGCTTCGCAAGGTTCCGTCGGCTCGATCGATCGCCCGCATGATGCACCTGAAGCGCGATCATCTCACGAAGGCGGAAACTGTCATGGTCGCTGCGATCGAGGCCGGCGTTCCGACCTTGGCGGATGCTCGATCCCTGATCGACCGTTTCCAGACGATAATCCGCAGTCGCGCCGTGGTCGATCTCGATCCGTGGATCGCCGACGCCGGCTCCAGTCTTCTCGTTTCGTTCGTCTGTGGCATCCAGAACGACCTGGCCGCCGTTCGTGCCGCGATAGCCGAACCCTGGTCGAACGGTCAGACCGAGGGCCAGGTCAATAAGCTCAAGCTCGTGAAGCGGCAGATGTACGGTCGAGCCAAGATCGACCTGCTCGAAGCCCGGCTGCTCGGCGCCGCATGATCGTCATCGAAAATGCGTCAGATCCACGGTTCGGCGCGATTTGACACCGCTGGCCCAAGCTCTCCGATCTCATGGACGCTAGCTAGTGAGCCGGACATTCTGGCCTACATGACCTTCCCGGCCCAGCACCGGACCAAGTTGCACAGCACAAACCCACTGGAGCGCCTGAACAAGGAGGTGAAACGCCGCGCCGACGTGGTCGGTATCTTCCCGAACGAGGAGTCCATCACCCGGCTGATCGGCGCCGTCCTCTTCGAACAGAACGACGAATGGCAGACCCAGCACAGATACATGCAGCTCGAGGCCATGGCTCAGATCGACACCATTGCCGTCGATCCCATCCTCAAACTTCAACACGCCGCCGCATGACGAACACCGGAATGGCCGCCTTCAAATTTACACCAGCTTGACGGACGCGACCCACCTTTGCCGATACGAGCGTCGCTTCCGAATCTTTCCCGAGCCATCGGTTGCGGCTGATGCAGGCAGAAAGCGCTCTACGACCCAGCCCCTTGGAGAAACGGCGAAACCGACCTGGTCGGGCGGCTTTCGGACGATCTCGATCATCACCCCATTGACCGGCGGCCTCGTCATTAAACCTTCATGGCAGCGTCATCCGGGAGTTACTGTTCGCCTCTACGCATTGCAAAACACAATGTTTCGCCTTCTCGCATCATGGATCGTGAATTATGAGGTGTGAATTATGAGGTGTGAACCAGCCCTGAAGTCACCGCCGGGGGGGCTGCGGGTCAGCAATGTCGGAGTGACCTATCCGAATGGCGTCGTTGCGCTCCAATGCGCCAACGTCGAATTCCGTAAGGGCGAGTTTACGGTCCTACTGGGGCTTTCAGGTGCCGGGAAATCGACCCTGCTGCGTTCGCTGAACCTGTTGGTGCGCCCCACCTCCGGCGAGGTGGTCTCGCCTGAGTTCGGGGCGCTAGGCTCCGCGAAGGCATTGCGCCAGCATAGGCGCCAGACGGCGTTCGTCTTCCAGCATCACCAGCTGATCGAGCGCTACAGCGCCCTGGCGAACGTGCTCACGGGACGTTTGGGCTACCATGGAACGTTGCGGAGCTTCTTTCCGCTGCCCCGCCCGGAACTGGAACTCGCCCTTCATTGCCTCGAGCGCGTCGGCCTGGCCGACAAGGCGATGAGCCGCGTCGACCAGCTGTCCGGCGGCCAGCAGCAGCGCGTCGGCATCGCGCGGGCGCTCGCGCAGCAGCCGACCCTGATTCTGGCCGACGAGCCGGTCGCCAGCCTCGACCCGGCGACTTCGGAAAAAGTGCTCGGACTGCTGCGCCAGATCTGCAAGGAGGACGGCATCACGGCCGTCGTCTCGCTCCATCAGCTGGAATACGCCCAGCGTTTCGCCGATCGAATCGTCGGCCTTGCCAATGCGCGCATCGTGTTCGACGGGGCCGCGCGGGACCTCAGCGAGGCCCGGCTCGGCGAGATCTATGCCGGGCACAAGCGCCCGAACGAGCAGGCGCCCGAGAGTCCCAAGGGCGGCGAAATCCCCGTCAAACCCGTGTTCACCCCCGAAATGGAGATGTCCCTATGAACCGCTTGCTGAAACTTGCCCTGACCGCCGTCCTGGCCATGGGGCTGACCGCGCCGGCGATGGCCGCCGAGGCCAATCCCGACACGCTGAAGGTGGCCCTGCTGCCGGATGAGAATGCGTCCGAACTGATCAAGCGCAACCAGCCGCTCAAGGATCACCTTGAGCGTGAGCTCGGGAAGGAGATTGAGCTGATCGTGACGACCGACTACTCGTCGATGATCGAGGCGATGCGCTTCGGCCGGATCGATATCGCCTATTTCGGCCCGCTCTCTTACGTGCTGGCCAAGACGAAAGCCGAAATCGAACCGTTCGCGGCGATGGTCAGCGACGGCAAGGCGACCTATCGGGCCGTGGTGATCGCCAACGCCGAAGCCGGCGTGAACACCATCGACGACATCAAGGGCAAAAAGGTCGCCTTCGGCGATCGCGCCTCCACCTCCAGCCATCTGATCCCGAAGTCGATGATGGCGGAAGCAGGGCTGGTGCACGAGCGCGACTATCAGCAACATTTCGTCGGCAGCCACGACGCCGTGGCTATGAACGTGGCCAACGGCAATGCCGACGCCGGCGGCCTTTCCGAGGTGATCTGGAATACGCTGATCGAACGAAAGCTGGTCGACGCGAGCAAGGTCAAGGTCCTCGGCTATAGCAAGGACTACCCGCAATATCCGTGGACGATGCGGTCCGACCTCGACCCGGCGCTGAAGGACAAGATTCGCGGTTCCTTTGTCAACCTGAAGGACGCGACGGTGCTGAAGAACTTCAAGGCGGACGGTTTCGCGCCGATCGCCGACACGGACTACGACGTCATCCGCGAATTGGGCAAGCTGCTCAATCTCGACTTCGCGACGATGTGAGGGGGCGAAGATGTCGACCGCAACCGCCGAAGCCCGCACGAGTCACTACTATCTGGATCAATACGGTCGGGCATGGATCCGCCAGACCGCCCAGGGTGCCGCCGTCCTCGGGATCGTGCTGGTAGCGTTCTGGTATGTCGGCATCCTGGATTTCGGAGTGCTGGCCGACGGGATCCCGGCCATTCTGACGCTCGGCGGCGAAGCGATGCCGCCGGACTTCACCAATGCGTGGGACTGGATCAGGCCGCTGGTGGATACCCTGGCGATGAGCGTTGCCGGGACGGCGATGGCGGTGATCCTTTCCTTTCCGCTGGCTTTCCTGGCCGCCCGGAACACGGCCCCGCATCCGGCCGTGTTCCACCTCGCCCGCACGCTGCTCAACGCGCTCCGCTCGGTACCCGAGCTTATCATGGGCATCATCTTCGTGGCGGCGGTCGGCTTCGGCGCCCTTCCGGGCGTCCTGGCGCTCGGGCTGCACTCGGTGGGCATGGTGGGCAAGTTCTTCGCCGAGTCGATCGAGCATATGGATGAAGCACCGGTCGAGGCGGCGCGAGCGGCGGGCGCCACCCCGCTCCAGGTGCTGTTTCACGCCGTGCTGCCGCAGGTCCTACCGCAATTTGCCGACGTCTCCATCTATCGCTGGGAGTACAATTTCAGGGCGTCCACGGTAATGGGCATGGTGGGCGCGGGCGGCATCGGCTTCGAGTTGATGGGGTCGCTGCGCATCATGCAATATCAGGAAGTCAGCGCCATCCTGCTCGTCATCCTTGCGATGGTCACGCTTGTCGACGGGATGAGCGGCTACCTCCGCAAGAAGTTCAAATAAGGTTGGCTGGTGTGAAACCACGTGTCGTCATTACCCATGCAGTTCATCAGGAGGTCCTTGACCTGCTCGGGGCCGAGTGTGACCTCGACGCCAATCAGACGCCCGAGACCCTGCCCGCGGAAGAAGTCGTTCGCCGCGTCAGCCAAGCCGATGCCATGATGGCCTTCATGCCGGATCGGGTGGATGCCGCCTTTCTGGACGCCTGCCCGAAATTGAGGGTCATCGGCGCGGCGCTGAAGGGTTATGACAATTTCGATGTTGCCGTCTGCGCGGCCCGGGGTGTGTGGCTGAGCTTCGTGCCCGACCTCCTGACGGTTCCCACGGCCGAACTGGCGATCGGCCTCACGATCGGGTTGACGCGGAAGATGATCCCGGCCGACGCGAGGGTGCGCGGCGGCAAGTTCGCCGGCTGGCGGCCGGAATTCTACGGTCTGGGCATCAGCGGCTCGACCATCGGCATTGTCGGGATGGGCGCGATCGGTATGGCCTTGGCCGAGCGGTTGAAGGGCTGGGGCGCGGTGCTGCTCTACGCCGACCGGACGCCGGCTTCAGACGCCGTCGCGGCCCGCCTCGGGATCGCTCGCCGCAGCCTGGACGGTCTGCTGGCGGAAGCCGACATTTTGATCCTCGCGCTGTCGCTCGCCGCAGACACCGTCCACGTCATTGATGAGAGGGCCTTGGGGCTAATGAAGCCTGGCGCCTACCTCGTCAATCCGTGCCGCGGCTCCGTGGTGAGCGAGGCGGCCGTGCTGACGGCGCTGACCAGCGGACGGCTGGGCGGCTACGCTGCTGACGTATTCGAGTTTGAGGATCGCTCGCGCGAGGATCGGCCCCGGCAGATCCAGGCTGGGCTGCTGAACCATCCAGATACGATATTCAGTCCGCATATCGGTTCGGCCGTGCAGAAGGTTCGTCTGGCGATCGAGCTGCGGGCGGCGGAAAACATCCTTCAAGTGTTGTCCGGCAAGCAGCCCATGGATGCTGCCAACGAACCGGGACAGGTGACATAGTGCTGCAATGCTGAATCCCGTATGGGTCCGGACATTTTTGGCTCTTATTGACCACAGGAGCTTTCAAGCGGCGGCGGCACAGCTTCACATTGCTCAGCCGACGGCTTCGCTGCACATCCAGAAGCTGGAAGAACAGCTTGGCGCCTCGCTGTTTCATCGATCTCGGACCGGCTGCGACCCCACACGCGAGGCGATTAGGTTTCTGCCCTATGCCCAGAGCATCCGCCAGGCGAACGAGCGCGCGCTGGCCGCGATATCCGGGGAACGGCTCCGGATCGGCGCCAGTTCAAACATCGGCATCTACCTTCTTCAGCCCCACATCCGATCCTATCTTCAGGCCCGCCACCTCTCCGCTTTCGATATCGTGATCGACCGCAACCCAAGCATCGCCCCGAAGCTGGAACACGGCGAGGTGGATGTGGCCGTGATGGAGTGGTGGGACAACCGCCCAGGGTTCCGCTGCGAGCATTGGCGAAGCGAACCGGTCGTGGTGATCGTTCCGCCGGAGCATCCGCTGGCGGCTCGGACCGAGATCGACCGCGAGCGCCTATCGGGATTCGAACTCCTCGGTGGCGAGTCTGGCACCGGGACCGGAAGGCTATTGGCGAAGTACTTTGGCGACAGTGCTCAGATGCCGCGGATTTCCCTTCAGTTGGGCAGTACCGAAGCCGTCAAGCAGGCGGTGAAGGCTGGGATCGGCATTTCCCTAGTTCTGGCCTCGGCCGTCACCGATGAAGTGACGGCCGGAACCTTGCGGGCCATTCCCTTCCTCGAACCGCCGCTGCACAAGGACCTGTTCGTCATTTGGCCCAATGGTGTTTCAGACACGCCCATCCCGCCCTTCGCCCGACATCTCCTAGGTGCACCAGCGTCCGATGGATGATTGGTCGGCCCCCATCGAGTGGTCCGGGGCAAATCTTGGTGATGGGGTGGACACCCCCGACGGCATCGACGTGCCAGAGTGAGGTCGTTGAAGATCTCAAACAGGGAGGCGTCCGTCATGGAAATTAACACAATCGGACACCTCCGAAAACTTCTGTTTCAGGCTCTGACGGATCGTTATAATGGGCTCGTCCCGCTCCGCCCCGGTCGAATGAGGCTGGTTTCAGGTCATCGGTTGCCATCTTGATGGCTACGGTCGCTCATGCGGACGCAATTCGGCTGTCGAGCCATCGCCATCGTTTCATATTGTAGGCCATGTTCGCCAGCGTGATTGCGGCCTTGGCCCTGGCGATGCCGATCGTGCGCACGAAGATGCCCATGGGGCCCTTCTGGCAGGTGAAGACATGCTCGACGCGTGATCGCACCGCCGACCTGGCTGCGTTCGCCTTGCGCATCTTCTCCGGCATGGGCCGGCCTTTCGGCTTCCTGCGATGGATGCGGCTGTCTTGCCGACGCTCTTGAGAAAGCGCTCGTTCTCGGCCGAGCGGTAGGCGCTGTCGGCCCAGACATCGGAGGCGGTGTTCGAAGGATCAATCAGCCCTTCACGCAAGCGCGCTCCGCCATGGGCAGCCGCGTCGGTGACGAGAGACTTGCGGATGACACCGTGCCGGCGATCGACCGAGACGTGGTTCTTGTAGCCAAACGTCGGGATGGCGATGTCGACCTGCTGCTTCTTGCCTTCGTCCGCCAGTTTGGCTTTGGAAAACTTCACCGTCCAACGCGCATCAACATCCTTTTGCCGTGCTTGAAGGGCTTGTCCTTCCAGATCTGTTTTGCCGTCTCGCCGGCCTTGATCCTGGCCATCTCGTCCTCGGTATTGCGCTGGCGTGGCGCGGCGACCAGCGTGGCGTCCATGATCTGACCGGACATCGGCAGATAGCCAGCCTAGCTGATCGCCCGATCGAGCCGCGCGAAGAGCGCATCGTAAGCGTCTGCCGCGATCAAGGCCTCGCGGAAGTCCCATAGCGTGTTGGCGTCGGGAACCGAGTCGCCCGGACCCAGGCCGCAGAATCGCATCCAGCTGTGTAGGGCGGTGAGAAACTAGGCCACGAAGCGGCGCCGATTTAGGTTGCCGCGCCGGTGTAAACCCGGCCAGTGGTTAGGCTGTTTTCCTTTTGGGAGAGCGGCCAGGAATGTTTGCCGTGGAAGTTTACGCTGCCGTCCGTCGTTACGTTCATCTCGAAGGCAACAGCCAGCGCGATGCGGCCCGGGTCTTCGGTCTGAGCCGGGATACGATCTCGAAGATGTGCAGGTTCTCGATCCCGCCCGGCTATACACGGTCGAAGCCGGTGGCAAAGCCGAAGCTCGGGACGCTGTTGCCGGTGATTGACGCGATCCTGGAGGACGATCGCATGGCGCCGGTCAAACAGCGCCATACCGCCAAGCGGATCTTCGAGCGACTGCGGGATGAGCATGGCTACGGCGGCGGCCAGACGGTGGTGAAGGATTATGTCCGGATTGCCCGCGGCCGCCAGCGGGAGACCTTCGTGCCGCTGTCGCATCCGCCTGGCCACGCGCAGGTGGACTTCGGCGAGGCGATCGCGGTGATCGGCGGGGTTCGCCAGAAGATCCACTTTTACTGCATGGACGTTCCGCAGTCGGACGCGCCGTTCGTGAAGGCCTATCCACGGGAGACGACCGAGGCGTTCCTCGACGGGCATGTGTCGGCCTTTGACTTCTTTGGCGGCGTACCGCTATCGCTTCTCTACGACAACACCACGATCGCGGTGGCGAAGATTTGCGGCGACGGCAAACGCGAGCGAACGAGAGCCTTCACCGAACTCCAGAGCCACTATCTGTTCCGGGATCGTTTTGGGCGACCAGCGAAGGGCAATGACACGGATGAGATCGAATAGCCCCTTTCGACAAGATCATGATATTTTCTTCCTGCCCACGGACGACCACGTGGCGAACGGCAGAGCACCGGGTTCGAGCTCTGCGGCGCAGCCAGTTCATAGCCGCTCCTCGTTTGTGGCGTCCGTGGGTTTCGAGTCTGGTCCAGTTCGTCTCCAACCGGTCGTCATTCGCCGGTAAACTCCCTCGGCCTGAAGAGCCTGGTTACGCTCGTCACGCCGGCGTTGCGGTATATTGTAATTGTAGGTCGCGCCTTTTTGGCCGCGCCGCGGCGGGTGTCCGGCACGCAGTTCGAGGTCTCTGATCTTTTTGGCGTGCAATGAGGGGCGAACCAGGCCGTAGTCCTCTCCCTTCGTGAGAAGATGCCACATGATCACCGCCAATTTGCGGGCGACGGCAACCGCTGCAATGTGATTGCCGCGTTTGCCCCGTATGCGTTCGTAGAACGCATGGAGAGGTCCCGGACTGCGAACGGTCTGCCAAGCCGCTTCGACCAACAAATGACGAGCGTTCGAGCGGCCGCGCTTGGTAATCCTCCCGTGGTAGGCGGGCCCAACTCCGGACTGGTGAACACTCGGGTTGAGGCCGATGTAGGCGACGAGCTTCTCGGGTCTGTCGAAGCGGTCGATTCGTCCGATTGCGGCCATCAGACCGACAGCAACAACCATATCGACGCCTAGTATCGTCATTAGCCTGGTCACGTTCGGATCGGTCAACGCCGCTCTCGCGATGTCGCGCTCCACGTCTTTCAGCGCTTCGGAAAGCCGGTCGTACTCCTCGACATGTCGATCGACAGCTTCCTGTTCGTCGTCCGGCAGATATTGCGCTCGCAGCCATGACCGTCCCTTCCCGCCGAACAAATCTGCGTGCGGACACTGGGCGATCAGGTTCGCGTGGAGAATCGACTGCACGATCGACTTCAGACGTACTCGTTGCCGGACGAGTTGCGTACGACGCGTGACCTGCCGGCGGCGGGCCAAGGTTGCAGCATCAGGAATCCAGACCTCCGGCAAAAAGCCCGCTGCGTAAAGCTTCGCCAGGACCCGCGCGTCAATGGCGTCGGTCTTGATTTTGGCCTTCGCGATGAGATGGACCTGAAGCGGGTTTGCAACCACCACCCTTTCCACGTGCGGAGCGATGATCTCGGTGACCGCCGTCGCATTGCTAGTCGCCTCCACCACGACGTGATCCGTCGGGAGAAGTGTCCTTGCAAAGGACTCTAGATGATCCCGCGTCATCCCGATCCGGCCGAGACGTTTGACCTCGCCGTCTTCGAGCACCACCGCTTCAGCGAAGACGCGGTGGATATCCATACCGATGATGCGCATGCTTGCTCCTTTCGATGGCAGTTCCTTTGGTCATGTTTCAGGAGCAGGCGGGCTACACGGCAATTACAAATCCGCGCTCGCAGCGCATCCGGGCAAGCCGCAGGGGCGACCAGATAAAGGCTCGGGCTCGCAGCCCATTCGTTTCCACGGTCTGCCCGCACTTTGCGTGCTCCCGGCGCCCCACATCCCGGATGGTCTCACCATAACGCCAATCACCGAAGTGCGGCAGAGATGTTGGAGCGCCACCGCCATCATGCCGGATAAGGGCAAGGTGGAGGGACTGGTCAAGTTTGCCCGGTCGAACTTCATGACGCCAATCCCGCATGCGGCAAGCTTCGGCGCTCTAAATGCGATGCTGACCGAGCGATGCCGCCAACGACAAGGCGAACGGGCCGGACGCCACAGCGAGACGATCGGCGAGCGGCTCGTCGCCGATCTGGCGGCCTTCAAGCCGCTGCCGGCGACACGCGCAGCG
>JGI25321J50212_10002922_pt1 | contig 12338 bp, 9 predicted proteins | sample AutmiccommuBRH23_FD_50212 | JGI IMG/M metagenome (IMG submission 50212)
TCGTCGACCATGGTCGCCGGCATCAGGGCGCCGGTCGGGCAGGCCTGCACGCATTCACCGCAGGCGACGCAGGTGCTGTCGCCCATGGGGTCGTCCATGTCGAACACGATCTTGGACTTGTGGCCGCGGCCCGCCATCCCGATGACGTCGTTGACCTGAACCTCGCGGCAGGCGCGAACGCACAGGTTGCACTGAATGCAGGCGTCCAGGTTCACGGCCATGGCGCTGTGCGAGCGGTCGGGCGCCGGGCAGGCGGCGCGGGCCTCGAANCGGCTGTCGGCGATACCGGCCTTGTCGGCCCAGTACCAGAACAGGGAATCCGGATCGTGGGCCTGGCGGCGTTCCGGCTGATCGGACATCAGCAGTTCCAGCACCATGCGCCGGGCCTTGGTCGCGCGCTCGTTGTCGGTCGTGACCTCCATGCCTTCCGTCGGCTGGCGGCGGCAGCTGGGGGCCAGCACGCGCTCGCCCTTGATCTCGACCATGCAGGCGCGGCAGTTGGCGTCGGGCCGGTAACCCTTTTTCGGGCGGTGGCACAGGTGGGGAATGGTGTTGCCGTTCCGCTTGGCGACATCCCAGATGGTCTCGCCGGCCTTGGCTTCGGCCGGCTGGCCGTCCANGGTGAACTTGATCGTTTCGGTCGTTTCGGCGCTCATTGCACGTCCTCCCGGAAGAAGCGCAGCGCCGCCTGCACCGGATTGGGCGCTGCCTGGCCCAGGCCGCAGATCGACGCATCGCGCATGGCCTGGCTCAGCTCATCTATCAGATCGGCATCCCATTTCGGTTTGTCGATCAGTTTCAGCATTTTTTCGCAGCCGACCCGGCAGGGCGTGCATTGGCCGCAGCTTTCGTCCTCGAAGAACCGGATCAGGTTCTTGCAGATTTCCTTAACGTCGTCCTGTTCGGAGAAGATCACGACCGCCGACGAGCCGATGAAGCAGCCGTGCTTGTCCAGGGTGCCGAAATCCAGCGGTTCGTCCGCCAGGCTTTCCGGCAGGATGCCGCCTGACGCCCCGCCCGGCAGNTAGGATTTGAAGGTATGGCCGTCGGCCATGCCGCCGCAATAATCCTCGACCAGCTGGCGCGCCGTGGTCCCGGCAGGAGCCAGCTTGACCCCCGGTTCCTTGACCCGCCCCGAGACCGAGAAGAAATGCGGCCGGCCCTGGTCCTGATACCACTGGGGGCCGTGTTCGATGATCTTGGGCAGCCAGTAGACCGTTTCCACGTTGTTGATCAGCGTCGGACGGCCCCACAGGCCCGCCTGGGCCGGGAACGGCGGGCGGTTGCGCGGCAGGCCGCGTTTGCCCTCGATGCTCTCCAGCATGCCCGATTCCTCACCGCAGATGTAGGCCCCGGCGCCGCGCCGCACGTGCAGNTCGATGCCGCCGTTCAGGCCCGCATCCTCGACCTTCTTGATTTCGGTCAGCAGCACTTCGCGGCAGGCGGGATATTCGTCGCGCAGGTAGATGTAGACGGCCGCCGCCTCGATCGACCAGGCGGCGATCAGGGCGCCCTCGATGACCCGGTGGGGGTCGGTCTCGAAGCAATGACGGTCCTTGAAGGTGCCGGGCTCGCCCTCGTCGGCGTTGATGGCGACCAGCCGGGGCTTCGGCGCATTCTTCATGAAGCCCCATTTGGTGGCGGTCGGGAAGCCGGCTCCGCCCAGCCCGCGCAGGCCGGACTCCTTAATGATTTCAATGGCCTGATCCCGGTCGCGATCGCCCTTCAGGCAATCGCCCAAAACCTTGTAGCCGCCGCCCGCAAGATAGGCGGCAAGGTCCTTGTAGGCGGGCAGGTCCATGGTGACCTGGCCGGCCTCGACGGCGGCCTTCACGCTGTCCACGTCGGCGTGGAATATCTGGCGTTGCTTGACCACGGCGACCGGNGCCTTGTCGCANGCNCCNACGCAGGGGGCGTGGATGACGCGCACGTCGGGTCCCAGGATGGATTTGAGTTGCGCCNTCAGGGCGCCCGAGCCCTTCATTTCGCAAGTGATCGAATCGCAGACCCGTACGGTCAGGGCCGGCGGCGCGTCCTCGCCTTGCTTCACCACGTCGAAGTGGTGGTAGAAGGTNGCGACTTCGTAGACTTCCGTCTGNGCCANGCGCAGTTCGGCGGCCAACGCCGCCATATGGGCGTCGGACAAGTGGCCGAAGGCGTCCTGGATCAGATGCAGGTATTCGATCAGGTATTCGCGGCGTCGCGGCTGATCGCCCAAAAGGCGCTGCACGTCGGCGNTGGCCTGATCGGTGATCTGGCGGCCCTTTCCGAAGGCGGCGCGCTCGCGGCGGCGTCCTTTCTGGGCGGCGGCAGTGGACATGCGGGCTTCCTCCTTGGTCTTATTCGGGCCCGATTGATGCGGGCCTCGTTTACGGCCGCGCTGGGCGTTTCGCCGGCGGCGGTGAATTATGTCGCGAAACGGCGCGGGCCATTACCGAATTCTCTGGAAATTTTGAGCAATAACCCCGGTTTTTATGTTGGCATTTGGTATACCACAGGCTTTCTATAACATGATCGAGGCGCTTCGGGAAGCGGTGAAAAGGCGCTTTTTCGCATCCTTGAAATGCCGTCGCGCCGGTTTCGAGGTGGCGCTCCCCGCCCGCGGGCGGGGGGCCCGGCTTGGGCCTTGTGCCCTGGGGGCGGGTCGGCAATAGTCGGTTTCGGCACCGCCTTGCGGAGGGGGGCTGAACGGACGACGACCGAGGACATTCAGGGACATGACTGCAGACATCCGCCTTGCCCAGTTGCTGTGCTCGCGCCTGTGCCATGATCTGGTCGGGCCGGCGGGGGCCGTCAACGCGGGCCTGGAACTGGCTGAAGATGGCGATTTGGACGGCGACGCCCTGGATCTGGTGACCTCAAGCGCCGCCGAGGTCACGCGCCGCCTGGCGTTCTTCCGCATCGCTTTCGGCGCGGCTGGCGGCAAGGCTTCCGCCGTGGGCACGTTGAGCCTCAACGAGGCCCGGGAACTGGCGGGCGAAATGCTGGCGGGCGGTAAGGCCGAACTGGAATGGCCGGAAAGCAGCCACGCCCCCGACAGCCTGCCCGCGGGCGTCGGCAAGGTGCTGCTTCTCATGATTTTGCTGGCGTCCGAATGCCTGCCCCGGGGTGGGCCGGTCACGGTTCACTCGGCGGCCCTGCCCGAAGGTGTGGGCCTTGCCGTGAGCGCGCAGGGCGTCGGCGCGGTGCTGAAGTCCGACCTGATGGCGGCCCTTGACCCGGACGCGGACGAAGACGTGGTGAGTGCGCGCACCGTGCATGCCTATTTCGCCCAAGTGCTGGCGCGCGCCGAAGGCGGCCGTATCGAGACCTCCGATGAAGGCGACGGCGAAATCCGCTTCATGGCGCTGTTTCCGCAGGACAGGGGCGGGCGNGGATAGGCNCAGGCGATGACCGCAACCGTANNTGAAATGGTGGCTAGGCCATCAGTCATAGTGAAATCCGGGTGAATTCATTTGCCGCCCTGTGGTGGTTTTGCTTTAATTTCCCGAGCCTTAGAAATTTTTATACCGGGAGGCGGCACCGCACGGTCGAAATCACGGTGGGTTTCGTACGTTTTCCCGATGCAAAACTAACTAACGTAGACGGCGTGCAATAAGCCGAGATGCCCTTGTTGCACGCTACTTTATGCGGAAACTTATGTTCGGGGCCGCCGGCTCCCAGGAGCGCACAAATGGACGACCTTCTCACTGAATTTCTTACCGAGACCTCGGAAAACCTTGCCGTGCTCGACGTCGAACTGGTCAAGTTCGAACAGGAACCGGACAATAAGGCAATCCTTGGGAACATTTTCCGCCTGGTTCATACCATCAAAGGAACCTGCGGGTTCCTGGGGCTGCCGCGATTGGAATCGGTGGCCCATGCCGGTGAGAACGTGCTCGGCAAGTTCCGCGACGGCGAGTTGGAGGTCACGCCCGAGGCGGTGACGCTCATCCTCAAATGCCTGGACTGTGTCCGCGACCTGTTGGGCAAGCTCGAGGAAACGGGGGCCGAACCCGAAGGCGACGATCAGGAACTGATCGACGATCTGAACGCCTATGCGGAAGGTGGCGGCGCCAAGGCCGCGCCGGCGGCGCCCGCCGCCGCAGCCTCCGCCACGGGCGGTGCCGCCGCGGTCAACGAATTCGGCGCCCCGGTGGCGGCCGAACTGCTGGCCGAGGTCGAGGCCGCGACGGCCCAGGGCGTCAAGGCCGCATCCCAGGAGCAGCTTGAGGCCGAATTGGCCGCCGAGCGCGCCGCCGAGGCCGCAAAGGCCGCGACGCCGGCGACAAACGAACATGGTGCCCCCGTGGCCCAGGAACTTTTGGACGAGGTCGAGGCCGCCCAGGTGGCCGGCGCCCGCGCCGCGACGGAAGCGGAACTGCGTGCCGAAATGGAGCAGGAGCGCGAGGCCGAAAAGGCGTCCAAAGCCAGCGTGCCGGCCCCCGCCCCGTCCAAGGATGCGGAAAAGAAGGACACGGGAAAATCCGGGGGCGGTGTCGCCGCATCGTCGATCCGCGTCAACGTCGACGTTCTGGAAGACCTCATGACTCTGGTCTCCGAACTGGTGCTGACCCGCAACCAGCTGCTGCAGATGGTGCGCGGTCTGGACGACAGCGAATTCACGGTACCGTTGCAGCGCCTGTCGCATATCACCACGGACCTGCAGGAAGGCGTCATGAAGACGCGGATGCAGCCGATCGGCAATGCCTGGGCCAAGCTGCCGCGCATCGTGCGCGACCTGGCCGTTGAATCGGGCAAGAAGATCGAACTGGTCATGCTCGGCGCGGAAACGGAATTGGATCGCCAGGTTCTGGAACTGATCAAGGATCCGTTGACCCATATGGTCCGAAATTCGGCCGACCACGGGCTTGAAGACATCGAAGGCCGCCAGGCCGCCGGCAAGTCCGACACCGGGACGATCACCCTGAACGCCTACCACGAAGGCGGCCATATCATCATCGAGATCGCCGACGACGGACGCGGCCTAAACATCGACCGCATCAAGCAGAAGGCGCTGGAAAACGGCCTGACGACCGAAGCCGACCTGGGGCAGATGACCGATCAGCAGATCGGCATGTTCATCTTCAAGGCCGGGTTCTCGACGGCGGAAAAGATCACCAACGTGTCGGGCCGCGGCGTCGGCATGGACGTGGTGCGCACCAACATCGAGAAGATCGGCGGCACCGTCGAGCTGAAGACGACGCCGGGCAAGGGCTCGACCTTCACCATCAAGATTCCGCTGACCCTGGCCATCGTCTCGGCCCTGATCGTCGAGTGCTGCGGCGAACGCTTTGCGGTGCCGCAGATCAGCGTTCTGGAACTGGTCCGTGCCTCNGCGCAGTCGGAAAACGCCATCGAGATGATCAACGAATCAGCCGTGTTGCGCCTGCGCGACCGGCTGTTGCCGCTGATTTCGTTGCGCGAGCTGCTGCGCCTGCAGGATCCGCCCAAGGCCGACAAGAGCAACGGCGGCGATAAGGACGGGGACGCGGCGCCCAAAACCACCGACGCCCTGGTGGCGGAAGCGATCGCCGATGACGAGGAAGTATTCATCGTCGTTACTCAGGTCGGCTCCAACACCTTCGGCATCATCGTCGACCGGGTGTTCGATACCGAGGAAATCGTGGTCAAGCCGGTGGCTCCCATCTTGCGCGACATCACCTTCTATTCCGGCAACACGATTCTCGGCGACGGCAGCGTGATCATGATCCTGGATCCCAACGGCATCGCCGAGGCCGCCGGGGAAATGGATACCGAACACCGTTCGGAAGCCGATATCCAGGCCGTGTCGACGGACGAGGAAACGACGTCCCTGCTGGTCTTCCGTGCCGGCGGGCCGGAACTCAAGGCAGTGCCGCTGGCCCTGGTCGCGCGGCTCGAAGAGATCGACATGTCCGAGACCGAAACCTCGCACGGCCAGGTCATGGTGCAGTACCGCGAACAGCTGATGCCGCTGATCCCGTTCGCCGCCACCCATCAGTTCAAGGAAACGGGCCGCCAGCCGATCCTGGTGTTCACCGATCGCGAACGGTCGATGGGCCTGGTCGTGGACGAGATCGTCGACATCGTCGACGACCGCCTGAAGATCGAGTTGACCACGGATATTCCAGGCCTGATCGGCAGTGCCGTCATCGCCGGCAAGGCGACGGACGTGATCGACGCCGGCTACTTCCTGACCCAGGCGTTCTCCGACTGGTTCGGCTCCGCGGATGCCGCCGCGATCGAATCCAGTTCAGGCGGCCGGCGTAGGGCGCTTCTGATCGACGATAGTCCGTTTTTCCGTAACCTGCTGGCGCCGTTGCTGTCGGTCGCGGGATGGCAGGTCACGGCGCTGCAAAGTGCCCAGGAAGCGCTCACCATGCGTGATAAGGGTGCCGCTTTCGACGTCATCATTTCCGACATCGAAATGCCGGGGATGAACGGTTTCGAATTCGCGAACGAGGTTCGCCGCGGCGGGGCGTGGGAAAAAGGTGCCCATGGTGGCGCTGTCGGCCCGCGCCACGAGCGCCGATTTCGAACGCGGACGCAACGCGGGCTTTGACGACTATGTCGCCAAATTCGATCGCGAAGCCCTGGTATCCAGTCTGGCCCAGACCGTGGCAGGGGCGGCTTCCGGCCGCGCAAGCTAAGGTTTCGGCCGGATTGTCGAAACGCATGGCGCAAGGATCGTTATTGCGATATCAGCATAAGTCCTGTTATCCAGATTGATGCCGTCGGCATCTGGGGGTGCAGGGAAACTTACGGAGGACAGCCGAGGTAACGGTAATCCGTATGCAACCGAAGACGAACTGACGCGGGTGGGCTAATGAAATCTTGTCTGATCGTTGACGACTCGAAAGTAATCCGGATGGTCGCTCGGAAGATCCTCGAAGAACTCAGCTTCGAGACGGTTGAGGCGGCTGATGGCCAGGAAGCCCTGGATGCGTGCAAGCAAAAGCTGCCCGACGCCGTGTTGCTGGATTGGAACATGCCGATCATGAGCGGCATCGAGTTTTTGCGGGAATTGCGTGCGCTGCCCGGTGGCGGCGGCCCGATTGTCGTGTTCTGCACCACTGAAAACGACATCCAGCATATCCAGGAAGCGATCGAAGCTGGTGCGAATGAATACATCATGAAGCCATTCGACAGCGAGATCATCCAAGCGAAGTTCTCGCAGGTCGGCCTTCTTTAACTGTCTGCCGACCGACGGGCGGCGGATGTGGTTTATCGCGACGCGATAAGGGGTTACGGATGACGAGTGACGAAGTCCGCGTCATGTTGGTCGACGATTCTGCCGTGATCCGCGGCCTGATCGCGCGCATGATCGAGGGCGAGCCGGGCCTGCGTGTCGCGGCGTCGGTCGGCAACGGCCAGATGGCCGTGGACCGCCTGAAAGCGCATCCCGTCGATGTCATCATCCTGGACATCGAAATGCCGGTGATGGACGGCCTGACGGCGATCCCGAAGCTTTTGGAGATCAAGCCCGACGTCAAGATCATCATGGCGTCGACCCTGACGGAAAAGAACGCCGATATCAGCCTGCGCGCCCTTCAGGCCGGGGCGACGGATTATGTGCCGAAGCCGACGTCGACGCGCGAGATTTCCGGCGGCGATATCTTCAAGCAGGAACTTCTGGAAAAGATCCGCCAACTCGGCCTGATCAGCCGGCGTCCGCCGTCGACGCCGGGTGCTGCGTCGGCCATCCCGGTGCCCAAGGAACGGGTCGCCAAGCCGCTCTACGAAAAACCGGTGCAGTTGCGGNCGGACGGCGGGACTGTCCGCCCACGCATTCTGGCGGTCGGCAGCTCGACCGGCGGGCCGCAGGCCCTGTTCCAGCTGTTCAAGGACATCCGGCCCGACATCAACATGCCGGTGATGGTGACGCAGCACATGCCGGCGACCTTCACCACCATCCTGGCCGAGCATATCGCCAAGTCCACCGGCTGGCCCTGTACGGAAGCCGCTGACGGAACGCCGCTGCAGGCCGGACATATCTACATCGCGCCGGGCAATTTTCACATGACGGTCGAGCGATCCGGTGCGGGCATGGTTATTCGCACCAATCAGGATCCGCCCGAGAACTTCTGCCGGCCCTCCGTCGATCCCATGCTGCGTTCGCTCGCGGCCGAATTCGGTGGTGCCGTGTTGACCGTCATTCTGACAGGAATGGGGCATGACGGCCGTGATGGTGCCGCGGCCGTGGTCAAGGCCGGTGGCGCGGTTATTGCTCAAGACGAGGCGTCTAGTGTCGTTTGGGGAATGCCGGGCGCGGTTGCCACGGCTGGATTGTGTAATGCGGTTCTGCCGCTTAAAGATCTGGGCCCGCATGTCATGAGCAAGTTGCGCACGAGGGCCGCATGAAGCCGGATGATTTCCAGTTCATGTCGACGATGCTGAAGCAGCGTTCGGGCCTGGTCCTGAACGAGGACAAGGCCTATCTGCTGGAAAGCCGCCTGATGCCCGTGGCCCGGGCTCATAACATCAAGGGCGTCGAGGAGCTGATCGCGGAAATCCGCAAGTCGAACAACGAGGCGATAATCGTCGAGGTCACGGAAGCGATGACCACGAACGAATCGTTCTTCTTCCGCGACATCAAGCCCTTCGACCTGTTCCGCGAGCACGTTCTGCCGCACATGCTGGAAAAGTGCGCTGCCAAGAAATCCCTACGCATTTGGTGTGCCGCCGCCTCGAACGGGCAGGAACCCTATTCCTTGGCCATGCTTTTGAAGGAAGCAGGGGCCAAGCTCGCCGGCTGGAAGATCGAGATCGTCGGCACGGACATCTCCCGGCAGGTGCTCAAGAAGGCAGAGAACGGCCTCTATTCCCAGTTTGAAGTGCAGCGCGGCCTGCCCATCACCATGTTGGTCAAATATTTCGACAAGGTGGATGATCAATGGCAGCTGAAGCCCGAAATCCGCGCGATGGTTCAGTACAAATACTATAATCTGCTGGAAAATCTGGCGCCGTTGGGCAAGTTCGACGTGGTGTTCTGCCGCAACGTGCTGATCTATTTCGACCAGCCGACCAAGACCAAGGTGCTGGCCGGCGTGGCGGGTCTGATGCCCGATTACGGCATGCTGTTCCTGGGTGGGGCCGAGACGGTTCTCGGCGTGTCGGACAAGTTCGCCCCGGTGGCGGGCCAGCGCGGTGTCTACGCCCTGACCGGAAAGTAGCTCCTCGACCTATCCTTTCCCGAAAACAAAAAGAGGCGGGAACGCCCCACCTCTTGTTCGTGAACTTTGGACCGAGGCCGGGCGTCAGCCGTTGGCCGCGGCTTTCTGCGCCGGTTCCGGATCGCGCAGCACATAGCCGCGTCCCCACACCGTTTCGATGTAGTTCTCGCCGCCGGTCGCCGTCGACAGCTTCTTGCGCAGTTTGCAGATGAACACGTCGATGATCTTCAATTCCGGCTCGTCCATGCCGTTATAGAGATGGTTGAGGAACATCTCCTTGGTCAGGGTCGTGCCCTTGCGCAGGCTGAGCAATTCGAGAATGCCGTATTCCTTGCCGGTCAGATGGATCGGCTGGCTGTCGACCTCGACCGTCCGGGTGTCCAGATTGACCATCAGCCGGCCGGTCTGGATGATCGACTGGGCGTGGCCCTGGGACCGCCGGACGATGGCCTGAATGCGGGCCATCAGTTCTTCCTTGATGAAGGGCTTGGTCAGGTAATCGTCGGCGCCGTGGCCGAGCCCCTTGACCTTGCTTTCCGACTCGCCCAGNCCCGACAGGATCAGCACCGGGGTATTGACCCGTGAGTCGCGCAATCGGCGNAGGACCTCGAACCCGTCCATGTCCGGCAGCATGATGTCGAGTACGATGATGTCGTAGTCGTAGAGCTTTCCGATCTCCAACCCGTCCTCGCCGAGGTCGGTCGTATCGACGACCATGTTGGCCGATTCAAGCATCATCTTGACGCTTTTCTGGGTCGAGGGATCGTCTTCGACGAGCAGCACACGCATGAACGGCCTCCTTAATCGGACGCATTAACCTTTGTTAACCATAACCTCCGCGGCGAATCGGTGCAAGTTGACGGACTGTCCCCAGGAATATTTCGTTATTCAGCAGAGGCTTAACACTCCATCAACCGTTGTCCGTGATAGTATGGTCAGGCAATAAAAACGGTATTCGGATTCGCGGTCAAAGCGCTTGTACACGTTCGTCAATGACATTCTGAACGAAGTCGACCGGCACACCGGGCAGATTTACTTTGGCCGGGTCGCCAACATCGTCGGCCTGCTGGTCGAGGTCGAGGGCCTTCAGGGGGCGGTCTCCGTCTCCGATCATTGCGATATCACCACCAAGAACGGCAGCAAGGTTCCCTGCGAGGTCGTCGGNTTCCGTGACGGCAAGGCGCTGGTCATGCCGTTCGGTGCTGTCGACGGCATCGGCATGGGCTGCAAGGTCGAAGTCGGCGCGTCGGAGCCGGTCATNTATCCGGTCGAGGCCTGGTTGGGCCGTGTCATCGACGCCTTCGGCCGGCCCGTCGACGGCAAGGGGCCGCTGCCCACCGGTTCGACCCCCTATCCGATNCATACGGTGCCGCCGCCCGCCCACGAACGGTCGCGCATCGGGGGCAAGGTCGATCTCGGCGTGCGTGCGATGAACACCTTCCTGACCTGCTGCCGCGGGCAGCGGCTCGGCATCTTCGCCGGCTCGGGGGTCGGCAAATCCACGCTGCTGTCCATGATGGCGCGCAACACGGACGCCGAGGTCAGCGTGATCGGTCTGGTCGGCGAACGCGGCCGAGAGGCCCGCGAGTTCATCGAGGATCATCTGGGTGAAGAAGGCCTGAAACGCTCGGTCGTCGTCGTTGCAACCTCGGACGAGCCGCCTTTGGTGCGTCGGCAGGCGGCCTTCATGACCATGGCCGTGGCGGAATTCTTCCGTGACTGCGGCGCCAACGTACTGTGCCTGATGGACAGCGTCACCCGCGTCGCCATGGCGCAACGAGAAATCAGTCTGGCCGTGGGCGAACCGCCGGCCTCCAAGGGCTATACCCCTTCGGTCTTCGCGTTGTTGCCGCGGCTATTGGAGCGCGCCGGACCCGGCCGTCAGGGACAAGGCGACGTGACAGGGTTGTTCACGGTGCTGGTCGAGGGCGACGACCATAACGAACCCGTGGCCGATGCCGTGCGCGGCATCCTGGACGGCCANGTCGTGCTTGANCGCGCCATTGCCGAGCGGGGCCGCTACCCCGCCATCAACATTCTGCGCAGCGTGTCCCGAACCATGCCGGCCTGCAACACGCCGGAACAGAACGCCCTGGTCCTCCGCGCACGGCAATTGTTGTCCGTCTACGAAGACATGGCGGAACTGATCCGCCTCGGCGCCTATCGCCGCGGCTCCGACCCCAAGGTCGACGAGTCGATCAAATACTATGACGCCATCGAAGCGTTCCTGGGCCAGGAAATCGGTGATGTCACGGACCTCGATACCTGCTACCGCCTGCTGGCGGAAACCCTTGATATGCCTGCACCGGCACCGCAACACGCGGCTGCGGCGCCCGCCGATGGCACCGCCCCGGCGGCGTGACGCGGACCTGACGGAGACACCAAACCCCCATGGCCGCCGGTCTGAAGAACCTGATCCGCCTGCATGAATGGACCGTTGACGAACGGCGGCGCGAGCTTGGCCAGCATATCCGCAGGCTGAATGAGCTGGATCAGCAGATCCGCGATCTCGAGGCCGAATTGAAACGGGAACAGGCACTTGCCGGGTCCAGTGAAATGGGCATCACCTTCGGCGCCTACTATAACCTGTTCCGTTATCGTCGCGCCCTTCTCGATCAGAAGGTCCGTGCCAAGGAGGCGGAAATCCTGGAGGCCCGCGACATCCTCAGCCGCGCCTTCATGGAATTGAAGAAATATCAGGTCGCCGACGAAATTCGTAAGCGCGAGGCGGCACTGGAAGACGCGCGGCGGGAGCAGGGTGAATTGGACGAACTCGGCCTGCAGCTCTATCGCCGCCAGTCGGCGCGCCGCAAGGCGGCCCGCCCGGTGGGCTGACCCACCGGCTTCTCTTCAGATCGAATGCAGATGCGCCAGAAGAGCCGCGTTGTTCCATTGCGGCTGGCGGTCCTCGACCAGAATCTTATGTTCGGGCACACCGTCCGCCCCGCCCCGGCGGGTGACGACCTGGACCCAGCGCGGCACCAGTTCGTTGCTGACGTCCTGCAGGATCGTCGTCGCCAGATTTTCATGGGACGGCCAATCGCCGCCTTCCAGGGCCCGCAGATAGGCGGCGAAGGCGGCGGGCGAGACGGTCAACGCGTCAGGCACGTAGCGCAGCGCGACATCGATTGACCCGCCCAGGGCGGCGAGCCGGCCGCTCAGGCTCGACACGAAATCGATGTTGCGGTCCGGGTTGGGGGCCGG
>JGI25321J50212_10002930_pt1 | contig 12311 bp, 8 predicted proteins | sample AutmiccommuBRH23_FD_50212 | JGI IMG/M metagenome (IMG submission 50212)
GCAAACCAGATCTTTTCGGTTATCAAAGAACATGCCTACAATCTCGGAGAACTTTTGACCTTATATCTATCGACTACACGCTTAGGTTTTTCACATCGCTTTTAGGTTCTCAAGTGTTATGGCCTTATAAAGGGGAGACGGCGGATGACCAAGATTTTGGATGTTGTTAGCCTTAAAACGGGATATGCCTCTGAAGTAGATGTTAGAGCGGAGTTTAGGGACGCTGACAAGAATAGGAGGCGCGTTGAGGCCTATCGCCCCATTGCAGGGCACAGAACTGTTCTAGGCAGGCTCAGTCGGTCGCTATATCCTAATGACAAGCGTTGTTATATGCTTAGTGGCACCTACGGTACAGGAAAGTCGCACCTGGTTCTCATGTTTACCAACTACCTCTATAACGACTCTAACCAGCCAGAGATGAAGAAGTTCTTCGAGAATTACTCTCAGGTGGACAATGGCGAAGCCGAGAAGTTGAGGAGCCTGCGTTCAAGAGGACGCTATATGGTCGCCATATGTGACTACGCTAGCAGAGACGATTTTGAGGAGATTGTTCTAAAGGCAATTGATGAGGCATGCATCCGTGATAATTTCCATGGGAATTTGGATACCCACTATGAGGAGGCCGTTCGCAGGCTAAAGAAATGGGAGAAAGATGAAGGGACAGGCCGTTTACCCCTAATTGCGGCCTTCAGAGAAGTGCTTGCGGATTCATTTCCTCAGTTCACCTATGATGGTCTGAAGAAAGGGCTGCGAGAGCGACGAAGTGAATTCCTGAGAGCTTTCAAGGAGACTCATAGGGAAATTCTTGGAATGGACTTCACCTACGACAAGAGCAACTTGCGGGCTATATTAGAGGACTTCTTATCTAATCCCAAATTTCACCATCGGTATGAAGGTCTGGCAGTGTTGTTTGACGAGTTTGGATACACGTTGGACAAGGGGAGGATAAGCCCCAATGTTTTCCAGGATTTTGCGCAGATGTGCGCCCAGACACCTTCGGGTTGCAAGCCCTGCCTGTTCCTGGCCACAGGGCACAAGTCGTTGAGTGACTATGCCCAGAACTGGTCTTCGAGGAAAGACTTTGCTAAGGTGGAGGACCGGATTGAGGAGATTGCCCTTACTCCGGAAGGCATTGAGGACATTATTGGTGCCATAGTGATGCCCGATTTGGGCCATCCCGAATGGAAAGCAAAGATCGAGCCACGCGCAGGTTCTTTCAGGCGACTTGCTGCCGATTGCAAGAGGCTTAACCTGTTTGACTGGCTTTCGGCCAATGAGCTTGATGAGCAAATCATTCGAGGGATTTACCCAATGCACCCAATGGCTACCTTCTGTTTACTTAAACTTGCAAACGATGTGGGCTCCAGGCACCGGTCGGTCTTTCGGTTCTTCTCAGGTGGCTCAATGGTCTCTTTTGGGGTCGATGATTATCAAGAGGGATCCTATCCGTGGTTTATAAGCCAGAACTCCATTTTGGATGACGATGGTCAGCTGCAGATGTTTACCTCCGACTTGCTCAGCGATTATTTCGAGCACGAATTGTCTACCAACAACGCGGATTTGCGCGGCCACATTAGACGAATTGTGCAAGACTACGAGGAAACAGTACGGGCTTTGAATGGTTATCTTGCAAGTCAGCCAAATTCAGACGAATCAGCGATGACACGGATAATTGACACCATGCTCGTTTATCAGGTGGTGGGACTGCACAATTCAGTCGATAATCTTGCGTTTGGACTTGAGTGCAGTACCCGGCAGCAACTGAAGCTCTTGGAAGCAGGACTCAAGAAGCTTGCCGCCGCCAATGTGATTTACCTCAATCCTGTTTCAAACCTATATGAGTTTAAGAGAAGTGATGCCTTCGACTTCGATAGGGCCATCAGCGAGTACAAGGATGACCCCAAGAATGTACCCACAGACCTGGCGAACATCGTTGAAACGCTGATAGCCTTGAGAAGCGACCAGTTTGTGGAAGCAAAGGAGTATAACCAAGCTTACCAGGAGGACAAGCGTTTTCTTCGGCGGTTTGCATTGGTTGAAGACCTGGCTAGCGACGAGTTCTTTGACCGGATGATTCGAGAAATGGATGGAGAAAAGAACTGGGCTCACAGATACGAAGGCGTAGCGGTGCATGTCATTTGTGAGGAAGACAGCCAGCTCACTGCTGCAAGGCAGCACGTCAAAAACAACCCTAGCAATCGGATTCTGGTTGTGGTTCCCACCAAGCCCATTCCCATTAGCGATAGTGTTCAGAGCATGATGGCAACCAAGCAAATTGCCAATTCTGCGGAAGCAGCGAACTTCACCACGCAAGACCAAGCAAGACTGGCTGAGTTAATGGGAGATACAACTAAGGGGTACACTCAGAGGTTTGTCGATATGCGACGGGACTATCTTTCAGGCAGAGAAGCAATCTGGTATGGACAGGCAGGGTGTAGGATTGCGTCTACACCTAAGATTGAGCACGGACCCATTTCGGCCGCTTGCGAGATGTTATTCCCAAAGAGAAGCAAGTTTAGCCATGACGACTTTAATCTTCGGCACAAAGTTAAATACCTCCCATCGAAGAACTATGCTTTGAAAGATGCGGTGGAAAGGGTGCTCAACAACAGGGAGCCTATTCGTATAAACCGGTCGTACGGTGGAGACAAGGGAGAGATACGTTACCTCTGGCGATTGGCTCAGATAAAGGTACTCAAGCAGCAGTCCTCGGAAGGGTCAGTTTTTGAGTTTGAGGTGCAACATGACATATCTGCTTTTGCGAGCAGTCTACTGGCACTTGGCGACATGATTAACGACATCCGGGAGCTGGGGGAGGATGAGCACCTTCTTATTAATGATTTTGTAGCTAAGTATACTTCACCGCCATACGGCCTGGGACCGATTGGGCTGGCGTTGTCGTTCAGCTGTCTACTTCGCCTTTTTTCCGATAGCATCCAGCTAAAGCGCGAAGACAGTGCTTTAGGATACATGAAGGTGTTGGAACACGAAACGTTGGTAAGCCTTCTAGACGGAGAGTATCCGAAAGCGTATTTGCGTCACCGGGCTATAACCCAGGAAGAGAAATCGCTCCTGAATGAATTGCACCGGGTTTTCTCCAGTGAATATGGGTCCGCTTCAAAGCAATGGACAATCAGCGACGTTGCTGATGCTTTGAGCTATTGGTGGCATTCTCTCTCAAGTATATCCAAAGCCAAGGCCATGTTCTCCAAAGATGATCGGGCTAGGGCTTTGATTGATTTGATGGAAGCGCATGAGGAAACCGACATCTACAGCTTCATATTTGAGCGACTACAGACCGTGTATGGTTATGAACGAGATGATGCGGTGACAAGTAGTTTGGTCAAGAGTGTTACTACGGGGCTAATAGAGGACCAAGCCAAACTGGAAGATATCCTCGAGGCCGTGCGAGGAAGAGTGATCTCACAGGTCGGTCCAATTTTTGATGCTAGGGGGAGTACGTATGAGGACATTTCAGCGGGAATAAGAGCGTGGTACAATGACCTCGATGTCAGCCAACGTGATGAGCTTGCCCCTTGGCACACAAATGAGAGTAAGGCTTTGCTTAAGCATCTCAGGGCCATAGAAAGTCTAGAGGTTACTTTGACCAAGACCCTCCCTAGCAGTCCGAACATTGGCCTCGGCGAGGTCAAGCAATGGCAGCACGACAAGACGGACGATTACATAGCCAAAATTGCCGCAGGGAAACGAGAAATAGATGATCATAGAATCAAAGTCGCAACACCCATTTGGGAAGTCGAAGGCACATTGTTAGAACAGTCCGAAGAACGAATTATCTATCGAGGAAAAATGTCAATCGAGGTACATGTCCCTAGTGATGCTTCCCTAGTTTATCTAACGAGCAATGGTGAAGACCCAAGGGACGATGGAGCACAAAGGGTCGTAATCAAGTCAGACTACAGCTTGGCTGTCAAGACAAACAAGACACTGAAGCTGGTGGCTATGAACTCCCAAGGAGAGTTTAGCCGGGTCGCCGAAGTGTTCTTCATCAATGATGACACAAAACACCAGATTGACCTAACACATCACGACCTATTTGACGAGATTGTAAGCTTCGTGTTCCCTGTAGACCTTAGTGGCTTTAGAACCACTCTTAACAGCCTTCTCCACGCGGCGGAAGCTAAAGGATTCTCATCGTCAGCGGAGATTGCCGACTTGTTACGGAATCTGGCTGATGGACTCGAAGGCGGCGACGACGGATGAGCATTCATGTTTACGAAGACAGTTATGGTTTGAAGACCATTGACGCAGAAACAGTTTTACATGTAACTGAGGTCGGAGCTTACGTCAATGCATATAACAGAATAGTCGAGAGCATTAGGCGAGGCCAACCTCTTTCAGTGGTAATAACTAACGCTACGGTCGCCCTGTGGTTTGCAGAGATGAGCGGCAAATACGGTTCCGCTGTCGTAAGCTTCACCAAGGTTACACCATCTGCGGAGCTCGCCCAAAGATGGGGCATTGAGGTGCCCCAATGGGTCAATGACAAGGACATTGTGGAGGCCGGACTATTGGATTACTGTCCGGCTGACGAAGTTTATCGGAGCTTTGAAGAGACTGTTCTTGATGCCTTCTTTAGCCCCTATTTGGTGCTGACAAGGCTGCCAATTCGTAGAATGGACGGGTTTTTGAACGATATCGACTCAGACAGGTGGCGTAACCTGCGCCAGAACAAAGTCTTTAGACGCGTTTTTAAAGACAGGATGCAGCTTTGGCGTGAACAAGCCTCAAGTTCCGAAGAGGTTGCTGTGGTCGATATCCTGGATAAAAGGTTATCCAGGTTTCGTGTTCTAATCTGCCAATTTTCCATAATTCAAGGATACCCCCGGGAAGTTGGCGTGCGGGTTCTAGGAGATAGCTTCCGTGTTTTAAGGGAACTCCCTCTAAGTCTTGATAGTCTCGACATTTCGGGTGTTGATCTCAGTCAGGTCCAAACCCAAATCGAGGTATATCTGAACCAGTTTGTTGAGCGAGAGCTGTCTGAGGATTTCGTAGCTGACCTTCTATCTAGGGTTAGCGGGCGGCTGGACATAGAGTATACATACATACGGAGGCTTCTCCGTAACATCTCTGGAGGTCCCAGCACCGGCTTAGTAACACTGGTTCGCAAGCGTTTCTCAAGCCTGAATCTCAAGCCTCAAGAGCTGGAATTTTTCGTTAGGCCTCGTCTTCCGAAAGCCCCAGATAAGGGTTGGCAGATTCAGGAATGGATTAACTGGGCTACGGACGAATACCTGCCATACTTTCGATGGGTAGAGCAGACGGGAGGTTGCAGTGAGGATCTCTTTGCGTTCGCGAGAAGCTATGGGGATTACATGTATAGCAACTACCTGGAGACAAGGTCTCACTATCAGAAGGTCGTTTATCGAATGCTGGGTAACATAAAAGACATGGTTGCACACCGCGAACGGGTCTTATTCGTGATCGTTGATAACTTGGGGTACGCGTTCGTAGAAGACCTTAAGAGAGCCTTTAGTGAGGGGGGATTTCGTCTGGAATGCATCGACCCTTATCTCACGATGGTTCCCAGTGACACTCAATCAAACAAGCAATGCATACTTACAGGTCAACCAGAAGCGTTCGACGGTAGCAAAAGCTATGCGCAGGCGGTCTCCGAATCCTGGCCGGAGTATCTCGGGGTCTCCGTAGCCTATTTGTCGAATCTGAAAGCACTAGCCAGTTTGACGCAGCTTGATAATCGGGTGTACTTCTTAAACTTTCTTATAATCGACCGAGACCTCCATAATGACGCGGAAGAACACGGGGTTTCCCACCATGAGCTTGTCCGGTTTAGGCTAAAGGCATTGGTCAACGCCATATCTAGGTTTGCTCGAGAACACGAGATTCGCGATGCGCTCACAGTGGTAGTTGGGTCTGACCATGGTTCGACCAAGCTACAGAGCGAGGCAATCAGTCCTTACCTTTTGGATTTTCAGCCGCAGGAGACCCACGGCAGATATGTAGTGCTTTCTGACAGTCAAGTAGGCAAGCTTTCTCCAGAACTATATGAACAAGACGCTTATCTTGTCGAACGTGCAAAGTACGGAACAAGGAGTAACTATTTGGTAGCTCGCGGGCATCGACGGTTCGTTGACAACTCGGCGAAGACCTATGACCATGGAGGTCTAACCCCTGAAGAGACCATAGTTCCTCTTGCAGTCTTTGGCTGTGCGACCGAGGAGATTGCCCGGCCCGAATTGCTGCTGAAGACTGAGGAGTTTCGCTATTCGGTTAAGAGCGTCGTGACACTGGAGGTCACTAATGTCAACAAAGTCTCCTTGGAGGAACTAACTGCCCAGATTCTAACAAGAGGTGTAACATCGGATGTGAGTGAGCCGCACAATCTGTCGGCCATGTCAGCAGTTATGGTCAAGGTTCCTTGCAGAATCAGTAAGCCGCTTGAAGGAAGCATCGATACACTGAAGGTTCGGCTCGAGTACACTGTGGCTGAACGGCAGTATCAAGAAGACTATACAGTCCATGTGAGTGTTAAGAGCATGATGGACCTCGGTGCTTCATTGGACGATCTACTATAGAGGGCAATCTACTAAAAGGGGTATGCTCAGTGAAGGAGTTTGAGATAAAGGCGCTGGATTACTATGGAGAGGTAACGATAGAAAAATCGCTCATTCACGAAGCTGGATTTGGAGCCAGAGCAATCCCTACGTATGTAGGTGAATGGATACTCTCTCATTTTGTTGAGGATGGAGAGCTCAGCGAAGAACGACGCGCATCTATTGCCAGATTTCTTTCACAGTATCTCCCAATGAAAGGTCAGAAGAACGAGGTTAAGAACCGACTGCTAAACATGGAGCCGGTAAGCTTACTCGATGACTACAGCGTCTCAGTCAATCTTGAAACCGGCATCCGGCAGTTGCGGATTCCTCTTTTGGACATAGATGACGCACATGTCTCGTCTTCAATTGTGGAACAGAATGACCTCATGGTAACAAGTGGAGTATGGGGCATCGGGGAGCTTTTCTACATTCCTCCAGACGATGCTGGAGGAAAAGGTCAGGTTTGGATGCGCGAGTTTCGTCCTTTTCAGATCGGGCGGATTGATCTTACTTGGTATATTGACTGCCGCAAGCATTTTGCTTTGCTTGAATGGATGGAATTATTGGTGTCAAGCATGGGCTTTAACCCTATCATCCACACTATGCGGCAGAAGCTGCTACTGCTCACAAGGCTGTTGCCAATAGTGGAACCCCGAACGAACCTCGTTGAGCTTGCTCCAAAAGGAACAGGGAAATCGTTTGTCTATGACAATCTGTCAAGGCATGCACGGGTTATCGGAGGAGGCAAAGTGAGTCCCGCCGTCCTTTTTTACAATCTGCGAACTCATGTGCCGGGGCTGATCGCCAGATACGACGTTGTAGTTCTGGACGAAGTCCAGAGCATCAAAGGAGACAGCGCGGGAGAGCTACTAGCAGGACTTAAGGTATATCTCGAGTCTGGGCGGTTCAGTCGTGGCAACACCATGGGTACTTCTGAAGCCGGGTTCGTTATGCTTGGCAACATCACTCTGGGGCGGGACTTGGACCCCGTGCGCCTCGAGGACGGGCTGTTCCGTGAAATCCCTAATTTCTTAAGGGAGACTGCCTTCATCGATAGGATACACGGCCTTCTCCCAGGGTGGGAACTGCCCCGAGTGACCAAGGACACTCCATCTAGGGTGCTCGGGTTTAAAGGGGACTTCTTCTCCGAAGTGTTGCATCGCCTGAGGCACCGGGTTGAATATACGGATTATGTCAAGGAGCACATGAGACTTAAAGGATGCGACGACCTGAGAGATTTGAAAGCCATAACAAGACTAGCTGCAGGATATATGAAACTCTTATTTCCCGATATGAAACCCAATAGGCAAGAGTTTATTGAGTACTGCATTCTACCCGCTGTTGAACTCAGGCAAAGGGTGCGCGATGAGCTGCACAAAATGGATGCGGAGTACAAGGCTGTTGAGATTGAAGTCTTGGACTCGAATGGCAACAGGTGTGTTTGTCAACCGAAAAGTTGACCGCCGGGGGTGCGGACATTTTCTTGGACTGCCTCATGCCGCCAAACCAACGCTTCGTCTGTAACCTATGGGACTCATCGCTCCGAGGGACACCTTGATTCGCTTCTCATTGTACCATCTTAGATAGCTGTCGAGTTCATTAATGAAATGGTCGATAGACACATTTTGCCATGACCGACCATAGAACATCTCATTCTTGAGCCTACCAAAAGCCTTCACAGGCAGCGTTGTCTGGTGAACAGCCTTTCTTGGACATGGATCTTGTTAAGCCAGCGTTCTCCATTCTGGAGATCCAATCAGGCCAGCGATAATGACCGGCGAAAGATAAACCTTGCCAGCAGGGATTCGAAACTCGGTGAGGTCCGTTAACCACTTGGTGTTTGGTTCCTCCGCATGGAAGTCGCGAGCAACTAAATTCTCCACAGCGGGGCTGATTTCTCCCTGATATGAACTGTATCTGCGCTTTTTCTTGTAGGGAACGACCAGCTGTTCCTCGGCCATGATTCTCCGGATAACTTTCTCGGAAACAACCGTGCCTTTACTCTTGATTACGGCATGTATTCGCCGGTATCCGTAACGGCTTTGGTTCTTGGCAAAAGCATCCTTAACCTCTGTTCGCAGACTGGCGTATTTGTCAGGTCGGGTCTGGGTTGTTTTTAGATAGAAGTAGCTGCTTTTCGCCAGGTGCGTCAACTCAAGCAGTTCATGCAGCGGATAATTCATCCGCAGGGCATCGATCATGCTAGCCTTCTCTCTATTTGTCAGCTGCTGGGGATCGATGCCCTGGTCTTTTTTTAATATTTCTGCCGCCTTGTTCAGGATATCTAATTCCAGCTGTTTCCGGTATATCTCTTTCTTCAGGGTCTCAACTTCTGCCCAAAGCGCCTCCCTGTCAGCGGGGAGCGGCGGTTTGTTGGATCCGTCCATGGTTTGCGCAGCCTCCTCACCGAGCAGCTTCTCTTTCCACTTATACAAGCTGCACCTGCTGGTACCGAATTTTTCGGCAACGGCTACGGCAGACCCTTCTCTGGTACACAATTCAACTACCGCATCCTTTTTCTGCTCTTCTGAAAATTGTGCCACCGGGCCGCATTTGAGGCGCACTTTGCGTTCACCGGGAGCCAGTTCGTCTATCCATCCCGCCAAGGTTTCACGCACTGGGTATCCAACTGCTCTCACTGTACGACTAATATTGCGCCCATGCTCCAGATAGTAATTGACAGCTGTCACCTTTTGAGCCGAGGTGTAAGCAGTCTGCTTGATGTATCGTTCATGCAACCCACCCGTCTCCTGATACTCCTTGTACCATTGAACCAACATCATACGACTTGGATAGCCTAATTCCCGGACGGTGTCGGCTGCGCTCAGGTCATACTTGATGTACAGTTCTACTGCTTTAATGCGGTCTTTGTACGAATACATGGACTACCCCCTGACTTAACCCAAGTCCAGGTTTTCGTCCGCACCCCCGGTGGTCAACTTTTTGGTTAGCAGAACCGGCTTACCCGTCAACTTTTATGTTAGCGAACACAGGGGGTTTCCCGTGTTATACTGATATACAGATAAACGTATACACATATATGAAGAGAGCCTTTCGAGGAGGTGGACGAACTGGGTAAAGAACCTAAGGATATGGCTACTACACATCACGACAGCAAATACCCTTTAACATTCACAAAGCGGCCTCTGCGGGCCGACGTTTCGCTGTTTGATCGTTACCGAAGAGCATGGGAGACTGCGAAGAAAGCGGCTGAGCTTTTAAGAGAGAGTTACGAAGCCGACAGAGTAGTCGCGTTCGGTTCTTTGGCTGACCGATCTCGATTCACCAAATGGTCTGATGTTGACCTTGCGGTTTGGGGTATCCCTGATAGGCGGTTCTTCGCCGCAGTAGGAGCTGTCACCGAGTTAAGCACGGAGTTCAAGGTGGATTTGGTTGATGCCACTTCCTGCCACACCTCCTTGGGCAGGGCCATTGCAGACGAGGGGGTTGAACTATGAACAGGGGACATTTGGTATTGGTCGGCAGGATTCGTGAGAACCTTGCTGAAATCAAGCACACCATCGCCCGGATACAAGCAGGATGGGAGCGGTCCCCTAAGAGTTAGGTCTTTCATAATCAGTATATCACTCGACGGGTCCCTAGGACAGCCAGTACTCCCGCACGTACTCCCATAAGGCGGCGGTGGCCGCCACGCAGTTCAGGTTGGCCTGGGCCAGGTCGCGGAGGCGCTGTTCGGCGATGACCACTGCCTGCTCAGGGTCGCCCTTGGCCAGCTCGTCTACTACCTCATGGATTTCCTCAATTCCGTATCCTGCCTGCCGGAGCAGGACTACTACCCGCAGGCGCCGGATCTGCTCCCCATCGTAGAGGCGGTAACCGCTCTCTGGGTCCCGGTCGGGTTTGAGAAGGCCCTTCTGCTCCCAGAAGCGCAGGGCTGAGACCTGCACCCCTACTAATTCGGCGGCTTCTCCGATCCGGCGACGCCGCTTCAAGGCGCCGCCGGCGGCCCCTCCTTCACCCTGTGACAGCTCCCGCAGGGCCGCCAGATGCTCCTCAGCCTCCAACCCTTCCCTGTGGAGGGCGGCGTGGCGGGCATTGACGAGCTTTATGGCTTCCTCGAGGTGGCCGGCGTGGACCTGACGCATGACGCGCAGGGCGGGCCGCCAGTCGTATCCGTCGATCATTGTCCGCGCCGTCAGCAGGGCCTGGCGGTGCTGGGCGGTGTACTGGCGGTAACCGGTCTCGCTGCGCTGGGCAGGGGGGATAAAGCCCAGCCGCTCGTAGACGCGGACGGTCTGGACGCTGACACCGGCAGCCCGGGCCAGGTCAATGGGACGATAGTAGTGAGACACTTCAACCACAACCCTAAAGCTAAATTGAAGACTTACATCGTTTTAAGCCCCTTCTATTATAGCAAACCCTTCATGCTTGCGTCAGTGTTGTACTATGAAACCAGCCTACAATTCTGGACTGAAGTGAAGGGGAGATAATAGTGCACATCATCTCGGCAAAGGACCTATCAATGACCTATCGCGTACCAGTCCGGGGCGAAGGACTTGAGGCCTCCCTGAGGGCCCTGATCCGTCCCGAGTTCCGGCGGGTTGAGGCCGTCCGGCAGATCAGCTTCGAGATTGGGGAAGGGGAGGTCGTCGGCTTCATCGGGCCCAACGGCGCCGGTAAGACCACCACCCTGAAGATCCTCAGCGGCATTCTCCATCCCACGGGAGGGCGGGCCACTGTCCTCGGCCACACCCCGGGGCAGCGGGAGGGTGATTTCCTGCGCCAGATCGCCATGATCCGGGGTAGCCGTCCCATCTCTGCTCCCATCGAGATCACGGTGCTGGACGCCCTCCGCTTCCAGCAGGCCATCTACCGGGTGCCCGAGGACCGGTTCCGGATGAACCTCGCTGAACTGGCGGAGCTTCTCAACCTGGGGCCCCTCCTGGACCGGCAGATCAGGGCCCTCTCGCTGGGGGAGAGGATGCGGGCCGGGCTGGCCTGGTCCCTCCTCTACCGGCCCCGGGTGCTCTTCCTTGATGAGCCCACCCTGGGGCTGGATGTGGTGGCGGTGACCATGATGCGCCGCTTTGTGGCAGACTACGCCGCCGCCACCGGGGCCACCATCATGCTGACCAGCCACTACATGGCCGATGTGGAGCAGCTTTGCCCCCGCATCATCCTGATTGACCGGGGCCAGCTGGCCTACGACGGCAGCCTCAGTGGGCTGGCCCAGCGCCTCACCCCCTACAAACTGGTCAAGGTCAGCACTGACATCGACCACCGCGGTGACTGGGAGCGCCTGGGCGAGGTGGTGTCCTGCGAGGCGGGGCGGACCGTCCTGAGGGTACCGCGGGAGGACGTGAGGGAGATAGTGGCCAGCCTACTGGCCGACGAGGGCGTCAGCGACCTGGGCGTAGAGGAGCCGCCCCTGGAGATGGTCATCAGCCAGGCCTATCAAGAGGGGGTAGGAGCATGAGCTACAACCTGCAGGTGCTGGCCCAGTATGTCAGGCAAAGCTTTCTGGAGTGGAACGCCGGGCGTAGCTTTACCTTTACCCTGGTGGTTCAGGCGGTGGTGCCGCCCCTGATCGGGCTGGCGGTGTGGACCCAGGCCCTTCCCGGCCAGGACCTTATCACCCTCTACTACGCCATCCTGCTCTTTGCTCGGCTCTTGACGGTGTCCTATGAGCACCACACCTTCTCCAGCCGCATCTACAGTGGAAATCTCGTCGACGACCTGCTGCGGCCCCATCCAGTGATCCTGGCTCCCCTA
>JGI25321J50212_10002936_pt1 | contig 12303 bp, 7 predicted proteins | sample AutmiccommuBRH23_FD_50212 | JGI IMG/M metagenome (IMG submission 50212)
ATAAAAGCCGCTTTTAGCATGGTATTGCGTGATACTAAACCTGCCGTAACCTACCAGGGACTTTTCCTTCAGGGCATACGATGGGGCAAAATCAAAGAGGAAGGGTTTTTCAATCAGGGCTTTGTTAGTTAGCCTTAACCCGGGTGTCAGGCCGTCATAAACGTTGAAACTGGCAACCGGCATAAAGAAAATCTGATTGTAATAAGGATCTTCCGCATCTTTGAAAAACTGAAATTTTAATTTCCGGTTGCTGCTGAAAAACCCGTTGAGCGATTTCCAGTTATCGCGCTGGTTGAACTCCGGGATTTTCTGGTCGTAATTCAGTACCAGCCGCTCTTCTCCCTGGCGGGGAATGGTAACCGTTCGCTCATTCCGGATATTCCTTANCCAGTATTGCGATACCACGGAGTCATTATNGATCCCGAACAGGGAAATGGGAACATTGGTCCCGGTTTTATTTTTTATGGTCACTTTGAGGGAATCATCAAACTTTTCCACTTTTCGGATCTTGAAATCTATCCTCCTGTTTGACGAAACATAGGAATTGAAAAACCAGCTTATATCCTTGTCGGAGTGGGCATCGAGGATCCTGCGGAAATCCGAAGGCTTCACTTCCCTGAGTTTGTAGGTTTCATAGAATTCCTTAATGCTCTGGTCTACCCTTTCCTGGCCGATGTAGTCGGCAAGGTAGGCCAGGCCTAGTCCTGCCTTATAGGTATTGACAATCTTCTGATTGAACTTGATCAGCGAGTCGTTCGGGGTAGTCAGCGGCTGGTCCAGGTTTTTACGCGCCATAAGCATGTACAGCATGGAGTACTGGTCGTTGAATGCCATTTTAGCAAGGTGGAAACTGCGTACGCCCCAGATATCTGCAAGTTTCCCCAGTAATTTCTGGTCCGGGTAAAATTCTTCCACATACCGGATCATCAGGTAGTTCACGAGGGCATCACTCACCCACTTATCCATCCTGGGGTTCAGGAAGACAGTCTCCCTCATATAGCTGCCCAAAGCGGTTTTGAGGAATTTCATCTCAAATTGGAACTTTTCATCATAGGGCCGTATAAAAGAGGGTAACTGGCTCAGGCCGTACAGTGGGTTCTTATTAAAATCTATTTCACTTACGAGCAGCTGTTCATAGGGGAAGTCGCCCAGGTTTTCGTGGATGAATCTGGTAATCCTGTTAATGGACAAGCCCTGGGACACCTCGTCGTACTTGTTGTCCTTAATATCGGTTACCACAATGAGATGGGGGGTAACATGCTTGATAAAACGGTTGCTGCGGTTGAGGATGATGTCGCAGCTTTTCCGGTTAACGCCCTTGAGGGAGGCAAACTGTTTCCCGGGGAACGAATTGATGCTCACTTCGTTGAAATTGGTACCCAGGTAGAGCGAATCCGGGAAAATAAAATTTATATAGGTATCCGTGATATCGGTGTACAGGTCTTCGAGGTTTTTATTGGAATACAATTGCCACTGGCCATCGTATACCGCAGGAGTGAGGTACCAGTCCTTGAGGTAGAAGCTTCCGTCCGGGGCATAACCAAAGGGTGTATATCGGTTTGGGGGGAGCTGCACCTCGTAGGTAAGGAATAATTTGGCGCTGCCGCCGGGCGGAAGGGGTTTGTTGAGTACAAATTTTATAATGTCCTTGCCGGCTACGCGCTTCCAGGAAATGCCCCTGTACTCGTCATCAACAGAGCTGATTATTTCGGTATAGCCCCGTTCGTCCTCTTTCGCCAGGTGCAGGCTTTTCTTGAATTCTTCGGCAAATCTGCGTGCCAGGGCAGTAGTTTTATTGGAATAGGCATGGGCCCAGTCGTTAAAATACAATTCGTAAAGGGTGTCGTTGGCTTTGTTACTGTAGATGAATTCCTGCTGCACATGTATAATGTTGCGATCTTCATCCAGGTCGGCCGTCATCGTAGTATTATGCTGTGCGGGAAGGGAACGGCAAACCGCGCAAAAGGCCAGTAACAGTATAGGAATGCCGGGAGGGGAAAACATTGAGTGCGGCATAGGCATTTAGAAGTTCGGACTTAGATTACGACCTTTATAGAAGGCATCGATAACTTCAACCACCTCGTCTTCCGTATCCACGATTTGTACGAGGTCAAGGTCTGCAGGGCCGATATTCCCGGCCTCAAGCATGGTATTTTTAATCCAGTCAAACAATCCGTTCCAAAATTCTGAGCCCACGAGGATAATGGGAAATTTACCAATTTTATTGGTTTGGATGAGCGTTATCGCCTCAAATAATTCATCCAGGGTACCAAAGCCTCCCGGAAGTACAATAAACCCCTGGGAGTATTTGACGAACATGACTTTACGGACAAAGAAATAATCAAAGTCAAGGCTCTTGTCGTCATCAATATAAGGGTTGTCGTGCTGTTCAAAGGGGAGGTCTATGTTCAGGCCTACGGAGGTTCCGCCGGCAAGGTGGGCGCCGCGATTACCGGCCTCCATAATACCGGGCCCCCCTCCGGTGATGATGCCATATCCCGCTTCCGATACTTTTTTTGCGATGTTGATGGCCATCTTGTAATATTTACCGTCTTCCCTGGCACGGGCAGAACCAAAGATCGAGACGCAGGGGCCTATGGCGCTCATCTTTTCAAAACCGTTGACAAACTCGCCCATAATCTTAAAAATGGCCCAGGAGTCATTTGCCTTGATTTCATTCCAGCCCTTATGATGCTGTTCTTTTCTCATTATAAAATCTGTTAATAGAGGTTTCCGGTACGGTATCAAAAGATACAACTAACCCTGGATTTCTGCAGCTTCCTTGATCTTTAATTCCTTTCGGAGGTATCTGCCCGTATGGCTTTTCTCGTTTGAAGCGACTTCTTCCGGGGTTCCGGTTGCCACGACGTATCCGCCTTCCCTTCCGCCTTCATATCCAATATCAATTATGTGGTCAACCATTTTGATCACATCCAGGTTGTGTTCGATGACCAGGATGGTATTGCCCTTTTTAACCAGTTTGTTTAGCACTTCCATAAGCACCCTGATATCTTCGAAATGAAGGCCGGTAGTGGGCTCATCGAGGATATAGAACGTATTCCCCGTATCCCTTTTGGAGAGCTCAGACGCCAGTTTTACCCGCTGGGCTTCGCCTCCGGACAGGGTAGTGGATTGCTGGCCAAGGGAAATGTATCCGAGGCCTACATCCTGAAGGGTTTTAAGCTTGCGGTAGATCTTCGGGATGTTCTCGAAAAAATCAACGGCTTCGTTGATGGTCATTTCAAGGACGTCGGCTATTGATTTGCCCTTGTATCGTATTTCAAGGGTTTCCCTGTTGAACCGCTTCCCGTTGCAGGTTTCACATTCCACGTAAACATCAGGTAAAAAATTCATCTCAATGACACGCAGGCCGCCCCCCTGGCAGGTTTCGCACCGTCCGCCCTTTACGTTGAAGCTAAACCGCCCGGGTTTATACCCCCTGATGGCAGCTTCGGGGATCCTGGCAAATAAAGACCGGATTTCACTGAATACCCCGGTATAGGTAGAGGGATTGGACCTGGGGGTGCGTCCAATGGGCGATTGGTTGATATCAATCACCTTGTCTATATGCTCCAGGCCTTCGATCTTCTCGTAAGGCAGCGGTTTCTTTACTCCGTTAAAATAATGGGCATTCATAATAGGGTAGAGGGTTTCATTGATCAGGGTGGATTTTCCGCTACCCGAAACCCCGGTCACCCCGATCATGGTCCCCAACGGGAATTCAACGGTGATCCCCTTTAGATTATTGCCTGTACAACCCTTTAGTGTAATTTTATTTCCCGTTCCTTTCCGCCTTTTGGCAGGGACTGGGATCTCCAGTTCCCCACTGAGGTATTTTGAGGTAAGGGTGTGCTGCCTCATCATGTCGGCCGGGGTACCTTCCGATATGATTTCCCCTCCATGTTTACCGGCTTCAGGGCCAATATCGATTACATGGTCGGCGCTTTCTATCATCTCCCTGTCGTGCTCCACAACGATAACGGAATTGCCTATGTCTCTGAGTGCCTGCAGGGAACGGATCAGACGGTGGTTGTCGCGCTGGTGCAAACCGATGCTGGGCTCGTCCAGGATATAAAGAACCCCTACCAGTTGGGAACCAATCTGTGTGGCCAGCCTGATGCGCTGGGCTTCCCCCCCTGAAAGCGATTTTGAGCCACGGCTGAGTGACAGGTAATTCAGGCCTACATCGAGCAGGAATTGTATGCGTGTCCTGATCTCCTTCAGGATCTCCGAGGCGATGATTTTCTGGTTGCCTTGCAGCTGCCCTTCCAGCGTATCAAAAAAGCCGGCCAGTTCACTAATGTCCATCCCGGCCAGTTCTGCGATATTTTTGCCGCCTATCATGAAGAAAAGCGAGGATTTTTTAAGCCTGGAGCCTTCGCAGACAGGGCATAACACCTTGTCCATATATTCCTTTGCCCAGCGGCGGATAGATGTGGAATCGCTCTGATCGTATTGCTGCTTGATAAAATTGGCGATCCCTTCATAATCTATCTTATACTCCCGCTTTACCCCAAGGGTCCCCGACTCCACTTCAAAGCGCTCTTCCCCGCCGTAGAGGATGATCTGCATGGCCGCTTCCGGGATGGTATCAAGCGGGTCGCCCAGTTCAAACCCGTNCCTCCTGCCAATGGTTTCCAATTGTTTGAAAGCCCAGGACTTTTTGTATTCCCCCAGGGGGGCGATGCCGCCCGCCTGTATGGAGAGCTTACTGTTGGGCACGATCTTGCCCTCATTAATTTCATGTACATGCCCCAGGCCATTGCAATGAGGGCACATTCCTTTTGGCGAATTAAAGGAAAAGGTATTGGGTTCGGGGGTGGGGTAGGAGATCCCTGTAGTGGGGCACATAAGGTCCCTGCTGAAATAACGGGGAACCGAGGTATCCTCTTCCAGGACCATCAGGCTATTGTCGCCGTGGTACATGGCCGTATTGATGGATTCCATCAGCCTGGCAGGTAATTCCGGAGCATCACTGATCTTAAGCCGGTCTATTATAATCTCTATGTCGTGGGTTTTATACCTGTCGGCCTTCATCCCCTTTACCAGGTCCAGGATTTCCCCGTCGACCCTTACCTTCACGAACCCCTGTTTGGCTATCTGCTCGAACAGTTCCCTGTAATGCCCTTTCCTCGACCTGATAACAGGGGCCAGGATGTTGATTCGCCTGTCTTCAAAATCGGAAATGATAAGGTCCCGGATCTGCTCGTCGCTATAGCTCACCATTTTCTCCCCGGTGTTGTAACTGTAGGCATCAGCCGCCCTGGCATACAACAATCGCAAAAAGTCATAGATTTCCGTGATCGTCCCCACCGTAGACCGCGGGGATCGGGATGTGGTTTTTTGTTCGATGGCAATAACAGGGGAGAGGCCATCGATCTTATCGACATCGGGCCTTTCAAGGCCTCCGAGGAACTGACGGGCATAGGCCGAAAAGGTCTCAATATAACGCCTCTGGCCTTCGGCATAGATGGTATCGAAGGCAAGGGAAGACTTCCCGCTTCCGGATAAACCGGTGATGACCACCAGTTTTTCCCGGGGAATGGTAACGTCTATATTCTTCAGGTTATGGACCCTGGCGCCCTTTACTTCTATATTTTCTTCGTATGATATCATTATCAGGCAGACAAAACCGCTAAGGTACGATTTTGGCATGTAAAAAGGAAGGGCGACCTGCTCCGTATTATGTTAATATGAGGTTAAGTGAATCCCGTCATTCAGCACCCTGAGTCCTGACAGGCGAAAGGAAAAATGAACCGGCTGGCTTCAGGCGGCACTGCTTCCCGCTAACATGTGTTTTCCGGCTGCGGAGCGGGAAAAATCCCGGGGAACCGTGCTGTTCCATTTCGATGTCAGGCTTTTAAAGGCCGGGGTCTGCTGCAGGATGGCCGTTCCCTGGCGGGTACTATCGTGCTGAAGCAGCAGCCTGGTTTCCGAAGGGTTCAGTTTCTGCAACTTCATATCCTCCCTGTTGAAATANAGGCCGTAGTTCCTTTTATTGTCATATAAAATCCAGCTNCGATCGGGAAACCGTGAACGGGTATGANGGGTGATCAGGGGCAGGATATTATAACGGGGGCTGAGGACAGCAAGCGAGGCGGACCCATTGGCCTCAGAAAATTTGAGGCCGGCTTCAAGCCGCTTTTTCTCCTGCCCGACCATCTCGGCCAGGGTGTCTATTCTTAGTGAAATAGCTGCTTCTTTTTCCGTAATTCCCGCAGGTTTAAACAGGTTCCTTATATAACGGTATAACAGGAATTCTATCCCTGGTTGCTCGCTCAGGAAAGAAAAATAGATCTTCCGGACCGCCTGGTAATTGTTCCTGGCGATCCCATCCCAGACTCTCCTGGCCTTGTCCGTTTCCGTCCGGACCATGACCATTTCCGCGAACATGGCCTTCTGGCCGTCTGCCCTGCGCCTGATGTCGGTCAGTTCAATCCGTGTTTCAAATGCCCTGTAGACGGCGGTAAGGAAGCCGTTGAAGCTTCCGTCGTAGATCAGAATTTTAGCGTTTTCCATGATCATTTAAATAAGCTTAATTGTTCACCTTTATGCAAAAGCGCTGCCCGGCCCCTTTTGCCTTTCAGGCCGGTCGGCAACCGGCGGCGGCCCGAAGTATTTTTAGACGGAAACTCGAACGCGGTATCCCTGGTCCCCGCTTCCGCCCAAATAATCAAATTCCTGCTTAGATTGTTATCCAACATATTTTCGGTAATAATTCCAAATATATGGAAATATTCCATAATATGGAAATATTCCAAATTTATTTTTGGAGATACTCCAATTTTTATATCTTTGAAGGAGTCGGGGGAATTCTCGTACCTGTAGATCCGGGGATTCCTTTTTTAAACCATTGCCGGTGCCAGGCCGGGAAACCCAGGAATTATGGAGAACGATATTACCATCAAGAGATTTACCGAGACCAGGCGTGAACTGGGTTATACCCAGGCGGAATTCGCCGAACTATTGGGCATTTCCAATACTACTGCCGATATTGAGAGGGGCCGTACCAAATTGTCGGGCAGGATAGTGGCGGAGTTGCTCAAAAAATTTAAGATCAACCCCTTATGGCTGTTTGGTGAGAGCAACCAGCAATACCTGGAAACCTCCAGGGCCAGTGTTATCCCCAAGGTGGTAACGGTAGATTCGGCCGACAGGGATAATATGGTACTGGTAAACGCAAAGGCAGCCGCGGGCTACCCCCAGAATATCCAGGATACCAGCTGGTACCGGCAGTTACCGGCTTTTGACCTTCCCATTCCCGAATTCCGGAATGCCACCTACAGGGGGTTCCAGGTAGAGGGAGACAGTATGCTGCCCAACCTCCAGCCGGGCGACTGGGTGCTGGCCAGGGCGGTTGAATCCCTGGACGATATTAACGCCAATAAAATGTATGTAGTGGTCCTTCATGACGCAGTGCTGGTAAAGAAACTGGAAAGGGCACCGGGCAATTCGAGGATCACCCTCATATCCCTCAATGAATCCTATCCCCCTTACGAAGTGGAACCCGCGGAACTTCAGGAACTCTGGGAAGTTAGTAGCAAAATTACCTTCGGGGTCGATGCCACTACCGAAAAAGGGTTGCTGCGCCAACTTCAGGAATCCATGGACGATTTAAAAAAACAATTGGGAAGGGCCTGAATTCAGCCTGAATGGATTCACCCGTGAAAGCCGGGGGTCAATATCCCACAGCCGTTTCATCCCCCCGCCTGTCGGCACCCCCTTCCAGGCGCCCGTCATCCAGTATCCTTATGGCATTGACCTTTCCGAGGATGGGTGTGCGGTCTTCATTGATTATATAGCCTTTCGTCCGAAGCCGGTCTTTCAGTTCTTCCGGAAAACCTTCCCTTTCAAACACAATATGGTCCGGCATCCACTGGTGATGAAACCTGGGGGCGTCCACAGCCTGCTGCATACTTAGCCTGAAAGCATGAACATTCAATATGGTTTGTGCCACAGCAGTTATGATGGTAGAGCCGCCGGGGCTTCCCACTACCATCCACAACCTGCCCTGCCTTTCCACGATCGTGGGGGTCATGCTGCTGAGCATGCGTTTCCCGCCTTTTATGCTATTGGCTTCGGCTCCGGTAAGGCCAAACATATTGGGTACCCCCGGCTTGGAGCTGAAATCGTCCATTTCATTATTGAGGAAAAAACCCAGTTCATCAGCATAGAGTTTGGAACCGTATGCCCCGTTAAGCGTTGTGGTCACCGAAACGGCGTTTCCTTCCTGGTCAACTATAGAATAGTGGGTGGTCTCCATACTTTCGGAAAGCTGTACCTCCCCGTGTTCCACCTCGGTGGAAGGCGTGGCCTTCTCGAATGAAAAATTGGCCATCCGCTCCCTGAGGTAATTATTACCGAGAATGACATCCAGCGGGATCTCCACATAGTCGGGGTCGCCCAGAAAATAATTCCTGTCGGCATAAGCCCTTCTGGCGGCTTCCGTAAACAGCTGGATATATGCTGCAGTATTATGTCCAAGGCCCGTGAGCTCATAGGGTTCCATCATCCTGAACATCTGGTTAAGCGTTACGCCGCCGCTGCTTGGGGGGCTCATCGAGATGATTTTCAGGTCATGATAACTGAAAATAACCGGTTGCCGCCAAACGGGTTCATAGGCCGCAAGGTCTTCTTCTGTTACATACCCGCCCCTGGCCTGGATAAAAGCGGCCAGTTTCCGCCCGGTTTCCCCCCGGTAGAATTCATCCTTACCGTGTAACTTCAACCGTTTCAGGGTCTGCGCCAGGGCTGGATAGGTAATGGTATCCCCGGCCCTGCACTGGTTGTAAAACCAGGTCGTTTCCCCATTCACCTCCAAAATGTCTTCCCTGTATCTCTCAAACCGGGCAGCCTGTTGTTCTGTTACCAGCACGCCCTTTTCCAGCAGGTCGATCGCCGGTTGTATGAGTTCGGCCATCGGTAGGTACCCGAATTTTTCATGTACCTCAAAGATTCCGGCTACGGTTCCGGGGATCCCCACAGCCGTTGCTCCCCTGGTACTCATCTCCGGGATAATATTCCCCAGGGAATCCAGGTACATGTCTTTATGGGCGGCCAATGGCGCTTTTTCACGGTAATCCAGGGAGCCAACATCCCCGTTGTTCCTGCGGTAAACCATAAAGCCACCACCACCCAGGTTGCCGGCAAAAGGGTAGGTCACAGCCAGGGCAAGTTCTGTGGCGACCATGGCATCAAAGGCATTCCCGCCTTTACGCAGAACAGCCGTCCCGATGGCCGAGGCCTCTTCACGGGCAGAGACCACCATGGCCTTCTCCGTCACCAGGCCCGTAGGGGCAGGCGGCCCGGTTTTACAGGAGGTAACACTAATGAGGATAACTGCAGCCGGGAGGATGAAGTTTGTTATTCGCATAATCTCAGGAATTCTTTATAAGCGTAGGATTCAAGTTCCGCGAAGAACTGGGTAAATTCTTCCTGGAAAGCCTCATAATGTTCCTGCAGTTCCTCAACAGCATAATTCATCCCGCTCTTGTGGTCTGTTCGCCTGTTCATCCCCTGGAGCACCCTGCCAATGCCTTCAATCCCGGCGTAATTCACCAGCCAGTTATCTGCAATCATATAAGGCATCATTCGCTTTACGCCAGTCGGCAGCAGGTTGAAATTATCCCTTAACAGGTCGTAGAAGTCCTCGGCAAAAAATTCAAGCGCGGTATCGGAATATTTCGTCCAGTTCCGTGCGAGGAAATGGTCATAGTAGATATCCACTATCACACGGCTGTAATGGCTGTACCTGGCGTGCAGGCGTTTGCTGCTCAGGCGGGGAATGGGGTGGGTGTCGGTAAAAGTGTCGATGGCCCTGTGCAGCAGGATCCCCTTTTGGATTCGCTCCGGAAGGTAGGCGTATTTATTGCCCCGGATGCTGTCGGCAATGAAATTGCCGATGCTGATTTCCTTATCCCCGAAGGACAAATAAATATGGGCCAAAAAATTCATGCAGACACGTAGCGCTTTCCGATACCTAAATTACAAAGAAGGATCCCAGCAAAACGGGTATATTTGCAAAAACTTATTAAAAAATGACCCTCATAAAATCTATTTCCGGCATCCGCGGGACCATTGGCGGCAGGCCCGGCGACAACCTGACCCCTGTTGATATTGTAAAATTCGCGGCGGCCTACGGCAGTTGGCTGAAACTCCATAAGGGAAAGAGCAGGCTTAAGGTGGTTATAGGCCGCGACGCAAGGATCTCGGGCAGGATGGTACAGGACCTGGTAGTGGCAACCCTTAGCGGGATGGGGATAGATGTCCTCGACCTTGGATTATCCACTACCCCAACAGTGGAGATCGCGGTGCCCGGGGAAAAGGCCGATGGCGGGATTATCCTTACCGCCAGCCATAACCCCAAACAGTGGAATGCCCTTAAACTGCTCAATGAGAGGGGCGAATTCCTGGATGCCGCCCAGGGCGCGTCCATCCTGGTGCTGGCAGAAAGCGGGGACTTTGATTTTTCAGGGGTTGACGAGTTGGGCACAGTTTCCCATGACGACTCGTACATCCAAAAACATATAGACGAGGTGCTGAAGCTTACCCTGGTGGATGAGGCCGTAATCCGCAAAGCAGGCTTTAAAGTGGTGGTCGACGGGGTGAACTCCACGGGCGGCATCGCCATCCCGCAGCTGCTTCAAAGGCTTGGGGTAGAAGTTATACCACTCTATTGTGAGCCCAACGGGCATTTTCCGCACAACCCGGAACCGCTAAAGGAGCATTTGGCGGATATCTGCGCCCTGGTGGTGAAGGAAAAGGCGGATTTCGGCATAGTGGTGGATCCGGATGTAGACCGGCTCGCCTTTATTAGCAACGACGGGGAAATGTTCGGGGAGGAATACACCCTGGTAGCCTGTGCTGATTACGTCCTGGGGAAGACCAGGGGTGATACGGTTTCCAACCTGTCTTCTTCAAGGGCCTTGAGGGATATTACCGAAAAACACGGCGGCAGCTACAGGGCTGCTGCGGTTGGAGAAGTCAACGTAGTCGCCATGATGAAGGAGACCGGGGCGGTGATAGGAGGGGAAGGCAACGGGGGGATTATATACCCCGAAAGCCATTATGGCCGTGATGCCCTGGTAGGGACCGCTCTTTTTCTTATGCTGATGGCAGAAAGGGGCGGAACTGTTAAGGAATTGCGCGATAGTTACCCGGCCTATTATATGAGCAAGAAGAAAATCGAACTCAGTGCCGGCCTGAACGTGGACGAATTGCTGGAAAAAATGGAAAAGGCATACAGCCATGAAAACCCCTGTACGGTGGATGGGGTTAAAATTGATTTCCCCGACAGCTGGGTGCACCTCCGGAAGTCCAACACGGAACCGATCATACGGATTTATACGGAAGCCAGAAGCCCGGAAGAGGCCGATAGCCTGGCAGAAAAGATAATCAGGGAGATCAGGGAAATAGCAGGGATTTAACAGCTCCCGCTAACCGACGGTGGCACTGGAATTCTTGCCTGTGGGGCTCTTGGGAGCTTTGTCCCGGTGCTTCCACCGCCTGTGGGTCCATAAATAATGGGCAGGTTCCTCCCTGATCAGGTCTTCCGTAAGCCTCAGGAATTTTTCCGTGATTTCACCTTCTGCAGTAGCACTTCCGGCCCGGGTTATCGGCACCATTTCCAGGGAATAATAGCCGCGCTTTACCTTGGTTACCCTGGCAAATACCACAGCGAGGTCCAGTTTACGCGCCAGGATTTCCGGCCCGTTATATATAGGCACGGTTATCCCCATAAATTTACTCCAGTATTGGGCCCTGTGTGCCATGGGCGACTGATCGCTGACCATCCCATAGATCCCCGTAACCCCAGCTTTTTCATTGCGCATGACCGTGCGGACGGTTTCCTGCTGGGTGATGGGGGTGGTATTCCATTTACTGCGGATCCTTTTGATGAGCTCGTCAAAATATTTGTTCGTAACCTTCTGATAAATGGCGTAGCCTTTGGAGTTTACATAATTGTTAATGCTCACGTTCCACTCCCAGTTGGCATAATGTGCACAGACCACCAGGACGCTTTTTGTTTTCTCCAGTTCCCTGAGCAGTTCGATATTTGTTATATGGTAATGCCTTTTTAAATCTTCCTTATCCATACTTATCGTTTTCACCATCTCCAGGAACATATCGCACATATGGCGGTAGAACCGCAACCTGATTTGTCTGAGTTCGGCCGGGTCCTTCTCCGGGAAGGTCAGCGTCAGGTTATCCCACACCACCTTTTTCCGGTAGCCCACAACTTGGTAAACCATGAAGAATATAAAATCCGAAACGGCGTAGAACAGGCGGTAGGGAAGTACGGAA
>JGI25321J50212_10002944_pt1 | contig 12284 bp, 10 predicted proteins | sample AutmiccommuBRH23_FD_50212 | JGI IMG/M metagenome (IMG submission 50212)
AGCACCAGCGCCGGACCCTGCCCATCGGGGGCCGCCGGTGCTGCCGGCCCGATTGCCGCCGACACCGCCAGCCGCAGCGCCTCGGGCTCGTGCGGCCATGCGGGATCGAGGGCGAAGGCCAGCCGGCCGCCCTCCTCGGCGACCAGGATGGCGCCGCAATGGCAGCGGGCCAGCACCTCGTCGTCCGGAAGCCGCCCGGCGGCGGCCGGCAGCGGCAGCCGGCCGGTGGGCGACGCTTGCCACCAATTCGAGATCATTGTGGGGTAGCCATGAAACAGGGTAATGACAATCTGAGATAATAATCATCACGGCGGCCCCGTCCATGCCGGATCCGGATCAGCGAAGCGACCGCCGCAAAGAATCCGACTATCTGGACCGGGAGAGCCGGGCGATTCAAGTCCTGGCGCAATGTATCGGCGACATCGTGGGCGTGCGCTCGGAGGCGTACAAGACCCTGGTGCGGGCGTCGGTGTCGGACAACCCGCTCGACCTCCACCTGGCGCAGGCGGCGTTCGAATCGCTGGCACCGGAGGCGCGGCGCCGCATCCACGCCCGGGTGCGCGAGCTGGGCGAGCGCCGGGTCAGCAGCGGGGCGGAGCCGGGGTGAGGTTCCTACGTCAGTGAGGCAGCGTCCTCCGAAGGGGATCCTTCCGCGAAGCAGTATCTGAAGTGAAATTTTGCAAAATTATTCCTATGAATCAACGGCATAACGACATCCTAAATTTAGGGTTGATAAGGCAATTAAAATCTCAGATCGTCAGCTGGGGACGCGGACTGCATCGCAGAGCGAGGCGTCCGATTTGCGGGGAGTGTAGTCGGTGGCAAGTCAAGTGCCGCAGTTGGGAGACGACCGCAGCCGATTGTGGCGGAAGCAGTCGGTCCTCGCCGCCGATCGATCCGGCTGCTCCTTGACGCTGGCGGAGCAGCAGCTCGCCGCGCTGAAGCGCACCATCTGGCTGACTCGACCCGATCTTCGCGCGAGCCTCGACGGCCATACCGAAGATTTTGATCTGTGGCTCCGTGTTTTCGGTGGACGGGAATACAAGGCGCTGCTGGAACTGCCGTCCTCGTCCGATCAGGTGGATCGCACTTGGGACGCAGCGTTGCCCGGAGTCACGCCGCCGCTTACGGATCTAATGGTAGGCGTGTGGCGACTCCGCGGGGATCTGCGGGCGCGGTTCGATATCCGCACCGCCGACGGGCAGCAAGCGTTGGCGTGGTGGATTATAACCTACGGCTCCAGAGAATGGCCGGAGCTAACGACTGCCGCGGAACAGGCTTGCAGTGGGCTGGCCTCAGCTCTCGCCGACGAGGCGCTGCCCGGCGTTCAGCCGGGGCTAACGCGGCTGATGCGCCTCGCGTGGAGCATGCGCCGGGACCTGCAGTTAGCGTTCGACCTTATGACGCCATCAGGGCAGCAAGATCTCGCTTGGTGGTGCTTCGTGCATGGGCCGAGCGAACTCGGCCTCGATCGGTATATAACCCCGGCGCAACAGCGATTTCTGAATGAGCCGGCTGAGTACGTGCCACAATCAGCGGGGCTCCCAGTAACGCGTTTGATGGCGCGAATCTGGTCGACCCGGCCAGACTTGCAAGCTGCATATTCACTGGATTCACACGAAGGCCGCGTTCGCTTCGGGGGGTGGTTCTATGCGGAAGCCGCCAAGGCGATGGGACTGCTCGGCCTACTGGATGCCCCGTTGGCCGAAATGCTGTGGCGGCCGGCGGGCACATCTATCCACGTCCCAGTGATACTGTCGCTTCTGTGGGTCGGTGACGAGATCATTCGCGCTCGGTTCCCGAATCCGAACGACCCTGCTCTCGTTGCTTGGGGCGAGAGTGAGGGTGTGGACCTTTGTCCAGTCCTGCGGCGCATCCGCGACCTGCGTAGGCCCGCCGGTGTGGCCGCTCCAGCGATCACATACACCCGCCGCCCGGCACGGCCCGGGTACAACCTAATCGGCTACGCACGCGGCCAATTCGGAATCGGTGAGGATGTCCGGATGGCGGCGCTGGCTCTAAGAGCAGCCAAAGTACCGTACTCAATATACAACGTGGAACCTGGCCGAGAGGTCTGTCAAGGCGACGACAGTGCGGTCGCCGACCTGTCGGACGCCCTTCCGTACTCGACCAACCTATTCTGCACCACCGGGATTGAAACTGCACGCTTGGCTGCGGTCGAGGGAGGTCGATTGTTCGACGGTCGGCGCCGTATCGGCTTGTGGCCATGGGAGTTGCCAAACTGGCCATCCGACTGGCTTCACGCATACGCACTTGTGGACGAAGTCTGGGCAGCGAGCCACTTCACATTCGAAGCATACTCAAAGACCAGCCCAAAGCCCGTACGCCACATGCCTATGGCTGTGGTAACCGACGCAAGCGCAGGACTGACCCGCCGCGACTTTCGGCTGCCGGCCCGCCAATTCCTATTCATGTTTTCGTTCGATGCCCTCTCTGGATACAAAAGGAAGAACCCGCAAGGATGTATTGCGGCCTTCCGAACGGCCTTTCCACTCGGCACAGAACCGGTCGGGCTCGTGATCAAGGTTATGCGGGGTCAGTCGAAGGACCCCCAGTGGGAGGAAATAAAGCAAGCGGCAAAAAAAGATAAACGAATCACGATAATCAACAAAACCCTCAACCGAGGGGCGACGCTTGACTTATGTCGTGCGTGCGACTGCTACCTGTCACTTCACCGCGCCGAAGGGTTTGGTCGCGGGATCGCTGAAGCAATGCTGCTGAACCGCGCAGTAATCGCGACTGCTTGGTCGGGGAACATGGACTACACCACGCCAAGTTCCGCAGGACTGGTATCGTACGATCCGATCCCGGTCGGACCGAATGAATATCCATTTGGAGAAGGACAGATTTGGGCAGACCCAGACCTCGAACACGCCGCATGGCTGATGCGAAAAGTGCACGGTAACGGAATACAAAATCGCACTTGGGCAAGCTCTTCGGATCGCCTCAATAAGTTGTATGGGGCCGCAACTGTTGGTGAACGATACAAACGCGTACTCCGCAACACCACACCGTAGGCTGAAAATGAACCAGGTCCTCGATTTAACAAAGTCACTAAACACTGGATACGTCGTGCGTGCCCGCGCGCCACTGCGGCTAGGATTAGCAGGAGGAGGGACCGACGTCTCCCCCTACTGCGACCAATTTGGCGGAGCTGTTCTCAATGCAACAATAAATCTGCACGCGACGGCGACATTATATGAAAACAACGAAAACATTGTGCGATTTGTCGCTACCGACATCGAAAAATCGGAAGAGCATCAATGCCGGGACGGATACAACGTGACTCAGGGCCTGCAGCTGCACCGCGCCGTGTACAGTCATTTCGTCAAGAATTACAATAACGGAATTCCCATCCCCCTCACGGTCATCACGAACGTCGACGCCCCTCCAGGCTCCGGTCTCGGATCATCCTCCGCTCTTGTCGTTGCAATGGTGCAAGCTTTCGACGAATATTTTTCCTCACGAAAAACCGAGTACGAGATCGCAAGAATAGCGCATCACATTGAAAGAAATGACGCGAGACTAAACGGTGGACGTCAAGATCAATATGCAGCAACGTTCGGCGGAGTCAATTTCATGGAATTCGGAAACAATGAAAGCGTATTAGTAAACCCACTCAGAGTTAAGCCCCGAATATTGCACGAGCTAGAGGAGTCGATCGTCACCGTATTCTCTGGTGTATCACGCGACTCCGCTGCAATCATTGACAGACAGACGGATGCCATAAAGACAAGCAGCAAATCCCCGCTGGATGCGATGCATCAACTAAAAGCCGAAGCGGTAAACATGAAAGAATCTCTCCTACGTGGAGATCTTCGCGAGGTCGCGAGCATAATACACAGAAGCTGGGAGGCGAAAAAGAGGACCAGTACCGCCATCAGCAACGAATTGATCGAAAAAATCATAAAAACAGGCGCTCGACACGGAGCTGTTGCGGCAAAAGTGTCCGGGGCAGGTGGTGGTGGATTTATAATGTTCATAGTAGAGCCAAGTAACAAGAAGACGCTAGCGCGGGCACTCGCCTCGGCGGGGTACGTAGTTCAGCCGTGCCAGTTTACGGAAAGCGGCGCGAAAGCTTGGCGTACGACCCCATTTGCCAGGACACATCTCTTAACACAGGCAGTGTGATGAACGCGGATGGCCCGCAATGCGTAATCTTGGCGGGCGGCGCCGCCACTAGGCTAGGTTCAATCGCCCAGAAAACACCAAAACCTCTTCTCCCGGTCCATGGCAAACCCTTCTTGTGGTATATTATCTTACAACTTGCTAGAGAGGGGGTAAGGCGGTTTACGATTCTTGCCGGCCCGGATCCCAGTCCGTTCACTGAATTTGTTTCTACACCAGAGTTCCGAAAGTTGGGGTTACACACACGAATAATACAAGAAGCTAAGCGACTAGGAACGGCTGGGGCCTTGATGGCAGTAGAGACTGAATTAGACGAACGCTTCTATCTCTGCAACGGGGACTCTATGATTATCGGCGACATCAGTTTATTCTTCAATCAATCAACCTTTTTCGCGCTGGAGACGTTCGTGGCGGCGGTGCAGGTATCGGATGCGGGCAGGTACGGAACGTTGAAAATAGATCATCAACATCGCGTGAGTGCATTCGCTGAGAAGCGCGCCTCTGCCGGACCTGCGTGGATAAACGGAGGACTATACTGCACATCCCGTGGGACATTCTCCGAAACGAAGAAGACATCCCAGTTAGTTTCGCTGGAGACAGATGTACTGCCGAAGCTAGCGCGCAAGCAGAAACTTCGGGCTATAAACCTACCGGGAGATTTAATCGATATCGGAACGCCGGAAAGTTATCGCCTGTCGCAGATTGACGCAAAAATTTCGGAATTTCAAAGGTCTCTAGATCAGAGTGGAGGCTGTCATGGGGCTAGATGATTATCTTCGGGATACGGCAGGACGAGTGACGCTTGTTGCCGGTCAAAATCTGGTGCAGGACGCAGAAATGGCGATCGCGCTCTTAGTCGAAGCGTTTAATAACTATGCCCCCGTACTAATTTGTGGAAATGGCGGGTCCGCTGCCGACGCACAGCATATCGCAGCGGAACTGGTGGGGAGATTCCGCCGCGACAGACGAGGGCTTAACGCTATAGCGCTGTCCACTAATTCGTCCGTCGTAACAGCATGGTCCAACGACGTAGATTTTTCTTCCGTGTTCGAACGCCAGGTCGAAGCACATGGAGCATCAGGCGGAGTGCTTTGGGCAATTAGTACAAGCGGAAACTCGGAAAACGTGGTCAGAGCCGCAATCCAAGCTCACAAAATGGACATGAGAACAATTGCACTTACTGGACGCGGACCAAATCGGCTGACACAAAATTCACAAGTAGCGATTGCGGTAGAACTCACAGATACGGCCCACATTCAAGAGTTACACCTACCAATCTATCATTATATCTGTGAGCGGGTGGAGGCGGCAATTGGCCTAGCGTCACGAGGAGAAGCATGAGAAATGCGAAGTCTATAAATAGCTTACGGGATGTCGCTTCTCTTCTGACGTTGTGCAAAGCAGAGTTAGGCGGCCTGGATAAGGCGACTTCCCGTGAGGTTGTCGAGTGGCTCATACGCACTGGGCACCTGCACGCCGTGGATCACAGACAATTATATCAGGTGTGTCTAGATCGGCTTCCCGAGAGCGCGGCCTGGTTTTCAAAAGCGGACAAAGACATTGGAAGCGTGGCCGAGCATCTGGTGGCTTGCTTAAACTGTGTGGAGTTCGCAGAACGAGCGCCAGAAATAATCTCTCGAAACTTCGCTGAAAAAGACAGACTATTCTTCATCCACGTACCGAAAACAGCAGGCACTGCAGTAAGGCAGGCATTTCAGGCGCGAGATCGTTTCGCGTTATGGGATACATCTTACTCGACCGCCGACGTTTCTGACGACCAGAGATTTTCTAGAGTACTTGGGTTGCTGGAAAGCCTCGCTTCTGGTGAAGCAGAGACAATTGTGATCTCAGGGCATTTTGGCGTAAATGACCTAATACGGTGGAGGCTGCTGAGGCCCAACGATCGCGCTTTTTCAGTAATCAGAGATCCCATGGAGGTCGCATTGTCGAATCTGAATTATGTGTTAACGGTTGTAAGTGATTATGCGATCCGTGCTGACGCTCGGAGATGGACGCAGAATCTAAGTATAACAGACTTGCCTATCCAGCCACACGCTGTTCCGGTGTTGGCGCATAAGTTACTTAACAACAAGGACTACTTTGCAGAGTTCAACAATGTACAGTCACGCGCACTCGGCGGAGATTCGGAACGAAGTTCCGCTCTCAACGCGCTGTTAATAGCGGATGTGGAGTTAGTACCTGTACAAAATATCAGGGAATATCTGCAAACACAATGGCAGATAACCATGCCGGACGGAGCCCCAAATCAGTCGGACAAATTTATATCCAGCGAAAGAGAATTGAACTGGGACACGAGATCTTTGATATACGAGCGATACATTGATAAGGACGTTCTTCTGCACGACTTTCTCCGCAGAAATACGATTAGTGGAGACGGTAGAACGATAATACCGTCGAGAGATTGGATTTAGCTGGTGGCTCAAAGTGCTTTGGTCAAAACAAGACGCAGCAATATTGCTCAAGCGTGGGACTTCGCAAAATGACTGCCGATCTGGGAATGTATGCAAGAGAACAGGACGAAGTGTCACATGGCGCGGTCCATGCGTCAAGAAGGCAGCGTGTGGCCTTTGTCGGCCCAATGCCCCCTTCTGAGTACGGTGTTCCTGTTTACTGCGGTGAAACCGTCAAAGCGCTCTCGGTGTATTATGATGTAGATGTAATTGCGACCACACAGGTCGACGAAGGCGTTGCACGATACGCAAAGCGAGTGCTGGATGCGACTTGTATCGATCGATTGGATCAATATCACGGTGCTCTTTTCGTCTTCGGCAATCACCCGCAGCACTTTGACGCGCTAAGACTGTCACTTAGCTATGACGGCGGAGTGGGCATCTTTCATGACGCTCAGCAACTAGATTTCGCGCGGTACGCGATTGGAGCCGACAGCGTCAAACGGGTGATTGGCGAGTATATCTCCGACGACGTTGATGACCGTGATTTAGAATTGTGGCATCGCAAAAGACATCGACTACCACATCCGGTCCTTGATCCGTGTGCTCAGGCGATTTCATGCGCTATAGTGCACAGTCCGACACAGTTGGAGCATTTTCGAAAGTACTACAAAACTCCCGCGCGGTACATTCCAGTAGCTATTCAGCATAGTTTTACGGAACGCGAGATATCAAGTGATTGCCGCATGCGGGCGAAGTTGCGGTGTGGAGTGCATGAACGTCGCATCGCGGTCGGTAGTTTTGGTTTCGTTCATGACCAGAAGTTAAGCTCTCTGGTCGTGAGCGCGATGCGTCACCTTCACGATCGTGGGTGCAACGTGCATTATTATCTCGTGGGCGACGCTTCTGCCGAATCAAGCGGCGCGGTCGTAGAATATGCGAAGCAGTTGGGCGTCGATGGGTTTCTACACTTTACAGGCAGACTCTCGGAAGAGCAGTACTTAGATTGGCTACTCGCCGTTGATGTGGCGGTGCAGTTGCGTAGGCCCATGTTCGGCCAGCTATCTGGTGGATTATTAGATTGCGTTGCGGCGGGGGTGTCCGTAATAACCACGGAAAGTCTAGCGGAGTCTATTGAGGCGCGAGGATTCACACGGATAGTGAAGGATTCGTGTTCTTCACTTGATGTCGCGGATGAGGTTTACGGTGAATTGACTTCGCAGGCGAGGCCGGAGCGGGGGGGGACTATGTGGCAGCGATATGTGGAGCAGCATTCATTCGCCGAGTACGCACGACAATTGCACGAGCTTATTCAGCGGCAGGGGAGATACTGAGATGAATTTAGATGCTCTCGCTGGGGTCGTGCTTCTTGATGTCTCAATGTTCGCTAATCATCCGACCCGGACCGGTATACAACGGATGCTTAAGGCGTTCTGTGATAGCGCAATTTCGAACGCCGTCGTCCCGTTTATCGTTGTTGATCGAGATTCGATTGGGCTGCTTGATATTCAATTTTTGTCGGACTGTCAGGAGTATTTTTCTTCCGAAGAAGACTGGGTTTGCGATATGCGTCGAGAGTACCATCCAGGTTCGGAGGAACTGGGTTACTGGTACGTCCGATTGCGCTCGTCGCGTGAGAATGCAGTGGTTGTTGAGGCCGAAGAAGCGTTTCGCTTAGCGGCGGGAGTGTTGCATTGGGATTATAATTTTTACGATCTCAATCTCGATTTTTATTTCAAGAGATTGGTCCGCTTTTCTGAAAAGATCGTGATGGTGGCTATTGATTTTCTGTACTGGACGCATCACGAGGAGTTCTATGCATCGGGATCCGAATCGCACCAGCACACTAAGTATTTAATGTTGTTGCGGCGGTCTAGGAGGGTCTGCTTCATCTCGGAGTACACGAGGGCGCAGTTTTTTGCCCGAATAGCGCCGGGGTGGCTAGGTGATTCAGTGGTTGTGCATCCGGGTGCGGACGCCTTAGGTTCGGCGAATGGTGTAATTATCGACGGAGGTTATAAATTTGTTGTTGTCGGAACTATTGAACCGCGCAAGCAAAGTCCGGGTATTCTGAGTGTGTTTGAGGAATTGGTGCGGAGTGGACACGACGTGTCGTTGCAGTTTCTCGGCGGGTTATCGCCGTTATTGTCACCGACCGACGCCGTGAGATTCAATCTCGTGCGAGATAGTGATGGGCCGATCTGTTGGACTCCATCGCCAAGTGATACTGTAATCCGGTCGGCCATTAGATCGGCGCGTTGCGTTATAGCGCTGTCGTCGGGAGAAGGGTTTGGGGCCACTGTTATGGAGGCCCTTGCGCTCGGTGTCCCCAGTATAAGTTCGGGGAACACCCCGAGTGTGAAAGAAGTGACTGCAAAAGGCCAGGTAAATATCGATTATAGTGATGTACATGCTCTTACCAATGCGGTTTTGATGTTTTGCGACGACATTTTCGTCGTCGAAAAAAGACGCGAGATTGACGGAGTTCAGTTGCCATCGTGGAAAGGATTTGCTCGTACGCTCCTGGAGTGGGTGGCTGCCGGCGCTTCCTGTGGTCCAGAGACGTTCGCCGGGAGGTGCGTAGCCGAGCTATTCGGGAGCAGGGTACCTCTAAGTTTTTCGCCGACCTCTTTGATCAAGCGAGGTGAAATTTCGGCGCGCGAATTCGTATCTGAAATCCGAAATGGCGTTCGGAGTTTTAATCAGGATCGGAGCGCTCTGCCGTTCGATGTGTTTGATGCTAGTTCGGAGATTGCGAGACAGTTTCGGCGTCGACGCGCGGCCGAAGTGTCAGTGGTGGAGGGGGTGTTATTTCGCGCGGCGGAGTTGGTGGCCCGTAGACGTTGGCACGAAGAGATTATCGAGTTGCGTCCCGAGGATTTTGTTGATCGACTATCACTTCGATATCTAGAGAGAACGCTGTCGGCGCTTGAGCGCAGTGGACACGCAGAGGATGTTCGCGCTAGGAGAAGGCCGATTTCGAAGATTATTGAGTTTGCGGATTGCGGTGAGGCCAAGGCGCTGAGAGGTGGGTTGGTTGAGAAGGAGTGGAACAGGTTTCTCCAAAGTTGGAGCGAGTACGAGTTTATTTTGGCGTTGGATCGCTACGATGACCCGGTTCGGTTAGTGCGCGAAGTGTATACGCGGTTATTGGGGCGCGAGCCATCACCAACGGAGAATGAGGAGTATGCGTCCGTTGTTGCGCAACATAGCAGCGGGCTCATTGCTGCGCAGAGTGTGCTGCTTTCTGCTGAACACATTCGTCGTGTCCGCTCAGTGGACGCTTACGTATGGGCGTTGAGATGGACGGCGGCTGTTTACGGACGTGGTATCAAAGAGCGGGAGAGGACGAATGAGAGAGTGTAGCAAGGCGGTGATGCGGAGAGTCCATGACTCGAGATTTGTCTCTAGGTATTTTCGGGGCGCGGCGATCGATATTGGTGGTGCACCTGATCCTTTGTCGCTCTATGTAGAGCTGTTTCCTAGGCTCAGTTCGGTCAAGGTGTGGGATATTGATGATGGCGATGCGCAGTACATGAGTGGTGTCGAGGACGGGTCGTTTGATTTGGTTCACAGCAGTCACTGCCTTGAGCATTTGGTAGATCCCGCTGTCGCCATCGTAAATTGGGTGCGGATTTGTCGTCCGGGCGGTTATATTGTATTTACGGTTCCGGATGAGGATTTGTACGAGCAGGGTATTTTTCCAAGTAGGAAGAATCATGATCATAAGTGGACGTTTACCGTATGTAAGAAGCGTTCGTGGTCATCAGCGTCCGTCAACGTTGTTGACTTGGTATCGCGGGTGGCAGATTCCGCGGTGGCAGAGCGGATTGAGCTTGTCGATGCGACGTACCGATACTCACTTCCTGCATTTGATCAAACGAAGTCACCCGTGGCAGAGTGTGCGATTGAGGTTATTCTGCGGCGTCGAATGGAAGCGGAGCTAGATGCGGGAGGGAGACTGCCAGCCGTGGAGCAGCCGCCCGCCGAGCTGCGAGTTCATTTCAATCAATATTTGGATGATATGATCACGCTTAAGTCGGCAAACCGACATTCACCACCATTTTCGAACGATAAGGAATTGTAAGAACCAATTCGCATAGTGCAGGCTGGACTGTATTACCGGCCTGCGTTTTGCCTGAAGACGGTTCAGCCGATACGCCGCTGTGGAAAGATCAGGTGATAACACTCTGCTAGCTTTGCTACAACCGCACTTCACACGCTTCTATTGATAGCAGCGAGAAGCGGGTTAGGCGACGGCTTCATTTGCGGTGCCCGCTATCTCGGGGAATTGGCCGTCCATCGCCTCGAGCCACTCCCCCACGCCCTTCAGTGCCCGCGTCGCCGCCATCGGGCTGAGCGGCACCTGCGCCACGATCGTCTTCGGATCCGCCGCCTCGATTGCGTCGAAGGTCAGCCCGCGGCTGGCCAGCGCCGAATATCCCTCCGACGGCAGCCGCGGCACCCGGGCGAAGCGGATGGTTCCGGCCTTCTCGTGCTCGATCAGGCGTTGATAGGCCGGCAGCCCCTTGAAGCAGGCGACGTCGCCGTCCTTCAGCACCACCGGGACCAGGATCCGCGCCCCCGGCAGCACGTCCTGGGCCGTCTCAACCACGTAGTTGACGCCATCCAGGGATTCGATGTCGGCGGTCAGCGGGCTGACGATGGTCAGGGTCGCCGGCTTCACCAGGTCCTTCAGCCCGGTCAGCTCGGCCCAGAACGCGAACTGGTGCCAGCCCTGGGCGCCGAAGTCGATCACGCAGGGCTTAGTGACCTTCAGCCACTTCACGATCGGGTCGAAATGCTCCAGCACCTCGCCGAGATGCTCGTCGGTGGTGGTCGGGATCTGCAGCCCGAAGGTCTGCACCGCATCCTTGCCAAAGAACCGGTGCAGCTTCGGCTGGAAGTCCCACTCGACGATCCGCACCTCGCCCACCGCCCGGCGCAGGCGCACGATGAAATACTGCGCGATCGTGCTCTTGCCGACCCCGCCCTTGTCGTTGGCGATCAGGATCTTCATCGGCCCCACCCCGCTCGGCCGCGCCCGGCTCCGGGCCGTCCCGGCCTTCCGGCTGCTCATGTCCGCGTCACCACCACGATGTCCTGGAACGGCGCGTCGGGGTCGTGGCCGCGCCGCCAATGCCCGAAANCCNCCGTCTCCAGCCGGAAGCCCAGCGCCGACAGCACCTCGTCGAGCCAGATCCGCGACACCCCGACGGCGGCGGTGAACGGCTCGCCCAACAGGGCGCACAGCGGTGCCGCCTCGCGCCAGGCCGCCACCGGGAACACCGCACCCGCCGCCGGCGCCGGCGTGCCCAGCCCGGTCAGGAAGGCGGTCAGGAACAGCCGGCCTCCGGGCCGCAGGATGTCGTGGGAATCGGCCAGCAGCCGCACCAGCGGGGCGCGCTCCAGATGCGTGAACACCGACACCGCGGCAATGAAGCTCGGCCGCCAGCCGAGCGGTGCCGGGATGCGGCCGAGGAAGCCGGCCGAGGCCGGCACGGCACCGCCGGGATTGTACAGCGGGTGGTGGAAGTCGACATGCTCGAAGGCGAAGCCCTCCCGGCGCGGTGCCACATGGGCGCGGCACCACTCCACCGGCTCGGGCACGATGTCGAATCCGACATAGCGGGCGCGCGGCGCCAGCCAATGCGCCAGCGGCAGCGCCATGCGGCCGAAGCCGCAGCCGATGTCGAGCACATCGTCGTTCGGCGACAGGCCGCC
>JGI25321J50212_10002970_pt1 | contig 12209 bp, 8 predicted proteins | sample AutmiccommuBRH23_FD_50212 | JGI IMG/M metagenome (IMG submission 50212)
ACGCAGGCCGGCCGGTTGTAGCGTTCCTTCAGGCGGCTCGCGACGATGCCGATGACCCCCGGGTGCCAGCCGTCGCCATGGGCCAGGGCCACGGACCCCATGGCGTTGGCGCTGCCGCCGCCGGCGTCCTCAAGCTGCGCCATCGCACCCTGCAGCACCGCCCCCTCAATGGTCTGGCGGTCGCGGTTGAAGGCATCCAGCTTGCGCGCCAGATGCCAGGCCTCGTCCGCGTGTTCCGTGGTCATCAGCCGGTATCCCAGGTCCGATTCGCCGACCCGACCGCCCGCGTTGACCCGGGGGCCCATGACGAATCCCAGGTGATAGGCGGTCGGCGCCTCGTCCACCCCGGCCACGTCGGCGAGCGCCCGCAGGCCCAGGTTTCGCCGCCCGGCCATGACTTTCATGCCCTGCGTAACCAAAGCACGGTTAATTCCTGTCAGGGGCACCACGTCGCAGACCGTGCCCAATGCGACCATGTCGAGCCATTGCAGCAAATCCGGCTCCGGCCGCGAGGCGTACCAGCCGGCCCCGCGCAGCACCCGGTTGATGGCGACGACCAGCAGGAACGTCACCCCTACGGCGGCCAGTTGGCCGTATCCGGCCGTCTCGTCCAGACGATTGGGATTGATGACAGCCTCGGCCTTGGGCAGGTCGGCCTCGGCCGTGTGGTGGTCGACCACGACCACGTCGATGCCGGCGTCGCGGGCGGCGGCCAGGGGCTCGAAGGCCAGGGTGCCGCAATCCACCGTGACCACCACAGAGGCTCCGTGATTGTCCTTCAAGCCCAGGATCGCGGGTGTATTGGGGCCGTAGCCTTCCTTGATGCGGTCGGGGATATGGACGGCGGTGCGTCCGCCGACGGCACGCACGAAGCGGCTCAACAGCGCCGACGAGGTNGCCCCGTCCACGTCGTAGTCGCCGAAAATGCCGATGCATTCGTTCTGCATGATGGCGCCNGCCAGGCGTTCGGCCCCCGGCCTCATGTCGAGGAATCGGTCCGGATCGGGCAGCAGGTCGCGCAGGGTCGGCGCCAGGAAGCCCGGCACGTCGTCCNCGTCGATGCCGCGCCCGGCCAGCACGCGGGCCGTCAGTTCGGAAAGTTCCCATCGTTGAACAAGGGTCTGCACGGTGCNCGGATCGACGGGCCGCTCCAGCCACTGCCGCNCGGTCAACGAGCGCGCGACGCCGAGAACCCGGGCCGTTTCGGCCCCGCCATGCCGCGGATGATCNGCTGTCCCGATGTCAGGACCTGCGAGAGAGCTTGGACACATGATGGTGTCCTTCGATATAGCGCAGCGTCAGNGTCTTGGAGCGCACGACGAGCGAATGAGTGGTCGCCATGCCGCGACCGGGAAACTGAACGCCGGACAGCATGGGCCCCGTGGTCACGCCGGTAGCGGCGAAGGTGACGTTGCCGGACGCCATGTCGGTCATGTCGTACTTGCGGGCCGGNTCATCGACCCCGGCCTTGCGCAGGCGCGCCGTCTCGTCGTCGTTGCGCACGATCAGGCGGCTCTGCATCTGCCCGCTCAGGCCGCGCAACGCGGCGGCGGCCAGCACGCCCTGGGTCGCCCGCCCGCTGCCCAGGAAGATATCGACGCCCGATCCCGGCAGGGCCGTGGCGACCACGCCGGACACGTCACCGTCGAGAATCAGGCGGATGCGGGCCCCCGCCTCCCGCACCTTGGCGACGATCTGCGCATGGCGCGGCCGGTCGAGCATGCAGACCACCAAATCCGACACCTTGACCTTCTTGGCCTTGGCNAGAGCCGCCAGGTTGTCCGCCGGGTCGGCGTCCAGATCGACAATGTTCTTGGGCAGGCCCGGGCCGACGGCGATCTTTTCCATGTAGAGATTAGGCACGGAGAGAAAGCCCCCGTCCTGGGCCAGGGCGATGACCGACAGCGCGTTGTAGCCGCCGCGCGCGATGATCGACTTGCCCTCGAGCGCCAATACGGCAACGTCGGCCTTGGAGGCTCCCCCGGTGCCGATCTTCTGGCCGGTATACAGGTCCTCGACCTCGCCTTCCTCGCCCTCGCCCATGCGCACGGTGCCGTCCACCATCAGGGTGTCCAGGCTGTCCATCATGGCCTTCACGGCGGCCTCGTCGGCGGCCCGTTCGTCGCCGCCGCCCAGGTGAGCCATGGCCGCCACGGCGGCGGCNTCGGTCACGCGGACGGCCTCCAGAGCCAGATTGCGGTCGGTTACNGCATCGGTCACGAACAGATCCTCAACATTCTTTATTCGGANTACAGATCTTCAATGCGAATGATACGCGGCGTCATGACCACGGCGTCAAGGGCGGCGATGGCGGCGACCGCTTCGGTCATGTCCGATTCCAGGGTGTCGTGGGTGGTCATCACCACCGGCACGCGCTCTCCGGGGTCGCGGCCACGCTGAATGATCGATTCCATGGACACGTTGTGCGCCCCCAGGGCCTGGGCGATGCCGGCGAACACGCCCGGCTTGTCCACGACCTCGAACCGCATGTAGTAGCACCCCCGGTGCGCCGCCATCGACACGGGCCGGGNGGCGGCCAGATCCGCCGCCGGGCGGGCAAAGCCCGGCACCATGTTGCCGCGCGCGATATCGATGATGTCGGCGACCACGGCGGAAGCNGTCGGCCCGGCGCCGGCCCCTCGGCCTTCCATCATCACGCGGTCGACGAAATCGCCCTCGGCGACGACGGCGTTGAACACCCCGTCGACATGGTTGATCGGGGCGTCCAGCGGCACCATGCAGGGATGCACCCGCTGTTCAACCCCCGCCGCCGTTTCCGTGGCGATGCCCAGAAGCTTGATGCCGAAGCCCAGCTCCTTCGCGAAGGCCAGATCGACGGGCGAGACATGGCGGATGCCTTCGACATGGACCGATTTGAAATCGACCTGGGTGCCGAACGCCAGGGCCGCCAGGATCGCCAGCTTGTGGGCGGCGTCGATGCCGTCGATGTCGAAACTGGGATCGGCCTCGGCATAGCCCTCGGCCTGGGCCTCGGCCAGCACGTCGTCGAACTCGCGCCCGGTGTCGCGCATTTCGGTCAGGATGTAATTGCAGGTGCCGTTGAGGATGCCGTAGACGCGGGAAATGGCGTTCGCCGCCAGTCCTTCGCGCAGCCCCTTGAGGATCGGGATGCCGCCCGCCACGGCCGCCTCGAAGGCCAGCGCCACGCCCGATTTCTCGGCGGCGGCGGCAAGTGCCTGACCGTGATGGGCGATCAGCGCCTTGTTGGCGGTGACGACGTGCTTGCCGTTGGCCAGCGCCGCCGTGCATAGATCCTTTGCGACGCCATCGGAACCGCCGATCAGCTCAACCACCACGTCCACGGCGGGATCGGCGGCCAACGTCATGGGATCATCGGTCCAGGAAATCCCGGACAGATCGATGCCACGGTCCTTTTNGGGATCACGGNCGGAAACGGCAACGATGTCGATGGCGCGGCCGGCCCGGCGGGCAATTTCATCCCGATGGGTGGCCAGGACCCGGACCGTGCCCGCGCCGACAGTGCCGAGCCCGGCAATGCCTACGCGCAACGGCGCCGTCATCCGCCGAGGGCCCGCCTGCCGGAGTCCAGATTATCCAGATTACCGGCGCGGTAGCGTTGCAGGAAGGACTTGATGGCGCGNAGCGCCTGCCGCGTCCGATGCACGTTTTCCACCACGGCGATACGCACGAAGCCGTCGCCGTGTTCGCCGAAGCCGACGCCGGGCGCGACCGCAACCTGGGCCTCGGACAACAAAAGCTTGGAGAACTCGAGCGAACCGAGATGGGCCATGTCTTCGGGGATCGGCGCCCAGGCNAACATGGTCGCCGGCGGNGCCGGCACATCCCAGCCGGCGGACGCCAGACCGGAGATCAGCACGTCGCGGCGTTCCTTGTAGACCGCGCGCATCTCGTCGACGCAATCCTGCGGTCCGTTCAGCGCGGCGGCGGCGGCCACCTGGATCGGCGTGAAGGCGCCGTAATCCAGATAGGATTTGACCCGCGCCAAGGCGGAAATCAGCTCCCGGTTGCCGGCCGCGAAGCCGATGCGCCAGCCGGGCATGGAATAGGTCTTGCTCATCGACGTGAATTCGACGGCGATGTCCCAGGCCTTCTGTACCTGCAGGATCGACGGCGGCGGATTGTTGTCGAAGTAGACTTCCGAATAGGCCAGATCCGACAGGATGTAGATTTCGTGGAAGCGGCAGAAATCGACGACCTGTTCGTAGAACGCCACATCACAGAGTTCCGCCGTCGGATTGTTCGGATAGTTGAGGACGATCGCCGTCGGTTTGGGCACGCTGTGCTGCACGGCGCGTTCCAGGGCTTCGAAGAAGGTCTGGTCCGGTTTCACCGGGATGTTGCGCACGGCGGCGCCGGCGATGATGAAGCCGAACTGATGGATCGGATAGCTCGGGTTCGGCACCAGGATCACGTCGCCGGGGCTGGTGATGGCGGCCGACAGGTTGGCCAGGCCTTCCTTGGAACCCAGGGTCACGATGGCTTCGTGTTCCGGGTCGACGGTGACGTTGAAGCGACGTTCGTAATAGGCCGACAGCGCCTTGCGCAGACCGGGAATACCGCGCGAATTGGAATAGCGGTGGGTCTTCGGATCCTGCGCCGCCTCGACCATCTTGTCGACGATGTGCTGCGGCGTCGGCAGGTCCGGATTGCCCATGCCGAAATCAATGATGTCCTCGCCGTTGGCGCGGGCGCGNGCCTTCATGGCGTTCACTTCCGCGAACACATAGGGCGGAAGGCGGCGGATACGGTGGAATTCCTGTTTCATCGTGGCTTCATCATGTGCCAGAGCGGGGACGGATACAACAGCCATGCCGGGCGCGAACGCGCGCTCTGCGGCGCGTTCCGGCCCCGGACCGGCGGCAATCGTTTAGCGGCAAAAGCCTCAGCGCGTCAAAAAGATTTCCGCGCGCCGGTTCCCGGCCTCGCCGTTCGGCATGATTTCCTGGTACAGCGGCTGCGTGTCGGACAGGGCCGCNGTTGCGACCGTACGACGATTCGCGCCGCGCCGGATCAACTCCTTGGCCACCATCTTGGCCCGCTCCACGGACATCTTNTAGTTCACCANGCGGTGTTTTTCCGGGCTCAGATTACGCGTCCGCGAGGACGAATGGCCGACCACATGCAGGGTGCCCCCCCGTTCCTTCTGCAAGGCAACGACCTGGGCCAGGATTTGGCGATCGCGGGTCGACAGCTTGGACGAGCCGTTGGGAAACACGATGGTCGCGACCCGGGTCGCCCCCGGCGGCAGCGGCTGCGACTGTGCGGTGCCCGCCACGGAAGCCCCTTCCATGACGGTGGCCGGAAGTTCGGTCATTCCCGGNTCGATGACGCCGTCGCCGGAAATCACCATCGTTTCGCCGACACCGACGCCGGACGGCATGCCGGACGGACGTACGAACTTGGGCTCTTCCCCGGCGGCGGCGAGAATTTCGGCCAACCGTTTCTGCATGCGGTTCTGGAACCCGGAGAATTCGGCTTCCTGTTCCGCCTGGGTCGGGATCGTGAATTGCGGCACGCCCGGCACCGTGGTCGCCAGTTGCTCCTCGCCGGCGGGCGGGGTCAGGGTTTCCTTGGGCTGGGTCAGTTTGGGGCCCTCGGCCATGGTCGCGGGGGCCTTGGGGGTCTCGGCTGCCGGTTTTTCTGCCATCGGCGTGGGCGCAGGCGGCGCCGNGGGGGCGGCCGGGCGCACCGGGTCGGCGGCGGCGCTCTGGTCCTGGCGAGTGATGGCAGGGGCATAACGCGGACGGTCCGGGTCGGCGGCAAGGCCCAGGTTGCGGCTTGCCTGCTGCTTGGTCACGTCGGACACCTTGGGGAATTCCTTGGACGACTGTTCCTGGCCGGCGGCGTCCGCAACCTGCTGCTCGCGCTTGCGGCGCGCCTCTTCCTCGGGATCACCGGCAGCCTTGTCGCCGGAGAACAGGTCGGCCGTGCTTTTGTACCATTCGGCCGGATTGATGGCGTCGGGCACCGACGAACAGCCGGTCAAGAGGACCGCCATGACGGCAACCATCGGCACGGACCGCAACAGGCCTCGCTGCAGGCCAGCCTGAAACTGAATAACGTCCTCCTTGATCACGCCCATNTGCCGCAATACTCCCTTCCCTTAATTCAGCCCCCGAATGCTGATGATATGTTGTTTCGAGGGGCTCCCCACCTTGAATTTCCTAATATGCCGGTTTACAACCCCGCCAACCGACAGAGAGACGGCAGACGCCATCCGAACCCAGGATTCTCGCCGCCGGAGATGTCGTTTGCACAACAACGGTTTCACGCCACCCCGGCTTCTTCGCAATCCGGTATCATATTTTGCCTCAATCGCCTAGTCGGAGCAAAGGACGCAGTGCCCAATGAGTAAGAAGCCCAGCGGCCCGACACCTGAAGAGGATACGCCCGAGTCCGCAAATCCCTTCATCGAGATCGCGGAACGCAGCCAGCGCCTCGTCAACGACTGGCTGACCCGGCATAGCAACGAAATCCAGGCACCGGACGTCGATCCCCTGAACATCGGCGAGGCCTTCGTCGAAATGACGCGCCACATGATGGCCAATCCCCAGAAAATGATGGAATCGGGCCTGTCTCTTTGGCAGGGGTACATGGAGCTGTGGCAATCCGCGGCCCGGCGCTTGATGGGGGCGGAGGCCGAGCCCGTGGCCGAGCCCGCGCGCGACGACCGGCGGTTCCGCGACGAGGCCTGGTCCGAAAATCAGGTGTTCGACTTTATCAAGCAGTCCTACCTGCTGACCGCGAAGTGGCTGGAGTCAACGGTTGAAGACGTCGAAGGCCTGGATCGCAAGACCCAGCACAAGGTCAACTTCTACACCCGCCAGTTCGTCAATGCTCTGTCGCCGACCAACTTCCTGCTGACCAACCCGGAAGCTCTGCGCGCGACGGTCGAAAGCAAGGGCGAAAATCTCGTCAACGGACTTAACAATCTTTTGGAAGACCTGGAACGCGGCGACGGCAAGCTGGCGATCCGCATGACCGACATGGAGGCGTTCGAGATCGGCAAGAACGTCGCCACCGCCAAGGGCAAGGTCGTCTACCGCAACGACCTGATCGAACTGATCCAGTTCGATCCCCTGACCGACAAGGTGTTGCAGACGCCGCTGCTGATCGTGCCGCCGTGGATCAACAAATTCTATATCCTCGACCTGCGCCCGGAAAACTCGTTCATCCGCTGGGCGTCGGCGCAGGGTCACACGGTGTTCGTCATCTCCTGGGTCAATCCGGATGCCAAGCTGGCCCGGAAAACCTATGACGACTACATGCTCGAAGGCCCGCTTGCCGCCATGGACGCCATCGAACAGGCAACCGGCGAGCGCGCCATCAACATCATCGGCTATTGCCTGGGTGGCACCCTGACGGCGGCGACGCTGGCCTGGATGACCGCGCAGAAGGGGCAACAGTGGAGGGACCGCGTCAAATCCGCGACCTTCTTCACGACCATGGTCGATTTCGCCGAGGCCGGGGACCTGTCCGTGTTCGTCGACGAAACGCAGNTGGCCAACATGGAAGCCAAGATGAACGAACGCGGCTACCTTGAAGGATCGGAGATGGCGACCACCTTCAACATGCTGCGGGCCAACGACCTGATCTGGTCCTTCGTGGTCAACAACTACCTGCTGGGCAAGGACCCNTTCCCCTTCGATCTGTTGTTCTGGAATTCGGATTCAACCCGCATGCCGGCGGCCATGCATGCCTTCTATCTGCGCAATATGTATCTGGAAAACAAACTGGCCACGCCGGGCGGCATTACCCTGGCGGGCACGCCCATCGACCTGACCCGNATCGACGTGCCGGCCTACATGATTTCCACCCGCGAGGACCATATCGCGCCTTGGAAAGCGACCTATGCGGCGACGCAGATGTACAAAGGCCCGGTCCGCTTCGTGCTGTCGGCCTCGGGCCATATCGCGGGCATCATCAACCCGCCGTCCGCCAACAAATACTGCTATTGGACCAACGCCCAGACGCCGAAAGACCCGGACGCCTGGTTCGACAAGGCCAAGCAGCACGAAGGGTCCTGGTGGCCGGATTGGGANGCCTGGGTCAAGAAACAGTCGGGCAAGAAAACGGTGCCCGCGCGCNTNCCCGGCGACGGCAAGCTGGCCGCCCTGGACGANGCGCCCGGCACCTACGTCAAGGTCCGCGTTTCCTGATCGCCGGCCAGCGCCCGATCCACGCCCCGTTCCAATAGCCCCGCCGCGCGTTTCAACGCATCGGCGGGATAGGCCGTATATCCCAGGACCAGCCCGTGGCGGCGTTTCGGGCCATCGTAATAGCCCGACAAGGCACGCGCCGTGATGTCGAAGGCCGCCGCCTCGCGGGTGATGGCACCGTCCGCCAGGGTCCTGCCCGGCCCGCCGGGCGCCAGGGTGACGGTCAAATGCATTCCCGCGTCATCGTCGGGCATGTCGAACAGGCCGTCGAAGCGTGTCGTCAGTTCGTCCCGCAGAACCGCCTGGCGCTCACCATAGATCTGCCGCATCCGCCGGACATGGGCGCCGAAACGGCCTGACTCCATGAAATCGGCCAGGACCGGCTGCATGGCCAGGGCGGGAAAGTCGTCGACGGCGCCACGCAGGCGCACGAAAGCATCGACCAACGGTTCCGGCACCACCAGATAGCCCAGGCGCAGGGCCGGAAACATGACCTTGGAAAAGGTGCCGACGTAGATCACCCGGTCGCCGCCGTCGAGCCCCTGCAACGCCGCCAGCGGCCGGCCGCGGTAGCGGTATTCGCTGTCGTAGTCGTCTTCCAGCACCCAGAACCCGGCGTCCCGCGCCCAGGCCAACAGGTCGAGACGGCGTGCCAGGGACATGGTCGAGCCCAGGGGGAACTGATGCGACGGTGTCACCGCCAACAGGCGCGGATGGGGGGCGAGGCTGCGCGCGCGAGCCACGTCCAACCCCTCGCCGTCCACGGGCGCCTGCACCACCTTGGCCCCGGCCGAGGAAAAAGCCGAGATCAGGCCCCGGTATCCCGGGTTTTCCATGACCACCGGCGCCCCAGGCTCCAGCAGTGCGCGCACGCAAAGGTCGATGCCCTGCTGCGCGCCCGAGGTAATGATGACCTGATCGGCGGTGCATTTCGCCCCGCGCACGGCGACCAGATAGTCAGCAATGGCGCGGCGCAAGGGCCCGTGGCCACGGCCGTCCCGGTCTTCCAGCAGGGCCAGGGGCGGTCGGCGCCAGAAACGGCCNACGGCGCGGCCCCATTCATCGAAGGGAAAGGCGGCGACATCGGGAAGGCCCGGCAGGAAAGGACGGTGCGTCCCCGGCCCGGGCGAATGACGGGATATCAGATCAAGCACCCGNGCCGGCAAGGGCGGCGGTGCCGTGGCATCCGCGGGCAGCGGACCCGCGGCGCGCAGGTCGCCGGACAGGTCCGGCAGNTCCGCCGACACCCGCGTCCCCGCGCCCGGCCGGGCCTCGGTGAAGCCCTCGGCCAACAACTGGTCATAGGCGGCCAGCACCGTGTTGCGGGATATTTCCAGCTCGCGGGCGAGGATGCGGCTGGCCGGCAGGCGCGCGCCCGAGCGCAGCACGCCGGCCAGGATCAGGCCCTTGATCCCCTTGTAAAGCTGTTCGTTCAGGGGCTGGCCGCCGGAGCGGTCCAGGCTCAAGTCGATCAGCTGGGAATCCCGGCCCAGTTTCACGCGGCCCGAGGGGGGCATCTCAATGGCTCCGTCAGAATAATATTTATGGCATTTTAATAAGAACCAAGTTGCACGGTACAGGGAGACCGCCGCCATCGGCAAGACGGTATCGACAGACGGAAGGAACCAAACCATGCCCCCTTCCCCCGACCTGCCGCCGGCGGCACGGCGACCGGGGGCGTGCCCGAACCGGATTATCTCCGTCGCATCGCGATCGGCGCANCGCCCCGGGAATAAACGCGCTACGATGCCGTCATGACATTTGACGGACTGACCCTNACGGCGATCCTNATCGCGATCAGCGCCATGGCCTTCGGTTGCGCGTTCCAGGCGGCGCTCGGCCTGGGGTTCGCGTTGCTCGCGGCCCCGGTTCTGGCCCTGCTCGACCCGGCCTTCGTACCCGGNCCCATGCTGCTGGCGGGGACCGTGCTGGCGGCCCTGACGGCCTATGGGGAGCGCGACGCGATCGACCGCCGTATGCTCATGACCTGCCTGATCGGCCTGGCGGCGGGCACGGTGGTGGGCGCCCTCGCCCTGCAGGCCGCCCAGGGGATGAACCTGCAGCGCCTGTTCGGGGTCATGATCCTGCTTGCGGTCGGCGTCAGCCTCATGGGCGGGACCGTCGCGGCCAAGGGACGCGGGCTGCTCGCCGCCGCCGGAATCTCCGGGATCATGGGAACCATGGCGGGCCTGCACGGCCCGGCGATCTCCCTCGCCTTTCAGAACGCCGAACCCCGAGTCGCCCGCGCCATGCTGGGGGCCTATTTCACGGTGGCCTATCTGACGGCGGTGGCGGCGCTTGCCCTGGTCGGCGCGTTCGGCGCGCCCGAGATGGGGCGCACCCTGGTGTTGCTGCCCGGCGTGGCGATCGGCCTGGCGCTCGCCCCGCTCACCCGGCGCTACGTCAACCGGGACCGCCTGCGCGTCGCGATCCTGACCATCGCGGCGGTCAGCGGGCTGATCCTTGTCGTGAAATAGCCGGCCTCGGCTTACGACGGCTTCAGAGCCTTTTCCACCAGCAGGCGCGCGGCGGCGCGCGGATCGGCCCGGCGGCGGCCAGATCGTCGACCAGATCCGCCATGTCCGGGGCCAGGCGCTTGAATTCCCGGCGCATGTGGTCGAGCGCCGCCGTCTCAAGCCGCATCAGCGCGATGCGCCGGCGCCGCGCCTTGTCCTCGCCGCTGGCGGCCAGATGCGCACCGTGGTCCAGCACCGCCTGGGCCAGATCGGCGACCCCCTTGCCCGTGTTGGCGCTGGTCGCGATGACCGGCACGCGCCAGCCGGTCCCGACGCGCCCTGCCCTTGGCGGCCCGTCAGGCCCAAATCCTGGGCGCCAGTCAGATCGGCGGCGGTCTGGTCCGCGTCGGCGCGGTCGGCCTTGGTCACGACATGGATATCGGCGATTTCCAGAATGCCCGCCTTCATGGCCTGCACCCCGTCGCCCAGGCCCGGCGGCGAGGCGACGATCACCGTATGCGCCGCCGCCGCGACATCGACCTCGTCCTGGCCGACGCCCACGGTTTCGATCACCACGACCTGGAACCCGCAGGCGTCCAGCACGTCGACGGAATCCAGCGCCGGGCGGGCCAGCCCACCCATCGCCCCCTGGGTCGCCAGCGAGCGAATGAACACCCCGTTATCGCCGCCATGGTCGCCCATGCGCACCCGGTCGCCCAGGATGGCGCCGCCGGAAAACGGGCTCGACGGGTCGATGGCGATGACGCCAACGGTCAGGCCCCGGCGGCGCAGATCCTTGACCAGAGCGTTGACCAGGGACGATTTTCCCGCTCCCGGGGGGCCGGTCACGCCGACCACATGGGCCGCCCCCGCCGCCTGATAAACCCGCGCCATCAGGTCGCCCTCCGTAGCGCCGGGCTTCGGCGCGGCGTTGCCCGTGGTCTCGGCCAAGGACAGAAGCTTGGCGATGGCGCGACGGTCGCCGCCTTGCGCGGCGGCGAGCAGGTCCGTGTCCGGTTTGGGGGCTGCCACGACCGCTGCCTCAGTCGCTCGGGGGCGTGCGGCGGTTGCGGGACAGGCTGCGCAGGTCATGGCCCGCCAGGCGGTATTCGGCGCTCAGGTTGTCGTACACGGGCCAGATGTAATCGAGCATCTTCTGATCGTCCGGCCCGACCTTGCGCAGAAACTTGGCCGGCCGCCCGGCCCAGACCTCGCCGGGGCCGATCTGCTTGCCCGGCGTGACCAGAGCACCCGCGGCGATCAACGATCCCTCACCGACCACGGCACCGTCCATCACGCAGGCCTGCATGCCGATCATGGCGTCGTCCTTCAGGGTGCAGGCATGCAGCAGCGCCATATGCCCGACCGTGACCCGGTCGCCCAAGATGGTCGGGTAGCCCTTGGAATCGACATGCACGACCGTGCCGTCCTGGATGTTCGTATCGTTGCCGATACGGATATAGTTCATGTCGCCGCGCAGCACGCAGGAATACCAGATCGACGACTTGGTTCCGATGGTCACGTCACCGATGATGACGGCGTTTTCGGCGATGAAGGCGGTTTCGTCGATCTGCGGATGCTTGTCCTTGAA
>JGI25321J50212_10002972_pt1 | contig 12205 bp, 10 predicted proteins | sample AutmiccommuBRH23_FD_50212 | JGI IMG/M metagenome (IMG submission 50212)
GAAATGAACGGGACCAATGTCACCGGGGTCAAGGCCGCTCTCGCGGCGATGGGGCAGGATTGCGGACCGACGCGCCCGCCGTCTGCATGGCCGCTGACCGCGCAACAGCAGCATCTGCTTGACGGTTTCCTGCGCGCAAATGAACTGATCTGAAGGACGAACATTCATGACCTATACGCCACACGGCCGCCATCTGATCGCAGGTGACTGGATCGCCAGCGAGACCACGTTTCGCTCGGACCCGGCACATGGCCCCGCCCATGATTTCAGCGAGGCAACACCCGATCTGGTGGACCGCGCCTGTCAGGCCGCCGAGGATGCTTTCTGGAGCTTTGCAGAAACCACCCGCGCCGAACGCGCGGCGTTCCTGATCGCCATCGCAGAGGAAATCGAGGCACGGGCCGAAGCCATCACCGAAATCGCAACACAGGAAAGCGGTCTGCCGCAAGCCCGGATCGAGGGCGAGCGTGGGCGCACGACGGGACAATTGCGTCTTTTCGCGGATCATATCCTCAAGGCGGATCACCTTGATATTCGCATCGATCCAGCACTGCCAGATCGCAAACCCTTGCCGCGCCCAGATATCCGCATGGTGCAGCGGCCCTTGGGTCCGGTTGCCGTGTTCGGGGCGTCGAACTTTCCGCTCGCTTTCTCGACCGCCGGGGGTGACACGGCCTCGGCCTTGGCCGCCGGTTGCCCCGTTGTGCTGCGTGGTCATGCCGCCCATCCCGGCACGGGCGAGATCGTGGCCGAAGCGATCCATGCCGCGATCCACCGCAGTGGCATGCCCGCCGGGGTCTTCGCCTTGATCCACGGAGGAGGCAACGCCGTGGGGCAGGCTTTGGTGACCCATTCGCTGATCCGCGCTGTCGGCTTTACCGGCAGTTTGCGTGGGGGTAGGGCGCTCTTCGACCTTTGCGCCGCGCGACCCGAACCGATCCCGTTCTTTGGAGAGCTTGGCAGTATCAACCCGATGTTCCTGCTGCCCGAGGCGATGGCTGCGCGCGCGGATGCCATCGCGCAAGGATGGGCTGCAAGTCTGACGATGGGGGCGGGGCAGTTCTGTACCAATCCGGGCGTGGCTCTGGTTGTTGAGGGACCGCATGCTGAGCATTTCGCCGACGCCGTGCTCTCGGCGCTGTCGGATGTTTCGGAACAGACGATGCTGACGGGCGGTATCGCGTCTGCCTATCGCAAGGGATGCGAGGCAGCTTTGTCCGTTCCGGGGGTGTCGGTCGTGAAAGCGAAACTCGCAGATGGCCGCAATGCCCTTCCGATGTTGATCCGCGTGAGCGGTGACACGTGGCAGGCGCAACCTGACCTGTATCACGAGGTGTTCGGTCCGCTGGGTATCCTGATCACGGTCAAGGATCTTGCCCAGATGGAGGCGATTGCCCGTGATCTTGAGGGGCAACTGACCTGCACACTCCATATTGACGAGGGTGACACTGTCTTGGCCCGTCGTCTGATGCCTGTCCTTGAACGCAAGGCGGGGCGCTTGCTGGCCAATGGTTTCCCAACCGGTGTCGAAGTCTGTGATGCGATGGTGCATGGCGGACCATATCCGGCCAGCACGAATTTCGGCGCGACCAGCGTTGGCACAATGGCGATCCGACGCTTCCTGCGCCCCGTCGCCTATCAGAACATGCCCGCGGCCCTGTTGCCCGCAGATCTCCAAGAAGGATGACACCGATGGACAAGACCTTGCGTGACCAGTTGATGACCGTTTCTGTCGCGACCCTGTCGACTGTTTTGTACAAGCGCGGCTTGCGCAATCAGGTGATACAGGGGGTGCGCCCCGTGGCGGCCAAGGGGCGCAACATGGTCGGCCCCGCCGTCACCCTTCGCTATATCCCCGCGCGCGAGGATCGCAACGGGATCGAGGTGTTCCGCCGCCCTGATCACCCGCAGCGTGTGGCCGTCGATACCTGTCCCGAAGGGGCCGTGCTGGTGATGGATTGCCGCAAGGACCCGCGCGCCGCGTCGGCGGGGGATATTCTTGTCACGCGGCTGATGATGCGGGGTGCGGCTGGCGTTGTCACCGATGGCGGATTCCGCGACGCGCATGAGATCGCGGGTCTTGATATCCCGGCCTATCACACGCGCCCGTCCAGCCCCACAAACCTGACCCTGCACGAGGCTTATGATCTGAACCTGCCCATCGGCTGCGGCGATGCGCCGGTTTTTCCGGGTGATATCATCGTCGGGGATGCCGATTGCGTGATCGTGATCCCGCAGGACATCGCCGCCGATGTTGCGGCTGAAGCTGTCGAAATGTCGGTCTACGAGGATTTCGTGGTCGAGCAGGTCAAGGCAGGCGCCTCGATCATCGGACTTTATCCCTGCACCAAGGATGAACATGCGCAAGCCTTTGCCGCATGGCGCAAGGACAAAGGCCGCTGAGGTGCATGCCTGATTCCGGTCTGGGGTCAGTCAGCACGCCTTGTGAAATGCAGAAAGCCGGGAAAAGATCCCCGGCTTGTCTGTTTGCGGTGGTGTCGAGACTTCTAACGCCTCGCGCGCTGCGCGGCTTCGGCTCTCAGTGTTTCGTTCAACGAGACACGCGGCTCATTATTCTCCTCATCCCAGGCATCCGACCTTTCCCGAGAATTCAGGAACAGGGCAAGCAAACCCAGTGAGAGACCAATCACATCCGTCACCAGCCCCGGGTTGATAAGGGTAAGTGCCGCGGCCACCAACAGGCTGCGTGCGATCCATCCCGTCGGCCTGAGCAGGAAACCTGCAAGACCCGCCGCGAGGAAAGTGACCCCCATCGTGGCGCTGAAGGCGGTCAGCACGATTTCTGTCCATGTGCCGATCATCAGAAGCGATGGGCCGAACACGAACATGAAAGGGATGATATACCCGGTCAGTCCCAGTCGCACCGCAACCCATGACGTCGCCATGACTGGCGATTGCGCGATGCCGCAAGCGGCGTAGACGGCAATGGCCACGGGCGGCGTGATGGCGGACAGGATCGCGTAGTAAAAGACGAACATATGCGCCGCCGGGATCGACACGCCCATGTTGACAAGCGCAGGCACCAGCAGCGCGACCTGAACAATATAGGCCGGCGTTGTCGGCATCCCCATGCCCAGCACGATTCCGGCCATCATCGTCAGGATCAGGGCGAAGATCAGTTGCTGCCCCGCCGCGGCCTTGACCAAGCCGGTAAAGGTCAGGCCCAGCCCGGTCTGCGCGATCACACCGATCACGATACCAGCTGTCGCACAGGCCAGCGCCACAGCGACAGAGTTGACAGCCCCCGAGTGCAACGCGTCGATCAGCTTGGGAAAGCTGAACTCGTGCCGCGTCGTCTTGCGCATGAGCACGACCGGGATGACCGAAAGGATTCCGCTCAGCGCCGAGAAGGGCGCGGAATAGCCTCCCATCAACATGCCGACGATCACAACTAATGGCAGGAACAGATGCCCCTCATCCTTCAGAACTTTGCCCACACGAGGCAGGTCCGATTTGGGTAGGCCCTTCATGCCCCGTTTACGTGCCTCGAAATGCACGGCAAGAAAGACAGCCAGAAAATACAGCAGGGCAGGCATCAGCGCATAACCTGCGACGGTCAGGTAGCTGACCCCCATGAACTCTGCCATGACAAAGGCAGCGGCCCCCATGATCGGTGGCATGATCTGCCCGCCAGTCGAGGCCACGGCCTCGACCGCGCCCGCGAATTGTGGGCGGTAACCGATCCGCTTCATCAGCGGGATCGAGAAAGTGCCGGTCGTCATCACATTGGCCACGGCCGAGCCAGAGACCGAGCCGAACAGGCCCGATGTCACAACCGCCACTTTTGCAGGCCCGCCTGCTGCATGGCCCGTCAGGGCCAAGGCGAAATCCATGAAGAGCTTGCCGATACCAAAGCGTTCCGCCAAGGCGCCGAAGATCACGAACAGCACCACATAGGTGGCCGAGACCTGCGCCGGCACACCAAACAGCGCATCGGTGGTCATGTATTGATATTCCAGCAGCCGAACCAGATCAGCCTGCGTGAAGAATACCTGATAGGTCAGAAAGATGACCGCCGTCAGCGGCAGGATGAACCCGATGGCGCGCCGCGTCGCCTCGAGAATGGTGACCAGCATCATCACGGCAAAGACCTGATCCATCACGGAAACAGGCCCGACATAGGCCATGCGCGTGTTGAAATAGGTCTGGTTGATGATCGGATAGCTGGCCGCCGCAAGAGCTGCGAACATGAACACGAAATCAATGATCCCGGCAGGTTTGCCGCGTCGCGACGGGGTCATCGGCAAGGCCAGATAGGCAAGCGCCAGCGCAAACCCGAAATGTGTGGCGCGCAGGGTAAAGGCATTGGGTGGGCCGAACCATGCCACGTATAGGTGAAAGAGGCTCATCGACACAGCGACCGCAATGGTCAGGCGTCGCAGCCAGACATCTACTGCCAGCATGGTTTTCATCCGGTCATTCAAGGGCAAGGAAAGGACAGGCCGCCCTTGGCGACGGCCCGTCCTCGATGCGGTTACTGGTTAGCGTCGTAGAAGGCCTTGGCCGCCGCATGCAGCGGAACGCCACCTTCGTCGCGCATCTTCTCGATCGTGATATCGCGCAGGGCGGCACTGATCGTTGCCAGATCGCCGCGCTCGGCCCACATGTTTTCCAGCAGGGCTGTCACGACGGCATCATCCAGATCACAACGCCCGATCAGCTGGGTCATGTAACCCACGACCGTCACATCCTCGGCCTGTCCGGGATAGGTGCCAGCCGCGATTGTCAGCGAGGCATAACCCGGATTGATCTCTTCACGCATCTTCCCGATGAATTCCTCGGTCAGCGGGACCATCGTGATATCGGTCGAGTTTGCCAGGTCCATGATCGCCGAAGCAGGTGCCGTGGTGCCTGCGGTGAAAAGATCGGCATTGCCGTCCTGCACAAGTCCAACACCGTCCGAATAGGACACATAGTCAACGCTGCGCATGTCGTCATAGCTGGTGCCTGCTGTTTGCAGGATGGCCCTCATGACCTGCTCGGCGGTATTGCCCACCGGCTGTGTGACGATACGTTTGCCCTTCAGATCCTCGACCGAGGCAATGCCGCTGTCGGATGGCGCAACCATCTGGAAATATTGCGGATAAAGCGTGGCCATCAGGCAGATGTTATCGGCTTTCCCTTCAAAGGGCTCACGCCCTTCAAGCGCATCCACGACCGAAATCGAGTTTCCGAACGCCAGATCCGTCTGTCCGCCCTGCACGCCTTGTGCGTTGGCGACACCGCCGCCCGGCAGAACCTGCACGCCTATGCCGTCATCGGACAACATCGACTGGATCGCCCCGCCCAGCGGATACCAGGCACCGCCCTGCGGGCCGGTCATGATCTTGATCTGTTGAGCATTGGCCTGACTGGCCATGGCCGCCATCGCGACAGCTCCGGTCAAAAGAATTCTACGCATCAGTTCCTCCCTGTCAGTGTATTGAAGTGCCCGGGCCGCGAAACATCGGTCGGTGCAGGCGTGTCCATCAGGCCCGGGCGTTCCTCCTCGCCGGATCCAATGACGCCACTCCAACAGATCGAATTTAACTTGTCAAATCTATTTACAAGACAGCCAAAGCCCATCACTTCTGGCGACGAAGCGGATATTGGATTGTCCAGGAAAGTGGTGAACATATGCAGATCAACGCCCAACAACTGACTGCGCTGGCAGACACAATCCTGCGTCATGCCGGCGGACACCCGGATGCAGCGCAAAAAGTTGCCGCGCGACTGGTCAGTGCAAATCTGGCCGGGCATGACAGCCACGGTGTCGGCATGATCCCCGCCTATGTCGCGGGGATCAAGGCCGGGCATCTGATCCCTGATGCCGCGGCAAGACTGGTTCACGAGAATGGCCCGTTCCTTTTGGTGGATGGTCAGCAGGGCTTCGGACATGTCATCGCAGAACAGGCGATGACCATGGCGATTGCAAGCGCCGGAACAAGCCAGTTCGCTGTTCTGTCACTGCGCAACAGTTTCCATCTGGGGCGTCTTGGTGACTGGGGGGCCATGGCCGCCGAGGCCGGGTTCATCTGCATCATCTATGCCAATGTGCAAAGTCCCAGACCGCTGGTGGCCCCGTTCGGCGGCAGTGACGCACGTTTTGTAACGAACCCTTATTGCACAGCGATCCCGGCCACCGACAAGACCCCTATGTTCTTGCTGGATATGGCGACAAGCACCATCGCCATGGGTAAGGTCAGGGTGGCCCATCTCAGCGGCAAAGCCGTGCCACAGGGTGCGCTGGTCGATTCCCTTGGCCATCCGACCACGAACCCTTCCGTCATGTTTGACGATCCAACTGGCGCCCTGACGACCTTCGGAATGCACAAGGGATTCGGCCTTGCCCTGTTGGCTGATCTTCTGGGCGGCGCGCTCAGCGGCGGGGGTGCCTATGCTCCGGAACGCGAGGTGCCGTCTCGAATCCTCAACAACATGCTGGCCATCCTGATTGATCCCGCGGCTTTCGGCTCGGTTCAGGACTTTGAGAACGAGGTGGACAGATACACCGACTGGGTGAAGGCATCGCCACCCGCCCCGGGCGTGGATGCAGTGCAGTTTCCGGGCGATCCGGAACGGCGCAGCACGCAGGAGCGGTTGATCCACGGCATTCCCATGGATGACGGAACATTCGGCCAGTTGATCGAGACGGCAAGCTCTGTCGGTGTCCCACAGGACATGATCGACGCGTTCGTTCTGGGCTGATCCGACGCTCACTAGTCCGGATGCAGGCCCCATCTGTCTGCAAGCCGCGCCGTGACCGCAATGATCGAACTTGCAAAAGGCAGGATGATGAAGATCCGGATCACATGAAACGCGGTCACGATGGCAAGACCTTCTTGCAGGATCTTGGCGGTCAGGGCCATCTCGGTGACGCTGCCGGGTGCGGTGGACAGGATCATGACCTGCCATGACTGACCGGTCAGCCATGACAGCAGCAGCCCCATCCCAAGACACAGCAGGATCAGAAGGATCGCGGCAAAGATCGCGCCAGGGATGAACCCCTGCGCGCGACGGAACAGATCGCGGTCGAAGACAGCGCCCAGCCAGACGCCCAGAAACACCTGCGCCAGCACAAGCACCGGATAGGGGTAGGCAGTGATCGGCAAACTGAAGGCGGCGGCCAGTGTGGCTCCACCCAACGAGCCGACAAAGAACGGGTTTGCCAGACGAACGGTGCGGGCCGCGAAGGCGCCGGCGATACCCGCAAGGCACAACAGCACGCTTCCCGACAGGGTCCACGGCGTCTGCGACAGAACCTTTATCGGGTCCTTGATGGTGCCGTCGATGGCGACGATGGCAGGGGGTATCAGAACAACCAGAAGGACGATCCGCAATGTCTGGGAAAAGACGATCGGGCCCGGCTGCACCTTGTGTTTCACCGCAAGTATCGCGCTTTCCACCGGACCCATAGGGATTGACGCGAGCGTTGCGGTGATCACATCGACCTTGGTTATGCGCATCAGAACCGCTGCAACCACAAAGCCCAGAGCGATGGTTGCCAAGGCAACGGCGATCATGGGCAACAGCAAGGAGTCCATCGCTTTGACAGCCTCAGGGGTGAAGGACAACCCGACCGAGGTCGCGATCAGGACCTGCCCGATCTGCCGGGTCATGGCAGGAATCGGAAGCGGCTGTTCCAGCATTCTGACGGTCGAAGCAAAGACCATGGCCCCAAGCATCCATGGCAGCGGAAAGCGCACCCAATGGGCAAATACCCCGAAAAGAAGCGCGCCAAGATAGAGCATCACCACATGGAGCAGCCGCATCAGCGGTCTCTGGGAAGGGCCTGTTTGATCAGTCATGCGGTCGTTTCAGTCGGCCTGTCGACAAAGTTGTGTTGCGTCGTCATGGGGTTGTGTTCATGAGACATCTTCAGCGTCCGCCTATCTGGGGCCAGCAACATAAGATTGTAAAGCCGACGCGCCGATATACTTTTTCGGTAGGCGCGCAGTTGAAGCGCGCAAGCGCATACCGCTTGCATTCGGGCTTTGGTCTGGACACAAACCAAGCGAACAGAACGAGGGAGGGACAAGGACAATGGCGAAACTGGCATTTCTGGGTTTGGGCGTGATGGGCTATCCGATGGCGGGGCATCTGGCCGCCAAGGGGCATGAGGTCACGGTCTACAACCGCACCGCCGCCAAGGCCGAGGCCTGGGTGAAACAACACGGCGGCCAGATGGCCACCACCCCGCGAGAGGCGGCAAAAAACGCCGATTTCGTCATGGCCTGCGTCGGCAATGATGACGACCTGCGCGGCGTCTGCACCGGGCCGGACGGGGCCTTCGCGGGCATGAAACCCGGTGCCATCTTCGTCGATCACACCACGGTCTCGGCCGCCGTCACGCGCGAGATGTTCGCAGAAGCCCAGGCCCTGAACATCGGCTTCGTCGATGCCCCCGTGTCGGGCGGGCAGGCAGGCGCGGAAAACGGCGTGCTGTCCGTGATGTGCGGCGGGGTGCAGGCGCAATACGACGCCGCCGAACCCGTCATCGCCGCCTATGCCCGCATCTGCCGCCGCATCGGCGAGTCCGGTGCCGGGCAAATGACCAAGATGTGCAACCAGATCGCCATCGCGGGCCTCGTTCAGGGCCTGTCCGAGGCGCTGCATTTCGCCGAAAAAGCGGGCCTCGACGGCGCCGCCGTGGTCGAGGTCATCTCCCAGGGCGCCGCAGGCAGCTGGCAAATGTCCAACCGCTACAAGACGATGCTGGACGACCACTTCACCCATGGCTTCGCGGTCGACTGGATGCGNAAGGACCTTGGCATCTGCCTTGCCACCGCGGACGAGACGGGGGCCAGCCTGCCCGTCACCGCGCTGGTCGATCAGTTCTACAAGGACGTGCAGAAAATGGGCGGCGGCCGCTGGGACACCTCCGCCCTCATCAAACGCCTGCGCGCCGCGGGCTGAACCGCAACAGACAGAGATACACGTCAAAGCAAGGATACCTTGATGGCCAAACCGAAATTGCTGATCGCGCGCAAGCTGCGTCCTGTTGTCGAGGCGCGGGCGGCGCGTGACTATGAGGTGGTTCTGAATCCAGAGGACAAGGTTTTCACGACCGAGGAACTCATCGCGGCCTGCCGGTCGGTTGATGCGGTGTTGCCCTGCCATTCGGAGCATTTCAGCGCCGACGTGATCCGGGCCATCGGGCCCGGCCTCAAGATCATCGCCAACCATTCGGTGGGTACTGATCACGTCGATCTGGCGGCCGCCAAGGCGGCAGGTGTGGTGGTGACCAACACGCCTGATGTCCTTTCAGATGCGACGGCCGAGATTGCCATCCTGTGCATGTTGGGTGCTGCAAGACGTGGTGCGGAAGGCGATGCGATGGTCCGCTCGGGTCAGTGGAACTTCTGGTCACCCGCCTTCATGGTCGGGCGTCAGGTGACGGGTAAACGATTCGGCGTTCTGGGCATGGGACGCGTCGGGCAGGTCACGGCAGAGCGTGCGCGCGGATTCGGGATGGAGATCCATTACCACAATCGCCGCCGCCTCCCCGCGCATCTGGAGAAGGGCGCAATCTTCCATGACACGCTTGAAAGCCTGCTGGCCGCTTCGGATGTGCTGAGCCTGCATTGCCCGGCGACGGCAGAGAACAACGGAGTCATCAATGCCCGCACGCTATCTCTGCTGCCGGACCGCGCAATCGTGGTGAATACGGCGCGGGGTGCCTTGATTGACGAGGCCGCGCTGGCTGATGCTCTGGTATCCGGCAAGCTGTTCGCAGCAGGGCTGGACGTATTCCGCAACGAGCCCGGAGGAAATCCTGCGCTCGCAGCCTTGCCCAATGTTTTCCTGCTGCCGCATATCGGATCCGCCACCGAAGAAACCCGCGACGCGATGGGCTTTCGGGCGTTGGACAATCTGGATGCCTTCTTCGCGGGAAAGGAACCGGGCGATCGTGTGGCGTGATCCCGGCATCTGGCAGTGAGGGCGGAAATCTGGTCAAGTTTTCTTACCAGGACTTGCAATTCACATATTCCGATTTAGGATGAGGGTCGATTGCCTGTCGCATCAAGCGACTTCATCGTCTGGGAGGACACCAATGACTGATACTCGTGAAGCAGCGCGGCTTTCGCGCCGTTCTTTCCTGCGCAAGGGTGCACTTGGCGGGTCTGCTGCCGCAGCCACCGCACTTGCAGCCCCTGCTGTTCTGGCGCAAGCGCCGATCGTGATGAAGATGCAGACCTCGTGGCCGGCATCCGATATCTGGATGGATATGGCCCGCGAATATACGGCCCGTGTCGAGGCGATGTCGGGTGGTCGTCTGACCATTGACCTGCTGCCGGCGGGTGCCGTGGTTGGTGCGTTCCAGGTGATGGACGCCGTGCATGACGGTGTGATCGACGCAGCGCATACAGTGCCCGTCTACTGGTACGGCAAATCCAAGGCCGCGTCCTTCTTCGGCACCGGCCCGGTGTTCGGCGGGTCTGCCACGACCATGCTGGCCTGGTTCTATCAGGGTGGCGGCGCAGAGCTTTACCGCGAACTGACGCAGGACATTCTGGGCCTGAACGTGATCGGGATGATGGGCATGCCGATGCCCGCGCAGCCCTTCGGCTGGTTCAAGACCGAGGTGAACACCGTCGCGGACATTCAGGGCTTCAAGTATCGCACCGTGGGTCTTGCGGCTGACCTGTTGCAGGGTATGGGCATGTCCGTGGCACAGCTTCCCGGCGGCGAGATCGTCCCCGCGATGGAGCGTGGCGTGATCGACGCGTTCGAGTTCAACAACCCGTCGTCGGACCGTCGTTTCGGTGCACAGGACGTGGCCAAGAACTATTACCTCTCGTCCTATCATCAGGCATCCGAGTCGTTTGAATTCCTGTTCAACCGCGACTTCATGGAAGACCTGCCGGAAGACCTTCAGGCAATCCTGAAGCATGCTGTCGAAGCCTCGGCCACCTCGAACCTGGCGCTGGCGATGCGCGAGTATTCCAAGGATCTGTCTGAGCTTCAGTCGGATGCCGGCGTCACTGTCCACCGGACCTCGAAAGAGATTCTGGCGGCACAGCTGGAAGCATGGGACAAACTGATCGTTGATCTGGAATCCGATCCTTTCAACAAGAAGGTCATGGACAGCCAGCGTGAGTGGACCGAAAAGGTCGCCTATTACGAGCTGATGAACGCACCCGATCTGGGTCTGGCGTTCGAGCACTATTTCCCGGGCAAGCTGAAACTCTGATCAGCCGGAAGGCGCGGGTCGTCCCGCGCCTTCCTTTGCCTGTGACGCGTCCCGCACGGAGTTTGCGTAATGCAGCACTATATCCGATTTGCCGACAGTCTTTCGGCCTGGTTCGGCAAGGCTTTCGGCTGGCTGATCATCCTGATGACCTTCGGGATGAGCTATGAAGTTCTGGTCCGATATCTGTTCAACAGTCCGACACCCTGGGCGCTTGATATCAGTTTCATCATGTACGGCACGCTGTTCATGATGGGCGGGGCCTATACGTTGTCGCGCGGCGGACATGTTCGCGGCGACTTCCTCTATCGGCTGTGGTCCGACAGGACACAGGCCAAGGTGGACCTGACACTCTATGTCCTGTTCTTCTTTCCGGGAATCCTCGCACTGGTCTTTGCGGGCTGGAAATATGCAAGCCGTTCCTGGGGTTATGCCGAAGTGTCCGTCAACAGCCCTGCGGGTATTCCGATCTACCAGTTCAAGACAGTGATCGTCGCTGCTGGCATCCTGCTGATCATTCAGGGGATCGCGCAAGTGTTCCGCTGCATCATCTGTATCCGTGAAGGGCAATGGCCGCCCATCGCGTCCGATGTCGAAGAGACCGAAACCTTGCTGATGAAACAGGCTGCCGAAGGGCAGTCACACGACCCGGCCTGATCCTCAGGTTATCCGTTCCTGCCCTTCCAGATGTGGAGTTCACACCGTGACCGATCCTCAGATCGCCTTGACCATGCTTGGCATCTTCATTTTTTGTGTGTTTTTGGGGTTTCCCATTGCCTTCACACTGATGGCTATCGGTATCGGATTTGGCTACTACGCCTATTTCGAACCGTCGCGCATGTGGCGGGCCTTCAACCGTCTGGGCGAGGATGCCGGATGGTGGGAATCGACCCAGCTCTGGATCGAAGGGTTCTATAACAACCGAATATTCGATCTGTTTGTGAACCAGACATACACGGTCATTTCCAACGAGGTGCTGACCGCGATCCCGCTGTTCCTGTTCATGGGATACAT
>JGI25321J50212_10002975_pt1 | contig 12201 bp, 15 predicted proteins | sample AutmiccommuBRH23_FD_50212 | JGI IMG/M metagenome (IMG submission 50212)
GCGGTCCATCCGCCCGCCGCGCGCCCCGGTCCGGCGTTCGAGCGCCGCGAGCCGGTCGCGGGCCTTGGCGATGTCCTCTGGCGTCGAGGGAAATTCGACGGGGCGACCGTCGAGATCGACGGGCGCTCGCCCGGCGACGACGGCGCGGCAATATTCGAGGCGCGCTCTATAGCGGTCGAGGACGTAGCTTAAGAGGCTGGGGGCGACGTTTGGCAGGCGGGCGCGCAGGTCGGCGTCGACGCCGGATGTCAAGGGCGCGGGGTCGCGCGCGCCTTCGGGTTTGAAACAGGCGGGAAAGGTGGCGACGAGCTCGCCGAGCAGTTTGGCCGCGCTGGCGCGGCGCGCGGCGGCTTTTGCGTCGCTGGCGGAAAGAACATCTTGCGCATGGGCGGTTTCTCGGGGCGTTATGGCGGCCTGGACGACCTGGCCGTCGATGTCGACGCGTGGGCGACCGGCGATGACGCTGCGCTGGTAGGCGGGAGCGCGCACATAGAGCCGCAGCGCGGCGTGCAGCAGGGCGGGGTCGATGTCCGGGATGCGCGCGAGAATGTCGGCGTGGATGCCGATCTTGAGGGGATGCGGATCGCCGGCGCCCTTGCCCTTAAAACAGGCGGGGAAGTCGGCGGCGAGCTTATCGAGCAGCGTCGCGATTTCGCGAAAGCTTTTCTTGCGGGCCTCCTGGTTGACGTCGAAGATGGCGAGACGCCGTTCGGCTTCGGCTTTTTCTTCCGGCGTGATGACGGCTTGGACGATCTGGCCGTCGATGTCGACGCGCGGACGGCCGGCGATGAGGCCGCGCCAATATTCGGGGCCGGAGGCGTAAACGCGCAGCGCCGCTTGCAGCAAGTTGGGATCGATGTCGGGCCGCCGGGCCAATATGTCCGCGTCGATTCCCGCTTTGATCGGCGGCAGGCCCGGCGTGGCGTGCGGCTTGAAGCAGGCGGGAAAGGCGGCGACGAGCGTATCGAGCAGGGCGCGCACGGCGGCGTAGCCCGGCCGCTCCGCGCCCTCTGCCGCGCCGGCCGTTTGCGTTTGCTCGTGGGCGGCGCCGCGGCCACAAGGAAGGCTGGTTTGGTTGTCGAAAGCCGTCATGGAATCTCGCCTCGAAAAGCAGGGTCGCCGGACCGCAATCGGGTCCAATGCAAAAGGGCTGATTGCCGAACGCGAACGCAACTAACGCAGAATCTGATAGGGCGCTCGCGGCGCGATCGCCGTTTGCGCCACGAACTCCAGGGCCGCGGCGCCGATCGGGGCAGGGATCGGAGGCCGGGTCCGAGAGGACCGCTCCACCGCGTCGATGCGCGTGGGAAGAAGCGGCCGCGCCTATGTTGATAAGGAGCGGCGCGAATGGGAATCGCCGCGACGCGTTTTTCAACATGTCGTCGCGCCGCCGCTCACAGCACCACGACGCGCGCGCCTTTGGCGACGCGCTGGTAGAGATCGATGACGTCGGCGTTGAGCATGCGGATGCAGCCCGACGACACGGCGCGGCCGATCGTCTCCGGCTCGTTGGTTCCGTGAATGCGAAACAGCGTGTCCCTGGCGCCGGTGAAGAGGTAGAGAGCGCGCGCGCCGAGCGGATTGTTGAGGCCGCCGTCCATGTGCTGGGGCAGATCGGGGCGGCGTCCCAGCATCTCGCGCGGCGGCGTCCAGCCCGGCCAGAACGCCTTGCGGCCGATCCGCGCCTGCCCCTTCCAGGAGAACCCCTGTCGCCCAACGCCGACGCCATATTCGATGGCGCGTCCGTCGGAAAGCGACAGATAGAGCTTGCGGGCATGTGTATTGATGGTGATCGACCCCGCTGGCTCGCCCGTCGGGTCGGACACGACGCGCGCCGTCGACAGGCGGAAATCGACCTCGCCGTCGTAATCAAGCGGCGTCGAGTAAGCGGGATCGGCGTCGGCGGGCAGCGCCGTCACGCGCGCGCCGCCGTTCGGCCGCGCCGCCGGGGCGGCTCCGTAGTCGTTGTCCACCCCCGGTTCTTGCGCCCGGCGGCGGCGCGGAGAGGGGGCCGGTTCGTAGCCGTTGTCTTGCCCGGGGTCGTTAGACCAGGGGTCGCTGTTAAGGCCCTGCGACTGGTCGAGCGGACGCGCGGGTGAAGCCGGATTGACCGGGTAGGTCGGGTAGGCGGGGTTTGCCGGGTAGCGATACCCATACTCGTAATATTGCGCGACGGCGGGGGAGGCGGCGAGGAGCGCCCCAGCGGCGAGAAGGGCGGCGAGTGGGGGGGGGAAAACATGGTCGGGCGCTCCTTACATTTTGCGAAAGCGAACTTTTCGGCAACGCGTGGCGATCTTAAGGAGGGGAGCCCGGCCTGACCGCTCGCGACGCCGTCGCCAATCTTAGATGGAGAGCCGCCTTGAACACGACGACCCGGCGCGGCGTGACGAGGGCGGCGACGCCGGTTTTCGGATTGCGGCCGGGGCGGGCGTTCTTGCAGCGGACACGGAAGGCGCCGAAGTTGCGCAGCCGCACGTCCTCTCCGCGCGCCAGCGCGCAGAGGATTTCCTCGAGGGCGCAATCGAGCAGGGCGCTGGCGTCCTTGCGGGAAAGGCCGGGGCGGCGGGCGTAAATGGCGCGCGCGATGTCGCCGCGCGTCAATGTGCGTTTGGAAACGGTCGCGTCCAAAATCCGATGCGGCTCTTCGCCGCCTCCTCAAAAAGCCGCCGCGGCGGGCGCGCGGCGCAAAATGAAATCTTACCGCGGGCGTCGGTGCAAGCGTTCAGGACCGCGATTTTTATGGCGCTATCGAGACGATTTGCACGCCAAGCGAGCGGAAAGCCTGAAGGATCGCTTCTGTTCGGATTGCGTGCTCCGGGAGAGACGGCTGACGGGCGGCGATTCGAGCTTCCGCCTCATGATAGGAGGCAAGGAAGCGCCGGGTCCGTGGGTTATCTTCCGAGCGGGCAAGTTCCACGATGGCGCTCGCGTTGATGAGGGCCTCGGACTGGCCGTTGATTTGCGCGTGAGTGATGCTTGGTTTCATTTCGCAATCCTGGTTTCGGACATCAAAGTCTAGTGTGCCCCAAGCCGCAGAGCGGTCGATCGTCATGCGAGGAGACAATGAGGGCAGTTTTGCGCCCATTCCCGGTCGAGGCGCATGAGCCTTTCGCTGTGGCCCACGCACCTCGATTGGTAGATTGTGCTTGCGTTGGTGCAGTTAGAGGATATGGTCTTCGGACAATTTCAAATACCTCACTGATAGTGTTGGTTTTTTCTGCGCGGTGGCGTCGCCTGAAATCACTTGGACTGGCCGTTTCCGGCCGGCTGCCGCGAGGTTCGGGGCGTCGGCGGGTCGTCGAATCTGGGGGAGTCGCCGAGCCGGGTGTAGACCTCGATGAAGTGGTTGGCGTGTTGCGCCGCGTTCGCTATGGCGCCGTCGAGCGCGAGCAAGGGCTGGCTGCCTCGAAGGTCGCCGCCGAATTCGAGGATCTGCTGGCATCGACGCCAAAACGCTTCCACGGTCTTGAGCGAGTGGGAAATCGCCAGACAATTCATTTGATCAGCTTCGTAAAGGACGTGACTGCAATCCGACCTGTAGAGATGATGTGAGCCATTCGGCAAGATCGTCAGAATAAACCTGCCCACATTGCACTTGGGGATTTGCACCCAGTCTTCGGCGTTTTTGTGCCCCTCCTCGCTTCCGATTTGGTTTGGTGCGAGCGTCTGGCGCGCGAAGGCGAGGAAAATCAGAGCGGCTTCGGCGATGGCGCGTTTTTCCAGACGTTCCTCGCCCGCCTCGACGACGAGCGTGGTCATCTGCGAGTCGGGAATGCGGCCGGCGGCCGTGGCCTCTGGAACGCCCAGGGCGTCACAGCATTCGGTGAGGAAAAGCGGGTATCTGCGGCTTGACGTGTAGGGGATGTTTTTGCCGAACAAGGCCTTGAGCAGGTGGTCGAAATTGAGACTTCCCTCGGCGAAGATTTCTAAGAGGCGGTCGCGAGCGTCGCGCGCAGACTCCGGGTCCGCTGTCTCGTGCGGCTCCGCTTGCCCTTGGCCGATCTCGTAGCGGCCCGTTTTGCGGAGCGCGGGGAGGACCTCGTGGGTGACCCAGCGCTTGAATTTCTTCGCCTGCGGCTTTCGGCTGGTCAATATCAGACTGTAGAGCCCGGACTCGTTGACGACCAGCATGTTCTGCTCGCCGCCAGGGGTCCGAACTTTAGTCGTCCTCTTTTCGTCCTCGTCGAGACGGGAGACGGCTTTGCTCGTGTCCGTATGTTCGAGCACCTTGCAGAGGTCATCGGCGACGAACCAGGATCCATCATCCTTTTCCACAGACCGAAATGGGTGATTTTCGAACGTGAACTCGACCGGCAGGTTGGCGTTGTTTTCGCCATTGGCGTTGATTTCATCGGCAGACATTTTTCCATACCTCATTGATAACATTTAGCGTTTCCCGCATATCGCGCGTTGGCGCGAGGGGGCGTTTTTGGCCGTGTCGCGAGACCCTTCCCGGATCGAAAAAAATCTCTCGCCGGCCATTGACAAGGCTAGGCGAGGGACGCGCGAACGCGGCAAGGCTTTTTTTGGAGAGCGTCGGGCGGCGTGATGCTGCGACTAATGCGCGAGCGCGGTGGCGTATACCCGTTTCACGCGAAGCGATTTCGCGAGGGCGCGCGAAGGCGAAGCCTGAGCTTCCGGCACCAACGGTGCATTGGTCCGTTCCCGTCCATTTTTGGTCTCCCGCTCATCTCCCGCTCATCTCCCGTTGGTCTCCCGGATGTGGGGCGGAGCCGGGACGGTGCTGGAACGCTTAGAGCGTGAGCCAGACCGTGCGGCGAGGCGGGCAAGCAAACCATATGCCAATCTTGTCGCGCTGGCAATCGGCAGCGCGCGCGAGCGTGAATTCGAATTCGCGCGTTCGCGCGTTCGTGGATTTGGATTCACGCGTTCGCGCGTTCGAGGCGCAGGCTCGCGTGGAATGCAGGCGGCGAAAAACGACGAGCGGCCGATGAGAAAGAGATGTCGCACGGCGCGAGGTTTAGGACGGCCGAAACAGGGAGGTCAGTCGAATGGCCGAGAAGAAGGAGAAGTGGTTGCGGGTTTTGGACGGGATGGCGCGGCCGGGAAATCGGTCTTCGTTGTTTTGGTGGATGTTCGAACATCACGACGAGATCGTTGAGGCGACGGCTGGACAGCGGATGCAGTGGAAGAGGCTGTGCGCGGAGTTCGCCGCGATGGGGCTGACCGATACGTCGGGCCGGGGGGTGACGGAGGCGAATGCGCGCAAGACGTGGTGGCAGGCGCGTCGTGAAAAGGCTCGGCGGGCAGCGGCGCGCGCGTCGGATGAGGCCAAGCGGGACGCGGCGGCGGAAGCGAGGAGGAACTATCCGTCGCGCATGCCGCGTGACGCTCGACCGCTGGCGGGCGAACCGGCGCGTCATTCGAACGGGGCGGTGGTCGTGTCGGCGACGGCGCGGGCGTCTCCCGCGGCGTTGCCGATCGCGGCGGCAAAACCCTGGGAGGACCCCAATCTGCCGCCCGAGCGGGCTCGCCACATGCAGGAGCAGCTGGAGCGGTTGGACCGGGAGCATGAGTGGAATGCTCGGCACGTGAAGCCGCTCAGCAAGGAGAGATACAAAGAACTCGAACAAGAATTTGGGGCCGAAAGAGTGCAACAGCGTTTACTAAATCGAGCAAGAGAAGAGGGATAGACCAATGTCAACAATTGGAAATTCAACGAATGACCGCCGTCCCGTTCTACTGATCGCGGTTGGCCGGCAGAGGTGCGGGAAGACCGTCTTTCTGAATACGACTGTGCAATTTGTGCGCGCGCACGGCGGCAATATGGTGATGTGGAATGCGGATACAATGAACCGCACGCACAGTCTTTCTTTGTTTCACAGCGATGTTCTCGAGCCGGGGTCCGCCGATCCGGAGGACGTGAAGGCTTGGCTCGAGGAGCGGTTCATCGACATGGTGGAGAAACAGTATGACGCCCTGCTCGACGTCGGAGGCGGAGATACGCCGCTGGCGCGCCTCGTAGATGAGGTGCCGATTGTTTCGGAGCTGGAAGAGCGAGGCGTGCGCGTGGTGCTTGTGCATCTGATCGGCCCGGAAAGGGCGGATTTGGATTATCTCGAGCGTTTTTTGACGGAAAGCCGGCTCGCGCCGGAGGCGACAATTCTTGTGCTGAACAAAGGTTTGGTGTTGTCGGGACGATCGGATGGTGTGGCGTTCGCGGAGGTGCGGCGACACCCGGCGTTCCTGGAGGCGGTGGGCGGAGGCGCGGTGGTGGCGACGCTGCCGAGACTTCCGTGCATGTCGCAAGTGACGGATCGCGGGCTGACCTTCTTGGAAGCGATGACCGGGATCGTGAAACCGGGACAAGCGCCGATGTCGTTTTTTGATCAGTCGCGGGTGAAGAACTGGTGGAGCCGCGAACTGCCAGGATTTTTCCTCGAGAGGATTCCGCCTCTCTGGTTGCCGGATATGCCGGCGCTTCGGGCCGAAGTGGTCCAGGAAAAAGAAGCCAGGAGCCGTCAAAGGAAAGCGGAAGCTCAGAGCGCGGAAGGATGAACAGGAGGAATGGGAAATGAGTTCGGATAGACAGGCGGTCGCGACGCAGTCGCAAGAAGTCGCAGCGGAAATATCAGCCAGCATAAAGGAGTGTGAGAAGGCGACATTGGATTGGGGAGTGCAGCCAGATCATCTGGAAGGGCGCTTTGTCGCTTCCTTGTTGACAGCCATCAGAGCTCTCGCGCGCTTGGTTACGGCGGCGACATCGGACGTGAGGGACATTGTTCGGGGCGCCAAGGATGCGGCGGACACCGAGATCGTGAAGCTTCGCGAGGCGAACAAATTGGCGGCGTTGACGGTGAGGCAGGCGGAAGTCGCGCAGGAGAGGATTGTCATGAATGTTTGCAAGGACTTGAGCAGGAATCTGCTTTCGGAGTCGCAGCAATGGCTCGTTCTGACGGAAAAGAACCTCCACCGCAACAGATCGCGGATATATGCAGTGAAGATGACGCTGGCGGCGCTGGCGTTGCTGGGGGCGAGCTTTGCGTTTGGCTACCAGCTTCGGGCGTGGGAGGACGAGCCGGCGGTGCAGTCGCTGGCGCGCTGCATCAAATCGCCGCTGCGAGTTGTTGTCGAGGGCGGGCAGCCGACGGGCGACTGGACGTGCAAGCTGGACACGCTGGTGCCGCGCACCTGGCGCGAGCTGCCGGCGGACATGCAGCGTCGCTGGCTGTGGCTGTGGCGGTATGTGACGGGGTGAGGCGCGGGCTTCTGGCGAACGGCGAAGATTGGGGGAGGCGCGCCTCCCCCAATTTGTTTGCGTCAGGCGGCATGGAAGGCGTTCGGAGCGACCGTTACTTTACGAATTTCATGATGGCGAAGATGGCGCCGACGAGGGCGAGATTGAAGCCGAAAACCCAGCGCAGGATGTCATACTTGGCGTGAGACACCAGAAGCTTGATATCGGACATTTCGAGTCTGAGCCGCGCCTCCGTCTCGCCGATGTCGCGTTTGAGTTCGGCGACGTCGGTTTTAGTGGCGACGCTTTCGCTGAAGGCGGTTTCGAGGGCTTCGGCGGAGGCGCGCGCCTGGTCCGGGGAGAATCCGCCGCGCGTGAGGCGGTCGATGTAGGTGAGGGGATTGAAAAGAACCTGGGCGCTCATGGGAATGTCTCTAGCATGTTTGGGCAGGCGGCGGGAGGCGGGGCGTCAATCGCATGAAAAGCCGAGCAGCCGCTCGATCCGCGCTTTGATGAGATCGCCGTGGCATGGCTTGTTGAAGGGCGCGCCATGACACCAGCACATGAGGATGAGTCGCTCGCCGGCGCGGACGCGGTGGGCGAGCTGCTCGGTGGCGATGGCCATGGGGCCATGGCGGGCGATGTCGGCTTCATACTTATTTTTATAGAGGGCGATGACTTCGTCGCGGCGCGCGTCGTCGCGATGGTTTTTGATGATGAAGGGATTGCCGAGGACGGGGTTGGTCCTGTCGATGTCGATGACGGTTTCGCCAGGGCGCGGTTTAGCGGCGGCTCCCTGTCGTTTGTTGCCGAGACGGACGCTTGCGATGGCGGCGCGCCCCTGAGTGGGGTCGGGCGATGCCAGGGGCGGCGCTCCGCATGTCGATGGGGCTCGAATTGGCGATATTTGACGGGAAGGCGCGAGGGGCACGGGGTTGGCTGCTGTTGAAGTTCTCGCTGTCATCTCGCCAGCCAGGACGCGAGCGCGATGGCCCAGAATGGAGAAGAGGCCAAAGCCATGCGGGCGAGGACTTCGACGAAACCGTTGGCGTGGTCGATCGGACGCATTTTTGTTGTCCTTGGTTTTTCGCAAGCGTTGCAATTTTTCGGGGGCAGGGACGCGAAGTCCCCGCCCCTTGGGGTCAATTGTCGAACGCGCCGAGTTCGGCGGCTGCGGACTTTCGGGCGACGCTCGGCTGCTCGCTCGCGGGGACGTAGGGTTTCCAGTCTTCGCCGGTGATTTCGATGTAGGCGTTGATGGCTCCTTCGGCGGCGGCGAGGAGGGCATAAGCCTGCATGGTGAGATCGGCGGCGAACTTGCGGGCTTTTTCGGCCCGGCTTTCGAAACCGACTGGGCCGTCGCGATCTTCGTCGCGGTCGTCGTTGGCGAGTTTGGAGGTGATGGCGCGGGCTTCGCTGACCTTATCGCTGTAGAAGTTGCCGGCTCCCTGGGCGGAGGCGACGTAGGTTCCGACGATGCGCTGGAAGTGCATCTTGGTTGCGATGTCGTTGAGGGCTTTGCCGAAGGCGCTGGCGGTTTCGCGCAGCAGGCTTTCGTGCGCGGCACGGATGTATTCATAATCCGGGAGGTCGAGACCGAAGGCGGCGGCGACTTTTTCGGCGCGCGCGGCTCAACAGTGCCCCACATCCGTGACACATCGGAGACAAACAGGACACATTCTGCCGACAGAATAACCGCCCGTCCTTAACGCGTCCGAGCACGGAGGCATTCTGTCCGGGCGTGGACGGGGCAAATCTTCTCGGCGCGCGATCAGCGCTTAAAGACTCGAAACCTGCGCGCGGGAGCGCGCGTGCGAATGAAACAAATCCGGCGCGGAGCGCCGCGAGAACTTGATCCGCCGGGAAGAAGGAGAAGCAGGCGTGAGGGCGACGCCTGCTCTGGCTTTCGTTCAGAACGGGATCGGAAGGTCGTAGTCTGTGCCACCCATCTGGCTTTCGATGTCGGCGAAGAAGGCGTTCTCATCGATTACAGCCTTGATGGCGCGGGCTTCGGCGAGTTCGGCGGCGATGATTTTTCGTTCGCGCGGATCGATGCAATCGTTGAGTTCGGCGCGCAGTTCTTCGATGTGACGTTCGATGTCGTAGCTCATTTTCAATCTCCTTCGTCTCGATGACGAAGGTTGGGGACGAGCGCACGAAGGCGGGGTCGAGGATCGCTTTAGCGACCGCCGGCGGCGGCGAGCGGGGGGACCGCTCGTCCTCGAGGCGGCCTGAGCAGCCGTATACTGGGACGTCATAGAGAGAGAAGCACGGCCCTGAAGGGGCCGTACCGCATGAGAGAGGCAATGCCTCTCTCCAACAGAGAGGCACGCGCTGAGCGTGCGTGAGACTCGAGATATTGCGCGCGGCGAGCGCGCGGGAAAGACCTTCGCCTCTCCGTCCTTCGCTGGAGTTTCGATATTTTGGGCGGGATGACGGGGGCGGCGTCGCGAAAGCGATCGTGACCGGAACGGCCGAGACGGCGCCTGCGCCGGCTTGGGGAGCGCCGCATGCGGCGCGAGTAGAGCGCGGTTCCGATTTATCGGAATTCGCCAGAACGGCTTCAGGCGCTCACAAAGACGCATCCATAAAGACAGGACTTTTCAGGCGATTTTATCATTCGCGCAATTTGAATGGAGCGTGGAAGGGCGGCGTTTTGGCATTCAGGCAAGGTCTGGAGGGGCGCCGACCAGGGACAGAGACGATGGGCATCTTTTATTTGAATGTAGGCTCGGTGCGGCGCTCCGCGGGGCGTCGGGCGGTGGTCGCGGCGGCGTATTGTTCACGGTCGAAATTGGATGACGAAGGCTTGGGGCGAGAAGTGGATTTTTCGAGCCTGTCGGATCTCGAGCATTCGGAAATTTTACTGCCGTTAGGGGCTCCGGATCGGTGGCTGGACCGGACGGTCTTATGGAACGAGATTGAGAATGTGGAGGAGCGCGAGAATGCGCAGCTTGCGCGGGAGATAGAGCTTGTATTGTCGAAGGATCTTGCGATTGACGAGGGGGTGAAACTTGCGCGCGAATTTTTACTTGAGCAGTTTGTCCAGCGGGGAATGATCGTCGACTTCAATATTCATCGAACGCAAGGGGCGGACGGTGCGCGACGGGGGTATGTGCAAGCGTTGTTTTCGATGCGCGAAGTTTGCGGCGAGGGGTTTGGAAAGAAACGGACGGACTGGAAGGAAACGAAACTGTTGCTGAACTGGCGAGAGCGTTGGGCGCAGCTATCGAACAAACATTTGCGCGAGACCGGGCGCGATCGGATGATCGGGGCGGGTCCGAGCGCGGCGCGCGGTCGGGCGCTTGAACCGCTTCTCGGGGGGAGAGAGTATGAGGCGGAGAATCATGAACTTGGGTGGCGCAACGGCGAGCGTTTGCTGGCGGAGCCGGGATTGGCGCTGGAGGCGTTGACGCGGGCGGGAGGGACGTTCACGCGCGGCGAATTGGCGGAATTCGTGAAGGGCAATACCGGGGGCGACGAACAATTCAAGATGGCTCTGGCGCGGGTGGAGGCGTCGGTCGATCTTGTCCGGCTGCCGGACGGAGAGGGGTTTAGCACCCGCAAGCTGATTGGAAGCGTGGCTGGCGCGGGAGCGAACGGCTCGGGTTCGGCGCGCGAAGCCGGCGCGATGGGCGTCGGCGACTCGGATCGAACGTTGCGCGAGGCGGTGGCGCTATGGGAGGCGGCGGGGCTTCGGGTTCGCGGGGTGGGCCTAACCTATGAGCTGGCGAAGAAGTTCGAGAAGATGACGTCGATCAAGAGCGTGGCTGTTCACGGGCTCTTGGGGCGGTGGCAGAAGAAGCGAGAGTTGCTGGCGTCGAATGATGTTCTGGTGGTGAACGACGTGGTGGAGATGAGCCAAAAGCAAAAGGAGTGGATGTTGAGGGCGGCGCGGGCGGTGTCGGCGAAACTGGTGTTGGTTGACGGAGAGGAATTCGTCGAGATCGACGGCGGCGATATTGGCCTCGACGCGCAGCAGCTGGCCGCATTGGGCGGCGGGGAGAGGTCGACGGGGAAACCGAAGCGTCAGCGAATGGGGCTTTGGTAAGTGGCTTGGATCAGCCGAGCGGGGGTCTTGGTTGGGCGCAGCGGCGGTAGGACGCCTTGCCTTTTTTAGGCGCGACGATTTTGACGCGGGCGTCCAGTTTGACGGGGACGCCGGCGTTTGCGGCGCGCAGGCGCAGAGCGCGGGCGCATGCGTTGCGCGGGCGCGTCTGCGGGTTGGTTTGCTTTTGCATGGCGGTCTCCTTGCTGAGCGATCTGGCGCCGATGCGCTTGTGCTGTGGCCAGCGGTTCGGCGAAACGAAGGCGGGGACCGGAGGGTCCCCGCCCTGGCGCCTCATTCGAAGGCGCTGAGTTCGGCGGCGGCGGACTTGCGTTCGACGCTGGGTCCTTCGCCGGCGGGCGTGTAGGGTTTCCAATCCTCGCCGGTGATTTCGACGTAGGCGGCGGCGGCTCCCTCGGCGGCGGCGAGCAGGGCGTAAGCCTGCATGGCGAGGTCGGCGGCGAATTTGCGGGCCTTTTCGGCCCGGCTTTCGAAGCCGGAGGGGGCGTCGCGATCCTCGTCGCGGTGGTCGTTGGCGAGCTTGGAAGTGAGGTCGCGGGCTTCGCTGAGTTTGTTGGTGTAGAAGCTTCCAGCGCCTTGGGCGGACGCGACGTAAGTGCCGACGATGCGCTGGAAGTGCATCTTTGTGGCGACCTCGTTGAGCGCCTCGTCGAAAGCGATCCAGACCTGGCGGAGCATCTGCTCGTGGATGTTGCGGATGCCGGTGAAGTCGGGAACCGACAGAGCGAAGCTCTGGGCGACTTTCGCTGCGACTGCGTCGTTGGGGCAGATGAGGCGGGCGCGTTCGAGGGAGATTTCGGGACGAGCGGGCTTGTTGCGTTTCGCAGCGGACGTTTGGGGACGCTTGGTCATGATCGTGATCCTGTTCATGTGCGCCGGGGGTTCGCCGGCCCGATGCCGGTTTGTTTCCCTCGGTGCGGTCCCTGAAAGCCTG
>JGI25321J50212_10002980_pt1 | contig 12178 bp, 15 predicted proteins | sample AutmiccommuBRH23_FD_50212 | JGI IMG/M metagenome (IMG submission 50212)
GGCATCAGGGGCACCAGTGCCGTGGCCAATTGCGCCATGTTCCAGACGATTACATGCGCCTGATTGTCATAGGCATAGCGGCCACGCGTATCAATCGAGCTGAAGACGGTCTGCGGATGGTAGGTATCCATAAAGGCGCAGGGACCATAGTCGATGGTTTCGCCCGAAATCGCGGTATTGTCGGTGTTCATCACCCCGTGGATGAAACCGACGGACAACCAGCCCGCCACCAGTCGCGCTTGCCTTCGGATCACTTCGGCCAAGAGATGCGCAGGGCCCTCGATCAAGGGATAATGCCGCGCGACGGTATANTCATAGAGCGCTTTCAGCCCCTCGACGTCGCGTCGTGCCGCGAAATATTGGAAGGTGCCGACGCGCAGGTGGCTGGCCGCAACCCGTGTCAGCACCGCGCCGGGCAATCCACCGGCCTCGCGGTAGACTGGTTCGCCNGTCTCGACGGCAGCGAGNGCGCGCGTCGTGGGCAATCCAAGGGCGTGCATCGCNTCGGACACCAGATATTCGCGCAGGACCGGACCGAGCCAGGCGCGCCCGTCACCCATTCTGCTATAGGGGGTGGGNCCCGAGCCTTTGAGTTGAATGTCCCGNCGTTGTCCGGTCCGGTCAATCACCTCGCCCAANAGCAGGGCACGTCCATCGCCCAACTGTGGAGAAAAGCCGCCGAATTGATGCCCCGCATANACCTGCGCCAGAGGTGCGGCCCCTTGGGGCACGTCATTGCCCGAGAACGTCCGTGCGAGATCGGCNTCGGGNGTATCTGGAATACCAAGCTCCGACGCCAGTTCCCGGTTGAACTGGATCAGGCGTGGGGCGCGCACGGCTAGGGCCGATTGCCGGGTGTAGAACCGCGCTGGCAATTGCGCATAGCTGTTTTGGAACGGAATCTCGAGTGTCATTCAGGTTACCTAGGGTCAAGCGGGGGAAAAGTCTACATTTCCCGCGTCAGAAGGCTGTACGCGTCACGCGGCAGAAACCTGAGTTTCTGATAAAGCTTTAACGCCTTCTCGTTGTCACGCCGCACCTCAAGATGCAATGCCTTCAATCCAGCACCGGCAAGGGCCTTGGGAAGGCTGATCATGACCTCGGTGCCGATGCCGCGCCCGCGCACGCCCGGACGGATGTAGAATTCATCAACGTAGCCATCAAGTCCNCCAAATTCCACCGACCAGCCAAAACTCAAGACAATATAGCCGATGGGGGCGCGTCCGGGGCCAATGAGATAGACCACGCCATGCGGGCTGCCTTCGAGCATTGGCAAAAGTGCTGCGCGTCGCGTCGCGTCAGCCTGTGAGATGCCCGCCTCGTCATGAAAGGCGGCCACCAGCGGCAAAAGTCGGTCCAGATCGTCGGGCCGTGCGAGAGTTAGGGCGGTCATAGCCGGGCCAGCCTTTCGGTGAGCAGGTCAAAGAAGGCCTGTGCGTTGATATCGTGGACGAAGGTTGCATTGGCGGGTCTTCCGGTCACGCCCCACCAATCCACCACCGTCATACCCATCGTCAATTCCGATTGTGTTTCGATTTCGACATTCACCTTGCGCGCCTTGAAAAGGTCAGGCCGCAGGAGCCAGCAGATTGTGCACGGATCATGCAGCGGAGCACCGTCCGCGCCATGGCGTTCCGGATGATATCGCTCGAAAAAGCCGGTCAAGGCAGCAACAGCGCGACCAACCCGTGATCCAATGCCGCGAAACGCTGCGTTGCGGGCGGGTGTGACCAGCGCCTTGTGCGTGACATCGAGGGGCAGCATGGTCAGGGGCACGCCTGAGGCCAGGACACGGGCAGCCGCCTCGGGATCGACATGAATGTTGAACTCTGCCGCCGGGGTCACATTGCCATGCGCTGCATGGGCGCCTCCCATCAGCACGATCTCTTGCACCCGCGCGACGATGTCGGGCGCCTTGGCAAAGGCCGTGGCAATATTGGTGAGCGGTCCGATGGGCACCAGCGTCACTGTACCCGGTGGCCTCTCGCGCAGCGTGTCGATGATGAAATCAATGGCATTCCGGTCCTGCACGGGGATCTGAGGGTCAGGAAGGTCCGGGCCATCGAGGCCTGAGCGGCCGTGCACATGCTCTGCCGTTACCAGATCGCGGCCAAGTGGGCGGTCGCATCCCGCAAAGACAGGCAGATCGGGACATCCGGCCAATTCGCAGATCATGCGTGCATTGCGGGTCGTCTGCGCAAGTGGCACATTGCCTGCCACGCAGGTGAGGCCCAGCACATGAAGCGTCTCGGGACAGGCCAGCGCCAAGAGGATCGCCACCGCGTCATCCTGTCCGGGATCGGTGTCGATGATGATCTGCCGTGCCGTCATGCCTGTCTCCGTCGCGCCGNGCGAACCATGCGGCGGATGCGTCCAAATGTCCACCAAGACTGTCAGGGGACTGCGGCGGGTCGCCGATCCGAATCAATCGGTCTCGAGAGAGATGCCGCGCCGCAGCAATTCAACGCATCCNGCAAACCGGCCCCATTGAGCCGCGAAGACCACGTGAAAATCCGTGCGACTGGCAAAAAATCGCATAGATTTCCGCCTCTTGACCCGGCTTTCTGTTTGGGTTTCGCGGCATTCTGGCTATAGTCCCCTGCAACTGCCACAAAGTTACAAACAATAAGGCCGGGGGAGAGACCACCGATGATCCGATCGGAACTGATCCAGAAAATCGCTGACGAAAATCCGCATCTNTATCAGCGCGACGTCGAGCGTATCGTCAATACCATCTTCAACGAGATCACCGACGCGCTTGCCGAAGGCAATCGGGTCGAGTTGCGCGGGTTTGGTGCGTTCTCGGTGAAAAAGCGGGATGCGCGCACGGGTCGCAATCCACGCACCGGCGAAAGCGTGCATGTTGAGGAGAAATACGTGCCCTTCTTCAAGACGGGCAAGCTCTTGCGTGACCGGCTCAACGGAAAGTAACTCATGCGCTATATCCGCTATGCCTCGATTGCCATCTTTGCCCTAGCGCTTGTGCTGATTGCATTGGCCAATCGCGGGGTCGTGACCCTGCGGGTGCTGCCTGACGAGTTGGCAGGCTTTGCCGCGCTNAACCCAACCTATGATGTGCCGCTCTTTATCGTGATATTCGGTGGCATTCTCATGGGNTTGATCGTCGGGTTCATCTGGGAATGGATTCGCGAGGCTGGGGAACGGGCGGCAGCGGCGCGGCAGGCGCGCGAGTTGGCAAGCCTGAGAGCCGAGGTCAAGCGTCTCAAGGGTGAGCGGCATCAGGGCAAGGATGAAGTTCTGGCGCTCTTGGATCAAGCAAGCTAAACCGCGCGCATGACCAGAGATATTCGTGTCAAGATTTGCGGCCTGACCGCCGCCACCGACGTGTCTGCGGCAGTGGCTGCCGGTGCCGCCTATGTCGGGTTCGTTTTCTTTGAGAAATCGCCGCGTCATGTGACCTGTGCGCAGGCGCGTGGTCTCGCGCTTGACGTGCCTTTGGGCGTTGCCAAGGTGGCGCTGACAGTGGATGCAGATAACGCGGCGCTGGATGCTTTGACGGAGCTCGTCCCTCTCGATTTCCTGCAATTGCATGGGAACGAGAGCCCGGCGCGGGTGGCCGAGGTCAAGGCGCGGTACGGCCTGCCGGTGATCAAGGCCATCGGGATCGCCGAAGCGNCCGATCTCGCGCAGATCGACGTTTATAGCGGCGTGGCCGCTCAGCTTTTGATCGACGCCAAGCCACCACCGGGGGCGACACGACCGGGCGGCAATGCGCTGGCCTTTGACTGGGGGTTGATCGCGGGGCGTGACTGGTCCTTGCCTTGGCTCTTGGCGGGGGGGCTGACCCCCGAGAACGTGGCCGAGGCGGTGGCGCGCACGGGCGCGCGGCAACTCGATGTCTCGACCGGGGTCGAGGTTGCGCCGGGGATCAAGGATGCGGGTCTGATCCGCGCCTTTATTGACAACGCCCAAGGCTAGGTCATGCTGGCCCCGCAAGAGGAGGCCGAGATGATGGACGATCTGAGCGACGTTTACGGTGCCAAGACGCCTGAGCAATCCCGCGCGATCTATAACGATTGGGCGCAGAGCTATGACGCAGATAATCTGGCGCGTGGGTTTCGGCTTCCTGCCCTTGGGGCCGCTATGTTTGCACGCTTTGTGGGCCGGAGCGACGGGCCGGTGCTGGATGCCGCCTGTGGCACCGGGCTGGTGGGCGAGAGCCTGCGGATTCTGGGGTATGGCCCGATCACCGGCTGTGACCTCTCGCCCGGCATGCTGGCGGCGGCGCAGGCAACGGGGCAATATGCCGATCTGGTCGAGGCGGAGATGGGCAGCGGTCTGCCCTTTGCCGATGACAGCTTTGCTGGCTTTGTCTGCGTGGGTGCCTTTGGCCCCGGTCATGCCCCGGCTGAGAGCCTCATTCATCTGGCCCGCGTGACGCGGCCCGGAGGGATTGGTGTGTTCAACGTCTTGGAGGCCACATGGAAGGCGCAGGGGTTTCAATCGGTGCTGGAATCGCTGGTGGACAGTGGCCAGATCCATATCGCGCAGCGCTCTGAGCCGTTTTTGCCCTTTCTGTTGGCCGAACCGGACCTCTGGTCGCGGCTCTATGTGATCCGTCGGCTCTGAACGCCCCGCTTTTCGCTGGAAAATCCCCCGCGCGTCCCATATTCAACCTCAGACTTTCCCGAATGACAAAGGCCAGAGACAATGAATGATCTCTTCAACAGCTTTATGACCGGTCCTGATGAAAAAGGCCGGTTCGGCGATTTCGGCGGGCGGTTCGTATCGGAAACCCTGATGCCGCTCATTCTGGAACTGGAACAGCAGTATGAGCACGCCAAGACCGATCAGAGCTTCTGGGATGAGATGCATGATCTGTGGACGCATTACGTGGGCCGCCCTTCGCCGCTCTATTATGCCGACCGGCTGACGCAGCATCTGGGCGGGGCCAAAATCTATCTCAAACGGGATGAGTTGAACCACACGGGCGCACACAAGATCAACAATGTGCTGGGCCAGATCATCCTTGCGCGCCGCATGGGCAAGAAGCGGATCATCGCGGAAACCGGCGCGGGGCAGCATGGGGTGGCGACGGCCACGGTCTGCGCCAAGTTCGGGCTGCAATGCGTCGTCTATATGGGCGCGCATGATGTCGAGCGGCAATCACCCAATGTGTTTCGCATGCGGCTCTTGGGGGCAGAGGTGGTGCCGGTGACCAGTGGCCGGGGCACGCTCAAGGACGCGATGAATGACGCGCTGCGCGATTGGGTCACGAATGTGCGCGACACGTTCTATTGCATCGGCACGGTGGCGGGGCCGCATCCCTATCCGGCGATGGTGCGCGATTTCCAGTCGATCATCGGCAAGGAAACCAAAGAACAGATGCAGGCCGCTGAAGGGCGTTTGCCCGACACGCTGGTTGCCGCGATTGGCGGTGGATCGAACGCGATGGGGCTGTTTTACCCGTTCCTTGATGATCCGACCGTNAATATTATCGGGGTCGAGGCCGGGGGCCATGGCGTGGACGACCGGATGGAGCATTGCGCNAGCCTGACTGGCGGGCGGCCCGGTGTGCTNCATGGCAATCGCACGTATCTCTTGCAGGATGCTGATGGGCAGATNCTGGAGGGGCATTCGATCTCGGCCGGGCTCGATTATCCGGGGATTGGGCCTGAGCATAGCTGGCTGCATGAAACGGGCCGCGCCAAATATGTCTCGATCACCGATGTCGAGGCGCTGGAGGCATTCCAGCTCTGCTGTGCGCAGGAGGGGATCATCCCGGCGCTGGAACCCAGCCACGCCCTTGCCCATGTGATGAAGATCGCGCCGACGCTGCCACACGATCACCTGCTGGTCATGAACATGTGTGGTCGTGGCGACAAGGACATCTTTACCGTCGCCAAGCATCTGGGGTTCGATATCAAGACCAGTTGAGCCTGACAGGGCGGGCAAGTCCCGCCTTTATCAGATCTTGAAAGCATCATCCACCGGCACCTGAAGGGCCGTGGCGAGGGCATTGGTCTGACTGGCCATGCCGATCACCGACAAGAGTTCACCGTGCTGTGCGGGTGTCATCCCCTTGGCGCGCGCCGCTGCGGTGTGGGAATGAGCGCAGTATTCGCAGCCATTGGCGACCGAAACGGCGATATAAATCAATTCCTTGGTCAGCGGATCAAGGGTGCCGGGGCCCATCACNGATTTGAGCCGTTCCCATGTTGCGAGCAGGAGGGCCGGGTCATGCGCGAGGGCCCGCCAGAAATTATTGATGAAATCGCTGCCCCGCGTGGCGCGGATGTCGTCAAAGACGGCGCGCACTTCGGGGCTGGCTTCGACATCGCTGATCAGGGTTACAGTGGCCATCCTGTCAGCTCTCGGGGGCGGCGTTTTGTTGCAGCGCCTCCAGTGGCACGATCTCGAGGGCGCGCACATGGGTGGCGTCGAGCCGCACCATCGGTGCGCAACCCTCGTCATGGGCCTGAAGAAAGCGCGCGGCGCAGAGGCACCATTGATCGCCCGGTTTCAGACCGGGAAACTGGAATTCAGGGCGGGGGGTGCTGAGATCATTGCCGACATATTTGGAAAAGGCCAGAAATTCGGCGGTCATCAGGGCGCAGACCGTGTGGCTGCCGTGATCCTCGGCGCAGGTGTTGCAGTGGCCGTCACGGAAGTAGCCGGTCAGCGGCGCGGAGGAGCACGGCTCCAGCGCCTCGCCCAGAACATTGCGGGCTTCATCCATGATCGTCATTGACTTGATCCTTTCATTCCTNGGCTGAGAGTGGCGGGTTTCTGGCGTCGTTACAAGCGGTTGTCAGGCGCGCTCCTCCGCTTTGGCCTGATCCCAGAGTGTATCCATCTCAGCCAGATCCGACTCGGGTGGGGTTTTGCCGCGTTCGGCCAAAAGCGCTTCGATCCGCTCGAATCGGCGGGTGAATTTGGCGTTGGCGCGNCGCAGGGCGGTTTCGGGACAGANCTTCATATGCCGCGCGAGATTGGCCATNACAAAGAGAAGGTCGCCNNACTCCTCTTCNACTGCGTCCTGGGTCAACTCGGTTGCAGCTTCATGCAATTCATCAACTTCTTCTCGTATCTTATTGAGAACATGGGAAGAGTCCGGCCAATCAAANCCCACACGCGCGGCGCGTTTCTGGAGTTTGACGGCGCGCAGGAGCGCAGGCAGGCCAAGGGCCACACCGTCCAGTGTGCCGGTCTTGGCCTCGGCGGCGCGTTCGGCGGCCTTGACCACCTCCCAGTCGCGGGTCTGTTGTTCGGCGGTTTTGTCGCGACTCTCAACGCCAAAGACATGTGGGTGACGTGCGACCATCTTGTCGGAAATGGCATTGGCCACGTCCATCACGTCAAACAGGCCACGATCCTGCGCAATTTGGGCATGAAACACCACCTGCAAGAGAAGATCCCCCAATTCACCACGTAGATCCTGCCAATTTTCCTGTTCGATGGCATCCGCAACTTCGTAAGCCTCCTCAATGGTATAGGGGGCGATGCTGGCGAAATCCTGCTCGACATCCCACGGGCATCCGGTGTCAGGATCACGCAGGCGGGCCATGATGGCGATGAGGCGGGGCAATCCGCCGCGGGGATCGTGGATGAGCGTATCGTCAGGCATTGCAGCGGCCTCGTCTTTGGGGTTGAGTGGACCCTGACGCGAGAATGAAGGGATGTCCAGAGATGGCCGTGATCAACCGAATTGCNGGATTCTCAGAGGAAATGACGGCNTGGCGNAGGCATCTGCATGCCAATCCCGAATTGGGGTTCGATTGCCACCAAACGGCGGCCTTTGTGGTCGAGCGATTGCGTGACTTCGGCATCACGCAGATCGAGACCGGCGTGGCGACCAGTGGGGTTGTCGCGGTGATCGAGGGCCAAGGCGAGGGGCCGTGCATCGGGCTGCGCGCCGATATGGACGCGCTGCCGATGACCGAAGTCACCGGGCTCGATTATGCCAGCCAGACCCCCGGCAAGATGCATGCCTGCGGCCACGACGGGCATACGACGATGCTGCTTGGCGCGGCTAAGTACCTTGCAGAGACACGGAATTTTGCCGGTAAAGTGGTGCTGATCTTTCAACCTGCCGAAGAGGGTCCGGGCGGGGGACGCATCATGGTCGAAGAGGGCGCGCTGAGCCGCTATGGTGTGGAGCAGGTCTATGCGCTCCATACCCTGCCGGGGGTGGCTGCGGGCACGTTCGAGACCACGCCGGGGCCGATCATGGCGGCGGTGGATACGCTGCATATCGACGTGATCGGGCGCGGTGGGCATGGCGCCATGCCGCATGAGACACGCGATCCGGTGGTGGCGGCCGTGGCCATTGTGCAGGGCATCCAAACGATTGTCAGCCGCAACCGTAACCCCTTGGATGATCTGGTTATTTCGGTGACGCAGATCCATACCGGCACGGTCGATAACGTCATCCCCGAGAACGCCTATATCAACGCCACCATCCGGACATTCACGCCAGAGGTGCAGGAAATGGTGCATCGCCGGTTGCGGGAGGTTACAGAGGGCGTGGCCGTTGGATATGGCGTGCGGGCGGAGGTGCGGATTGATCTGGGATACCCCGCCACCTACAATGACGCAGAGAAAACCGCCTTTGCCGCAGAAGTCGCGCGGGAGGTTGTGGGCGAAGGATTGGTCATCGCGGATCGCCCGCGTGAAATGGGGGCCGAGGATTTTTCCTATATGCTGCAAGAGCTTCCGGGGTCTTATCTGTTTCTTGGGCAAGGTGTAGGGCCGGGGCTGCACCATCCCGGGTTCAATTTCAACGATGCGGTGGCCCCGGTGGGTGCCTCGTTCTTTGCGCGGCTGGTCGAGCGCGCGCAGCCTCTTGGCTGAAGGAGACAAGCCATGGCACTGGAAGATGCGAAAACACAGATAGATCAGGCGTTTACGCGTGAAACATCACGTGGATTGAGCTTTGAGAATGCCTTTGGTGGGGCGCTGTCCTTTGCGCGCCGTCGCTATACCAAGGATCTGACGGATGTCGATGTGGCGATCACCGGGGTGCCGTTTGACCAATCCGTGACCAACCGGACAGGCACCCGCATGGGGCCGCGCGCGGTGCGCGAGGCCAGCGCATTACAGGTTTATGATCCGCCCTATGGCTGGGATGGCTATGATCCGCTGTCGCATTTGAGTATCGCCGACTATGGAGATTTAGCGTTTGATTACGCACATGTAGCGGCCTTTCCTCATGCACTCTATGCGCATGCCAAGGGCATTCTGGACGCGGGTGCTGCCTGTTTTGCAATTGGTGGAGATCACTATATCACCCTGCCGCTGTTGCAAGCGCATGCCGAGAAATACGGACCACTGGCAGTGATCCATTTCGATGCGCATTCAGACACTTGGGCGGATGATGACCTGACGCGGATCGACCATGGCACGATGATGTACAAGGCCGTGAAGCAGGGATTCGTCGATGCGACGCGCTCTGTTCAGGTGGGTATTCGCACGACAAATCCGGACACGATGGGGTTTTCCACACTGGATGCGCGGCAGGTGCATCTGGAGGGGCCGGTGGAAATAGCTCGCAAGATCAAAGAGATCGTGGGCGATGCTCAGGTGTATATGACGTTTGATATCGACGCGCTGGACCCGGCCTTTGCGCCCGGCACCGGAACGCCGGTCTGGGGGGGGCTGAGCTCGGCGCAGGCGGCGATCATTCTGCGGGATCTGGCGGGGATCAATCTGGTGGGGGGAGATATGGTCGAGGTGTCGCCGCCCTATGATACCACAGGCGCCACGGCCATCGCTGGGGCGCATGTGATCATGGAAATGCTGTGCCTCTGGGGTTGGACCCGGAGAGGCTGAGCCGTACGGTTGTGCGGTCAAACCGTACGGGTCTGCCGATGCATGTCAGGCTGTCTGCAACGGGACGAAGCGCCACGCCTTGCCCATCTCGACGATCCGGCCGAGACCCGGAAAGGGGAAGTGGTATCCGGCGACGAGCGTGCCGGCATCTGCCGCCTGCTGAAAAAGTCTGCGCCGGGTCGCGGCGGCGGTGTCGGGGTGCATCTCGACGGCCAAGGCCCAATCCGGTTCCTCCGGGCCAACGAGGTGATGCAGCGCCGCATCCATCAGGTGCAGCAAGGAAGCATCGCCGCTCTTGAGGTGAAAGACGTGATGTCCGATGGTATGCCCCGGCGCGGCGAGCGCCGTGATGCCCGGCGCGAGGATCTCGCCATCGCCATAGGTGCGGATCAGCCCTTGCAGGGGGCCGAGTTTGGCCCTGCCGATCGCGATCATGGTGTTGAGAAAGCTTTCCTCGCTCCCCGGCGTCTGGGTCCAGAATTCCAGCTCTTCCGCCGGGACGTGGTAGGTGGCGTTGGAAAGCAGGGCCTGCCATCAAGAGAGCAGCCGCCGATATGGTCCGGGTGGCCATGGCTGATGACAACGTCGGTGATCTCGTCCGGAGAGACGCCGAAGGCGGCCAGACCGGCGGTCAGGCGGCCATTGTCGGGCGTATTGCCCGGAAAGGTGACATCACCCATGCCGGTGTCGAGCAGCACCTTGCGGTCCGCTGTCTCGACCAGTGTGATCTGCATGTTGGCGCTGACCGTTTCGGTGGGCAAATGGTAGCGGGCGAGAAAGGTGGCGATGCTGTCGGGGGGCTGGTTCGTGGCGAACATTGCGGCCGGAAAGGTGAAGCGGGCATCGTCGATCACGGTCACGGTCATGGACCCGAGCGTGAAGCGATGCACCGCCCGCAGCGGCATCAGCGCGGTGCTGGCGCTGCCCTGGTCGGGGGTGAGGACTGTGGCGGCGGCCCCGAGCGCCAAGGCGCCGCCCAGAATCTGGCGGCGCGTGGGGGTGAAATCTGACATGCTGTCTCCTTGTGGGCTGGTCAGTGTGATGCAGCGCAAAATGGGAGTTGAGGGTCAGATCAGCCAGAGTTGCGCGTTCAGGATTATTGATCCTGCGTTCGCATTCCTCGATCCGGGCCTTGTCGCAGGCTGTCGGGCCCGGCAAGACTGGTCCTGCATCCACGCCATGGAGAGGCACGAAGATGAGCGCAAGCGATGATGCCCTGAGCGATGTCCTGCGGATGGTCCGCTTGCGGGCCTGCATCTATTTCATCAAGAACATGGCCCCCGGCTGGGGGCTGGATATGCCCGCCAGCGCGCATGGTCCGCTCCATATGGTGCTGGAGGGGCGGGCGGTGCTGCGTGTCTGGGGGCGTGATCTGGTGCTTGAGGCGGGGGATGCGGTGCTCTTGCCGCGCGGTGCGCCGCATGAGATGCGCGATACGTCCGCGGCGCGGGTTGCGCCAGGGCTGCAAGCCATGCAAGCGCTGTCTTCAGAAGCGGGCGAAGGGCCCCGCCAGGGCGGGGCAAGGATGCTCTGCGGACATTTCGAATGGGATGGCACGCTGGATCACCCGCTGTTCGCGGAATTGCCGGAATTGATCGTGGTGCGGGATGTGTTCAACCGCGACGGGGCGGCGCTGTTTCGGACGGTGGTCGATCTTATCACCAGTGAGCAGACCGGCGAGGCCCCCGGCGCGCGGGCGGTGGCGGACCGGATGGCCGAGGTGCTGTTCGTGAGCCTGTTGCGCGCATGGCTGGCCGCGCATGAGCCGGTTCAGGGGGTTTTGGCCACGATGCGGGATAGCCGACTCAGCCGGGCCCTGTGTTACATGCACGCGCATCACGCAGAGCCGGTCGATCTGAGCCGCCTGTCCCAAGAGGCGGGCATGTCGCGCACCGCATTCGCCACCAGGTTTCACGAGGTCATGGGGCTGCCGCCGGCCAGCTATCTGACCGAATGGCGCATGTTGCAGGCGCGTAGGATGCTGACCCGCAGCGAGCGGTCGATTTCCGAGATCACCGATGCCGTGGGCTATGGCTCGGACGCGGCCTTTGTGCGGGCGTTCAAGCGCCGGTTCGGCCAGACCCCCGCGCGCCTGCGGCGCATGGGGGCGGCCTAGGGCTGGTACGTGCCGCCCGTTTGGGGCAGATCAGGCGTTGGCTTCGCGGATCTTCTCGGCGGCGTCCTTGTCATAGGTGATGCCGGAGGTCTCGAAGAGCTGGTCCAGCTCGCCCGAGAGAGTCATCTCGGTGATGATGTCGCAGCCGCCTACGAACTCACCCTTAACGTAGAGTTGAGGGATGGTGGGCCAGTCGGAATAGTCCTTGATGCCCTGACGGACGTCTTCGTCGGCAAGGACGTTCACGTCCTTGAAGTCGACGCCCATGTA
>JGI25321J50212_10002989_pt1 | contig 12152 bp, 13 predicted proteins | sample AutmiccommuBRH23_FD_50212 | JGI IMG/M metagenome (IMG submission 50212)
GTTCGAGCGAGGGGCGGGGCCAGGGGAGCTGGTTCCGCCCCTCGCGACACTCTCCGCGCGCCTCCCGCCTAGCCCGGACAGATCGCCCGTACATGCGCGCCCGAACTGGTGGCGGTCGGCATCCATCGGCCGCCCACCAGCGGCCGCAACCGACTGACCACACCACGAGAGGGGTCCACCTTCATCCGTCGCAAGGGGGTCCGTTTTCGGCCGTCGTTGACAACCGCCCGCGAGGAGCACACGCGCTCACGCATGGTCCTACGTCAGTTCCGCGATCACGACACCCCGGCGCGCCGTTCCGATCGCCGCTAGGTGCAGCGGCATCGGATGCGACACGAACTGTGAAGGTGTGTGAACGGCCGCTGCCATATGGCACCTCGTCATGCTCTCCGACGTAGAGCAACGGCGACCCGATGCGTCAGTTGCCAGTACGTGAGGCAGAAGCCACCGCTAGCGCCGGAGCGCTCCAGCGACGTCCGGTCATGTGGCCGCGTTTCGCGCGCCTCGCGAAGGCGATGAGCCGTGACGGTGTGCGGTTCCTCGCCCGCACCGGCGAGCTCGCGCTCCCGCAGGCCAGTTCGTCGCATAGCTAGTCGCGGGTCCAGGCTGCTCCATCGTGTCGACAGTAGCCGGGTTACCGCGGCCGTCCCCACGCTGGGCGTCGGTACGCGGCAGTGCAAGAAGCCGAGGGTGGGCACACGTAGCCTCGACTGCAAGTCGAGCGCGCCCGAGGAGGCAGCCGTGTTCCCACCACCAACCGGATCCGTGCCGAGCGTCGAGCAGGTGCGAGAGCTTGATGACTCCTTCTTCGCTTCCGATCCGCTTGGCTACTTCCATGCCCGCATCGAGTCGCTCATCGCCTACGCCCAGGGAGCCGTGGCCGACTACGGGACCGGCCTTGGTGACGACTACGCGCGGCACCTCGGACGCCAACCACACGTCATGGGGGCCCCGCCAGCCGGCGCGCGGGAACTGCAGGTCGTCGTGGATGCCCTCTCGTTGCGCCAGCACGCAGCCGAGTCCCTGATCCGGCTCTGGCTAGCGGTCATGCAGACCCGAGCCACCACCCCTGGCACCGTGAGCGTCTGGGTCACGATGGCCGACGGCAAGAGGTCAATGATCGAAGTGCTGAAGGAGATCGCGAAGACCGATGGTGCGGACGACCCCGAGGTTGTGCTGGCCCTGCTGCTGCCCCGTGGGCTTGGAGGGGAGTTCCGCACGAACGCGAGACTCCGTCAGGCTATGTCTGTGGCCGAGGAGTGGCTAGTACACGCCGAGACTCTCCTGCTGCGCCAGGACATCAACGCGAGCGCCGCACACAACAAGGCCAAGCACGGGCTCGCCATCCGCGCCCGATCCGACCTGCGCGTGGACTTCGTGACGGGCCCTCTGCCATCGCGGGACGGAACCCTTCCCGTCAGCGCGATGCAGAACTCGGTTCCGATCTTCGACCGTCCGGTGCTTGAGTACGTCGCCCGGCCGCCCAGCAAGGGCAAGCCCGGCTCAGGCCTCGAGCTGACCCAGCTGCGACTCGACGCGGCGACACTGCTGGCTGAGACCACGATGCTCGCCACCGTCCACGCCGCCGTGTTCCACGTTGCCGCCGCCCGTCACGCCGAGTGGAGCCCGACGACCGGCGCCATCAGCCCGTATCCGACCCTGCCGTTGGGGCCTAGCCCAACTCAGTTGCTCGGGAAGGCGGTGACCGGGATGCGCTACCCCATCACCCACCTGCCTGACGGGACGACTACGACGAGGAGCCGAGGGATCGGCTTCAACCACGGCGTGTTCTTGCCGTTTGAGTTCGATGACGGAGTTCACGAGTCCGTCACGCTCGCTGACGGCTAGCGGGATCGCGGAGGCCGCGCGGCTCACGAGCGGGCTCCAGAACTCAACAGGGGCAACGTGGTGCCGCGGTGTTGGGTCCCGGCCGATCGGACTCGGACTGACGAGTTCGTCTCCGAGCGAGCCGCCCGCGGATGCGACCAACTTCCTGGGTGAGGTACTGGATAGCACCCATCCCGAGCAGCGGGCCGGCTCTGACCCCTTCGAAGCCGGTGGACCTCCGCTTCAGACTCAAGGAGCGTTCTGTCGCAGTACGCACATCACCCGCGACCGTTCACCGCGACGACGTAGGTGACGATCACAGCCGCCCATGTGCCGGCCATCGCCAGCCACGTGCCGACGTTCGCCGCTACAGCCCAACGGCGAGCGCTCGTGGCCGCCGTCCGCTGAGCCGCCGCCTCCACCTCGGCCAGAACCCGGTGCCGCTCCGCGACGTCCCTGTGCTCGGCGGCCACACGGACCATCTCCGACATCCGCTCGCTCATGTCAACGATCGCGTCGAGGGTGCGCTGCGGGGTGTCGTCGACCTCGAACCCGTCCGTGTCGAACACGGGCGCCTCTGGCAGTTCCGGCATCTGCGCCCTGGTCCGCAGGCCCTTCAGGAGGTCGTCCATAGCGGGGCGCTGGTCGGCGGGCGCCGTCGGCATCACGCTCTTGAAGATTTCCTCGAGATTGGGGCGCATCGCGGCCGAGAGGTTCTCCCCGATGCGGCGAAACTGGTCGCCATACAGGTTGGCAAGGATGGGCTTCAGTGTCTCCGCGATGTGCGCTTGTGCTGCAATCGCGGCCTCGTGGTCGGGGTGGCCCGGGTCGCCTGCTGCCCGCTCGGACTCCTCTAGCGTCAGGTCCATGCCTCGGTCAACGAGCGGGTCGCCCGTGAGTTCGCGCTCCACGTCGTCGAGGTTGAACACGTTCTCCCGCGCCCCGTCACCGTCACCGGACTCCACGTCCCCAGTCGGGTCGTCTTCCCGCTTGCCCATGGCGGAATCATGCCGCACGAGTCCGACACGTGCGGCACATGGAGCCGGCCGGATCCCCGCCAACCGCTCAAGCCGCACTGAGGGCGGTGTCCGTGCAGTAGGGACACATCCAGTCAGAGGGCTCGGGTAGGCAGCACGGCGGACCCAGAGAGCGCGTGTCGCGACCCCGCTTGCGCCGCCTTGCGTGCCGCGGGGGCTGCGAACGCCACGACTACTCGCCGAGAGCGCCACAGGCGGAACTCGGTGCCGTTGGTGTGCAGGAGGTTCGGGAGCTTGCGCAGTCGTTGCCACTGGCGGAAGTTGTGTGTGCTCGCTCCGTAGCTCGCCGGATCGAGTGAGGTCCCCGGCGCCTTGAGTTCCACATGGCCGGTGATCAGACCGCCGACACGGATGGCGAAGTCGGGACGGACCGAACCGTCGAGCTCCGAGACCTCGTCATGGGGCACTACGACGTCGCCTGAGGCGATAGTCGCGATCCGGGGCTCACTCCGGTGGCCAACTGCCGTTGTCCAGGACCGCACCGCGTTGAGCCACCGTCGAGCGACCGGGCTTGGGCCCCGGCAAGCCGCGCCGACGGTCTGTGCCATGACCACACAACCGATGCCGGCTCCGCCGGTGTGCCCGTGCAAGCACCCGACGGACGATCACGTGCTCGCGATCGTCCCAACGACTCACCCCGCCCCGATGGGGGTCATGTACTGCCCGGTTCCCGGGTGCGCCTGCGCCAACACGTGGCGCGCAGGCACGCGACCATCCACCCAAGAGGAGATTGCCCAGACGAGGGTGCTGATACGTGAGGCGCTGGCCCGCGACGGCATCCAGGTCCCCGAGATTCTCCGCTGAACCCCAGGAGGGGGCCCGCTCATCGGGCCCCCTCCAACCACGTCCGCTGGCTTCGAGCCAAGACGCTCCCACGCACGCTCCCTGGGGCCCGGCGCCCGATTGGGGCTGGTCGGCGGTGCTGGTGTGCCTGACCGTGGCGCGCAAGGCGTGACGTCGCGCTTTGACGGCCCGACGGCAGGTCCCGCCGTTGCGCGGCAGTCGTCGTCATCGCAGGTGGGAGTGGGTCTGGGCCTGAGGAATCTCCAGTTGGTGTTTCCCCAGCGCCGCATGTAGTGGCCCCATTGCCGTGGTTGCCCTTGCGAGCACTGTCTGTCGTGGCACGAGACGACGACAGTGAGGAGAGTGCCATGACAGAGACGGTGGGACCCGCCGAGATGCGGGTGTTGATCTACGCACGGGCGGCTAGGTCGGGGGACGGCCTGGCGCGCCAGGTGCAGGCACTGCGCGCCTACGCGACGGACCAAGGCTGGGGCGTGGCCGGCAACGTAGCGGAGGTCGAGCCCTGGGGGCCAAGCCCGGCCGCGCTCGATGCACTGCGCGCCGCCCCGGTGGTGCTCGTGCAGGACCTGTCTCGGTTGGGGCGGGACATCGAGGCCGCCCTGTCCGCGTACGAAGCGCTCGCCGCGGCAGGGGTTCGCGTGCTGCTCGCCGGCGGGGGGCGAGCGACAGTGAACCCGACCCTGGACGCCATGAATCGAGCCCTGACCGCGGTGATGGTGGAGCACGCACGCCAGCAACACAGCATGCGGGTGGGTCACGGACTGGCGCGCAGGCGGGAGGCGCGCGCATGAGCATCCGATCGGACACCTTCATCCCACTGGCTCAGCTGGCCGCTCACCTGGGTCGCCAGCTGCGCATCGCGCTCCTGGAGCGCCGCAGCAAGCATGACGAGGACACCAAGTCGCTGCAGGTCCAGCACGATGCCCTGCTGCGGTTCCTCGCGACACTGCCCGCGGGCAGCTACGTGTGCGACATGCGCCTGGCCGAGGACGGCGGCGACGTCTACCGGCAGGTCGTATCCGCATGGAAGGGCGACGGCAAGCACAAGCTCCTGCGCCGGGTCCTTGCCGACCTGTCGGAGTACGACGTCGTCCTCGTCCATCGGATGGATCGCTTCGGGCGCAACGTCGTCGCGGTGCTGACCGCGTTGGACGACATGGCCCAGGCCGGGGTCCGCCTCTACAGCGTGGAGCAGGGTCTGGACACCGCCGACCCCAAGCAGCAATTCAACACCGGCCTGTACGCCCTGCTCGCCCAGCAGTCCTCCGACCTGACGAGTACCCGCATCCGGGAGAACAAGACGCGAGCCAAGGAACTCGGCGGATGGCGCGGGGGAGCCATCACCTTCGGGTACCGCAAGGCCATGACCACCGGCCCGGACGGCGAACCCGTCCCGGTGCGTGACGCGGCCGGCTACAAGACCCTGGAACTCGACCCGGCCGAGGCGCCGCACCTGCTCGCCGTCATCGACAAGGTCGTCGACCACGGCTGGTCTGTCGCCGCCGCCGTCCGCTGGCTGAACGAACAGGGCGTGCGATCTCCGCGCGGAACACGGACCACGGTAGACGGTTCGCGCGAGCCGATCGCCTGGTCGGTGACCGGGCTCAAGCGGGTGCTGACCAACCCCATGCTGATGGGCTATGACGTCGTCGGCGTCGGCAAGCACCGCTTCCAGATCCTCGAGGTCGACGGCCACCTACACCGCCCCCACCCACCCCTGATCACCGACCCGCGATGGCACAAGCTGCAGATCGCGCTGGGCTCCCGCACGGTGCCGCGACGCCCGGCGACCGAGTCCCTGCTGGCCGGGCTCGTGACCTGCGGCGCCCACCGGGGCGACAACACGGTGTGCGGGCGGCGCATGCACGGCCCGGGGACCATCACCTCGGACTCGGCCTCATACGCCTGCCGCACCTCGAACACCCTGCCGCTCGGCGACCCGCGGCGCTGCACCGGAAACTCCATCAGTGCTCGCGGGCTGCACCGGCTGGTCGAGACAACGGTGCTGGCCATCGCCGCGGACCCCCGCTGGCAGGAAGGTCTGCGCACCGCCTACCGGCAGGCACGAGCCGAGGCCGCCACGGCCCAGGCCACAGACCTGGGCGCCGAGCTCGCCGAACTGCAGCGACGGATGACCGACCTGCGCGAGGAACGCAACAGCGCGAAGTCCAACAGCAGGCGCACCCAGGTGACCCACGACATCGACGCGCTCGACGCGCGCATTGCCGAACTCGAGCAGCTCGGGCAGACGCCCGACCTCGCCGACGACGTCGAGATCGACTTCCACGCCCGCTGGCAGACCATGGACCAGTCCGAACGGCGCGCCGTGATCGCCGACCTGATCGAACGCATCGACGTCGACACCTCCGGCGGCCGAGGCCGCGCCTTCGACCCCACCCGGGTCCGGGTGCACATCCGCCACGTCGGAGTGCTACAGCTCACCGAACCACTCCCACCAGCACCCGCACTCGTGTGCCCGGAGTGCGGCGCGTGCTTCGAACGGCCGGCAGGGCTCGGCGTCCACCGCCGCCACCGGCACGGCGTTCTCGGTGCCCAGGCCAAGGCAGCCGGCGCGGCGACCGTCTACGCCTGCCCCCAGCCCGGGTGCGAACGGCGCACAACCAGCGCAGGCGGCCTCAAGCGCCACATCACCGCTGCCCACCCCGACACCCAGCAGCCCCTCGCCTGCCCGCACGGGTGCCCCAAGACGTTCGCGACCGAGCTCGACCTCAGCTCACACCTCCGCCAGGTTCACGGATCCGCACGCGACGCGACCCCCGCATCGTGCCCCGAGTGCGACCGGGTGTTCCGCGGCGAGCACGGCCTGCAGGTTCACCAAGGCCGCATGCATCCCCACGCCGGCTGACCCGCAAAGCCAAGGGCCCCACCGACAGGTGGGGCCCTTGGCTTCCCCCTCATCGCGCCCATACGTGAGCACGAGAGGAGGGACCATGGATCACATCGAAGACCCACTCCAGCGCGCCGTCCGGTCTGAGCTCGAGCGCCTGTTCGCCGACCTACTCGCCCACCAAGCTCGCGCTCACGACTAGGTTCGCGAGGCCAACGACGCGTCCCTGCCGGGGCCTGCCGCGGGTGCGCTGATCGGTTCCAGGGCAGCCAGGCGCCGGGCCGCGGTCACAGGCGCGTTCTCAAGGGGCAGGGCGGCAAGCCGGTGCACGATCGCGCCGTACAGCGGGTCCGATGCTTCCACTTGGGGCCTCCGTTCTGGGTTCTGGTCGCAGAGTGCCCGGACGCGGACTGGCGGCATTCACTGACGCACCCTTGGCCGTGCGCGAACAACCTGACTCCTGGACACCGCAGGCCACGGTCTACTACCTCCGAGCGCACCGCACCGTGGTCGAGCCCGCCCTCGACAGGGCAATGGGGGAACGCAGACGACGCTTTGTCTGGGACCGTCGACCGCCGATGTCGCGCCGCCGGTCAGTCGGACACAATCACACCGCACCGGTCGGTCACAGCAGGTCGTGCAGAGCCTCTGGGACGGCGTCGCGGGCGGCGATTGCAGCGAGCGTCAGGGTCGCGCTCCACGCCTCCATGCATGCCCACTGCATGGCTTCGAGCTCGTCGTCTGCGGCGAGCCGGGGGATCTGCTCGCTGAGGACGATTGCCTGGTGCAGCGCGTGGAGCAACTGCGCCTGGCGAGGGTAGAGGGCGGGGGAGAGGCGAACTGAGAGCGGCGTGGCGGTCATGCCCCCACGGTGCACCGGCACGCCGGGAGCGCAAGGAGGTCGCCTTCACGAGTCTTCACCGGCAGTGAGCTGCCGGCGCCGCAGCTCGCGGCGGATGCCACGCATCAGGGCAGTGGTCTCCAACCACTCCTCGGGAGTCAGAGAGGCAAGGGAGATCCCAGTCACCTCGAGGGCCAGGATCTCTGGCAGAGCGCGGCCGGCGAGGGCATCCACGAGCGTGTCGAGCATCGCGTCCAGGTGCAGCTGGAGAGCCCGTTCTCCCAGCCACGGCACCAGAGCAGCGACATGGTCGTCCTCGAGGTCGGCAAGGTGGCGAGGTCGGCCATCGACCGGAACCCAGAACTCGTCCTGGTCCAGAACGCGGCGATCGAAGCTGCCCGACGGGTGCGTCATCCAGTGGGGCGGATCGGGGGCGCGTGCGTCGGTCATACCCGGCATGGTGACTGTGGCGCGGCAGCGGGCATTGCCCGCGACACCCCGAGCCGTCTGGAGTAGACAACCAGCCTGACTCCTGCCAGTCCTCGTGTGCTCGGCGCCCCACCCCTAACACGCGCCTAGGCACGCCGCCGCGCGCAGTTCGGACTCAGCTCTCACCGGTGCTGGGCCCTGTGCGCCCGGTGTGCGATGCCCGTGAGGCGGGCTTGGGGCTAGTGGCTGGTATGCGCCACGCTTCGGCGTGGATGAGGTCGCCGCGCCGGTCCGAGTGGGCGCGGCAGGCGACGAACGGGTTCACCTTGAAGTTGGCGCGCCCCTGCTTGTCCGTGGACGGCCTGAGCACGTCAAACTCGATGAGGTGGGCTATCGCCCGGCCGACTGAGGACCGATCGTGCTGGACCGCCACAGCGATCGCCTTCCTGCTCGTGATGCCCACGATGTTGCTGCTCATCCGGATTTGCGAGACCAGGAAGGCCAGGACGTGTGCTTCTACGGGGGTCAGGTCGACGAGCAGGGTCCAGAGCGCTGGGAATCCCTTGACAAAGTTCACGTCGAAGACGGCGAAGTCCGGTCCGATCGGTCGCTGCACACGCGTGGCCGCCATGGCTGGCTCCTTCTGGGTAGGGGGTCGCCTGCTGCGACCCGGAGGACACTGTCCGCGGATGCCGCCACGCCGCACGGAAGGCACACCGCAGCACGCATGTGCGGTCGCGGGGACACGTCGATGCGGCGCCACCACACCCGATCCGTGCTCAACTCCAAGTGCGCTCTGGATCTACTGGGTCGTTCTCCTCCGGCACCGTGCCTGACCGTCAAGCACCCCGAAACCCGGGACTCTGTGGGCCGCGGAGCTGAGGGTGTGGCCGGGTCCTTCGGCTCGTCGGGCACCGCCTGGCCGGTTCGTCCTGCCGCCGGCGGACGCTGCCGCGCGGGGACCGCAAGGCTTCGCCGACTCGACACGAGCCGTCGCCGACTGCCCGAGTCGCGACGGGCCAGCCCAAGGCGGCCGCCGGCACGGGCCGCGACCGTGCCGGGGAGCATGTCGAAGGACCGGTTCGCTCCCAGTGCTACCACCGCCACACCTGCAGCAGAACCGACCACTTGACGCGAAAGCCGCGGGCACCGCGCCGATCTCCCCGGAGAGCGCGCTGCCGTGGCCGCGGGTCCGGCTTGGGGTCGGGCGACTGAGGGGGCTCCGCACTCTGGGCCAAGCGCCTGGAGTAGCGCTGCTGGGCGCCCTGCTTGCTCAGGTTGAGGGCTGCGCCGACCTGCTCCCAGGTGCACCGGCCGGCACGCGCCGACCCGACTGCCGTGATGGTCGCCGCCGTTGCCGCCTCGGTGAGCAGCCGCAGGCCGCGCAGGCGCTCAAGCGGATCGCTAGCCGCGTCAACGGCGCTTGCCAACGTCGTCAACTCCTGTTGTCCGTCAACCCTGTGGAACGTCATGCCCGGGACTGTGCCGGGCCCCTCGCCAAGCGCAGTCAGGTCGCTGTCAGCCCTGGCGCCTGAGTTGCCCGCGCGGGTGGCCGCCCCTCGCAGCTTCTGACAACGGCGCCTCCCACAACCAGGTCGCCAGCCAGGCTGAGGCGCCGCGCCCGGTGACCCGCCGCCGGGTCAGGGCAGGTCGGTGAGCAACTCACCTAGCAGGTCTTCTTCGTAGACCGGGACCTGGTGGGCGGTCATCGCCTGGTGCAGCTCCGGGTCCCACGGCGTGGGTGGCAGCGGTGCGCTGAACGGCTGCCCGTTGTCCGGCAGGTGCGCCAAGTAGTCCCCGGCCCGCATCCGCCATGTGGTCGCGCCCGGGCACGCGCCGAGCACTGCTGCAACGTGCTGCACGCCACGCACATCGAAGTCGGCACGAACCCGCACCGCCCAGCCCGCCCGGTCCAACGCTCCCAGCGTGTCCAGGACGAGCTTGGAGGGTGTGCCGTTGAGACACACCATCACCACGCCGGGGTGGGAGTCGACGGCGGCCTGCATCACCGAGGGGTTCTCGGTCACGTTGACCTGGCCCGCACCGGCTGGTGGCGGCCAGGTCGCCTTGGCGAGCTCGGCCGGCGGCACAGTGATCACCGCACCGGTAGACAGCTGCCACCCGGTCGGGTAGATCCCAGTGACCAGAAGACCACCGGTGATGGTGTCGATGTCCACGCCAAGCTGGTCCCACGCGGCACGGGCTGGTCGGACCGCGGCCCGTGCGGTGACGGCGAGCACCAGAGCGGAGACCGGGCCGGTGTCCAGGGCGTGCGGGTCCGCGTCGACGAGTGTCCGACGGTCGACCCTGCCCGGCGGTGCCGGCAGCCTCGTCAGGACGGCAGCGGCCTGGTCGACCACGCCGTCGGGGTCGGGAGCAGCGGCCAGCCGGGCAAGGGCCCCGGAGCGCACCAGGCGGCCCACCGGGTCGGGGCCGGCGAGCACGGCGAGGTGGGGTGGCAGGTCGGCGACCACCGCCGCCAGGCGGGTGCGCAGGTGGTCCAGGAGTGTCGTGAGCCGTTGCAGCGCGGCCACCCGCACGCCCAGGCGTCGCTCGACCGCGTGTGCGGCGACCGCACCTGGGGTCAGGCGGGGGCCGCGGGCGATGAGCCGGTCGGTCAATGCCGCCAGGTCCACCCGGCGGCGCTGCCCAGCGCGCAGCAGTCCGCCGAGCAGGCCCACCGCAGCGTGGCGGGCGGCGGCCTCCTGCGGTGCGGTCACTGTCACGGTCCCCGACGTGAGGTCAGGGTCCCCGACCCGGTCAGCACGTGCGGCGAGCTGGGCCCAAAGCCACGCCAGGTCGTGGTCCAGCAGGGGACCCAGGTCTGCGCCGGCGCACGCTCCGGCGCACCACGGGCAGGCGGTCACGGGTGCTCCGGTGGGTCACCGGGCAGCGAGGTGGTACCGCGCACGGACATCAGGAACCCGACCACCGTGCCGTCAGATCCGGCCTCCAGGTCCCACGCCTCGATTCCATCCCACGCGCCTGGTGCCCCGTCCCACAGGTAGCTGGTCGCGACCAGGTCCAAGTCGAGGGTGGCGATGAACCGGGCCAGCCCCTCGCGGCCTCGCTCGTCGACTTCGGCGGGCACCTCGTCCAGTGCTGCTAGCCGGAGCCCGGCCGGACCCAGCGCGTCGTACCCCGCGGCGACCGCGGCGAGCATCGGAGCAAGCACAACCAGGCGGCGCTCGCCACCGGACAGGCCGGTGCGCGACCCCCAGCGTTCCTCCTTGCCGTTGCCGCGGTCGACCATGTACACGATGTGGACCCACTGGCGCACGTCGACCGCAGCGGCGACCTTCTCGGTCATGGTGACTCCGTCGGCGGCGTCGACGAGAGATCGCAGAGCCTGACCGAGCGCCTCGGTCTGCGCCTCGGTGCGGTCCGCGCCGGACATCTTGCAGGCCAGTTGGACCACGGTCTGCTCGGCCGGGTTGAGGTCCTCACGTTTGGGCACCCGGACCGTGACCTTCAGACCCGAGGACGCGGCGGCAGCTCGCATCTTGGTGTTGACCTGCGCGACCCAGTCGAACATGCCCTGCCACGCCTGCCCGATCGCCTGAGGCAGCATTCCGATCACGAACCGGCGCAGTGCTTCGTCCTCGGCAGCGTTCAGGGCGGCGCGAGCTCGGTCGGCCAGTGCCATGGCGTGCACCGCCGCGCCGGCAGGGTCGTAGACCACGTCGCGGTGGGTTAGCTCGTAGGTGAGCAACCCGTCAACCGGGTCGCCGGGGTGCAGACCCCAGGCGTCACCGATCCGGGCCCGGGTGGGGTCGTACCGTTCGGTCAGGGCCCGGGTCACCAGGGCGTGCTTGCCGTCCACCGCGCCACCGACTGCGGCACGCAGGTCGGGCTCCCACCATGCCTCGGCGGCGGCGGGGCCGACCAGCACGGCACTGACCCCGGGGGCGCGTAGCAGCCGCAGCAGGGCGGCGGCGGCCTCGTCGGCGGCCTGCTGGGCCGCGGCCAGGGCGGGGTGTAGGCCCTCGAGGTGCCCGTCGGCCTGGTCGGCGGCCTGCTGCGCGGTGCGCCGCTGGCCGGACAGCGCCGTGATGCGTGACTCCAGGTCGGTGACCTGCTGCTCGGCTTCGGCGATGGCCCGGGCGACCTCGTCGGCGGCCTTGCCAGCAGTGGCCCGCAGGTTGGCCAGGGTGCGTTCGGAGACTTCCGCCACGTCGTGACGCTCGAGCGCCTCCGCAACCGATGCGGTCACGACGACGCCCAGGGCGAGGTCCGCGACCCGGGCGTGCAGCTGTGGCACGGTGCGGGTCACGGTGCTCTCGAGCCGGCCAGCGGACTCGCCGAGCCGAGCGGCGAGCTGGCGCAGCTCGCGGGCCAGCCCACCGAGCTGTGTCGGTTCGGGGGG